>Ga0307429_1000617_pt1 | contig 19885 bp, 18 predicted proteins | sample SalMarWE160230MG_FD_202151 | JGI IMG/M metagenome (GOLD analysis project Ga0307429, IMG submission 202151) | Salt marsh sediment microbial communities from the Plum Island Ecosystem LTER, Massachusetts, United States - WE1603-230 | ecosystem: Environmental > Aquatic > Marine > Intertidal zone >... | reverse complement strand
AGGAGATAAGCGGCAAGGATGCCGAGGAAGCTTTAGGGGCAGCGGGAATTTCGGTAAATAGAAATACCATACCTTTTGACACCAAGCCACCACTGATTACAAGCGGTATCAGGCTGGGCACCCCGGCAGTGACCACGAGAGGTTTTGGCACAGAGGAGATGAAGCACATTGCTTCTCTCATTGTCAAAGTGCTTTCCCATTCGGGGGATAAGCGTGCGCAAGAACAGGTCTGCCAGGAGATACGAGAGATGTGCCGACGGTTCCCCATTCCTGGGCTGGCATAAGACGCCTCTTCCCTGCTTAATTTCTTTACTTGGATTAATACCTCTACCTGTTTTTGGCAAAGAAGCAGGAACTGGACATACACATCGGCTGGAACTATTTCAAGGGTAAAGGGTTTTGGTGTTTTTGGCTATCGTCAAAAAATTTTGACTGTGCTAAGGTAATTAAGATCGAAGGTCTGGACAATGTCCAAATTGAAAATAATCAATACGATAAAAAGGTCTTTCAACCTTCTCAAAAAGGACCCCACCCTCATAGCACTTTTTATTCTGCCTGCGATATTTCCGACTACAAGCATAATCACCACTTATCTAAGCACTTTCATCCTTTTTGGGACTCCCCAAAATACCCCTCAATTGCTTTCCATCCTTCTTGCCATCCTTTTTTCTATCGTCGGCTTCCTATTAGAGGTATGGGCATCGGCTGCGGCTATCCTCAAAGTAACGGAGCTTGAGAAAGGAAGTAAACTGGGGTTGAAAGAAGCCTTATCTAGAGGACTTAAAAAAGTCCCCAGGCTCTTGGTCCCAGCCATCGCAGGCTTAGCGATTTACATCTTACTGTATACTAGCTTGATGATAGCGCTCATTAATTACATGTTTATAGGAATGTCTCCACTAGTTCAGGGCGTGGAACCTTCCACCATCGTTCTTCGAGTAGCAATGGGCTTCATCTTCATAATTGGACTTTACGTTGCGATAAGGCTACGCCTTTATGCACCGGCATGCGTCCTTGAAAATAATTTTGGGCTAAAAACAAGCTGGAAACTGGTACAAGGGAATTGGTGGAGGCTTCTCGCAATCGTCTTAATCTTTGGGGCGATGTCAGCAATTATTAGCCAGACACCGCTAATAGGAAGCTTTCTCTCTGGCTTGATTGTGAATCCATTCACTATAACAGCCTTGACTCTTGTCTATTTCCGGTTGAGAGAAGCAGAATCGAGTGGGGAAGAGCGCAAGGAATTTCTGTAATATCTTTTCGCACCTCCGATATTTTAAAGTTTGCACTGTATAACCTTCTGACGAAAATCTGAAACAAGGCAGGGAATCATAGGACGAAAGAAAAACATGCCAAGAAACGACGATGATTTCATGTTATAATCGAGTTAGTATTAAGACGGCTAAGAGGTGATGATGGACGAATTAAAAGTGTTCAGCGGCACTGCTCACCCTGCCTTAGCAAGGTCTGTGTGCGATTACTTGGGCATACCGCTGGGGGAGGTTGAGGTCTTTGAGTTTAGTAATGAGAACATCTTTGTGCGTATCCTCGAGAATGTCCGTGAACGGGACGTTTTCGTCATTCAGCCTATCTGCTCTCCAGTTAACAAAAGCCTGGTCGAGTTACTTATCATGCTCGATGCCTTCAGGCGAGCTTCAGCGGGGCGAATTACCGCTGTCGTTCCCTATTATGGCTATGGCCGCACTGACAAAAAAGACCAACCCAGGGTTCCAATCACTGCTCGCTTGATTGCCGACCTGATTACTACCGCTGGAGCTAACAGATTGCTCACCGTAGACCTCCACGCCCCTCAAATTCAAGGATTCTTCACCATACCTGTGGATGAGCTTACCGCTCGGCCCATCTTAGCTCAGTATTTCAAGGAAAAGGCTCTGGATAACCTGGTAGTGGTTGCTACTGACATTGGTATTTCCAAGGTAGCCCGTGATATGGCTGCTAAACTTGGAGCCCCCCTGGCTATCATTGAAAAGAGGCGCCTGGGAAATGCCGATGCCACTGAAACCCTCAACATAATTGGTGAGGTTGAGGGAATGCGTGCCCTGACGGTTGATGATGAGATTGATACCGCTGGTTCTCTGGTCGGGGTGGTGAATGCGCTTTTAGAACATGGCGTTACTGAGGTTTATGCTTGCTGCACTCACCCAGTTTTCTCCGGTCCCGCTATCCAGAGGATAGCCACGAGCCCGGTGAAAGGGGTAGTCGTTACCGATACCATACCCGTTAATGACGATAAGAAACAGGACAAGATCACCGTCTTGCCTATAGCTTCGCTTATCGGCGAAGCCATTCATCGCATTCACACCGGCTTATCAGTGGGCGCAATGTTTGAGTAGCAACTTGCCGAAGTCAAAAGATAGGCTAGGAAACCCAAAATCCTGAGCACTGTAGAAAGTTAAAAAATCAAAATGACAACTCAAAATGCAAACTTTTTAACTTTTGCTCTGTAATTTTGCGTTTTTATTTTTGCCTTTTGCTTTTCAAGGGAATTTGTTTAGAGCTTAGAAATTAGGATTTAGGATTTTATCGACTATGTTTAAGTGGCTTAGCAATCTGATTGATTCCAATGAGAAAGAAGTGAGGCGCCTTCAGCCTCTGGTTGACTACATAAACTCGTTGGAACCTGACCTTGAAAAGCTCACCGACGTTGAACTCCGAGCGAAAACCGATGAGTTTAAGGCTCGGGTAGCCGACGGTGAAAGCCTGGATGAGATTTTGCCGGAGGCTTACGCTGCTGTTAGAGAAGCAGCCAAGCGAACCATAAGACAGCGCCATTTCGACGTCCAGTTAATGGGGGGAATCATCCTTCACCAGGGGAAGATAGCCGAGATGAAAACCGGTGAGGGAAAAACCCTGGTCGCCACCTTACCTATCTACCTCAACGCCCTCACCGGACAAGGCAGCCACCTGGTTACCGTTAATGATTATCTTGCCAAGCGGGATTGTCACTGGATGGGCCCTATTTACCATGCCCTGGGAGTAAGCGTGGCCTGCATCAATGCCCAGCAAACAGTCGGTCAAACTGCCCCTTCCTATATTTATGACCCCAGCTATGAGTCGGAAGACCAGAAGTGGAATTTTCTCCGCCCTGTCACACGCCGCCAGGCTTATGAGGCAGACATAACTTATGGTACCAATAACGAGTTCGGCTTTGATTACCTCAGAGATAATATGGTCCTGGATTTGTCTCAATGCGTGCAGCGTACCTTGAACTATGCCATAGTCGATGAGGTTGATAACATCCTTATCGACGAAGCCCGTACACCACTCATTATTAGCGGTGCTGCCGAGGAGGCAACCAAAAGGTATTACACCTTCGCCCAGTTAGTTTCCCGCCTTAGCAAAGACGAGGACTATACCATTGACGAGCGTACGCGCACCACCAACCTTACCGAGATTGGCATGACCAAGATGGAGAAGATGCTGAAGCGGGAAGGGTTACTAAAAGCCTCCGACCTTTACGACCCCTCCAATTACATTCTCACTCAATATCTGGAGAGCGCCCTTAAGGCTCGTGTCTTGTTCAAGAGGGACAAGGACTATGTGGTTAAGGATGGACAGGTCATCATCGTGGATGAATTCACCGGCAGATTGATGTTCGGCAGGAGGTATTCGGAAGGATTGCACCAAGCCATCGAGGCCAAGGAAAGGGTAAAGATTCAGCGAGAATCAGTTACTTTAGCTACCATCACCTTCCAGAACTATTTCCGTATGTATCAAAAACTGGCGGGCATGACCGGTACCGCTATCACTGAAGCCGAGGAGTTCCACAAGATTTATAATCTGGAAGTGGTAATCATGCCCACAAACAAGCCCTTGATTCGCATTGAGCATCCTGACCAGATTTACAAAGACGAGAAAGCCAAATTTGCCGCCGTAGCCAGGGAAATCAAGCAATTTCATGACCAGAAAAGGCCTGTCCTCATCGGCACAACTTCTATTGAGAAATCGGAGTATCTATCTGACCTCCTGAGGAAAAATGGCGTCCCTCATCAAGTGTTAAACGCCAAGCATCATGAAAAGGAGGCAACTATAATTGCTCAAGCCGGGCGTCTCGAGGCGGTCACTGTGGCCACAAACATGGCTGGGCGGGGTGTGGATATTATACTTGGGGGCAATCCTGAGGAGCGTGATGAAGCAGAATGGCAGGAAGAACATAATAAGGTGGTCGAGCTTAGCGGACTTCACATTGTAGGCACTGAGCACCACGAAGCCAGGCGCATTGATAACCAGCTCCGGGGGAGAGCAGGAAGGCAGGGAGACCCGGGCAGTTCCCGTTTTTATGCTTCCTTAGAAGATGAAATTCTTCGCCGCTTTGGCGGTGAACGTGTTAAGGGAATTATGCAGTGGGCAGGTATGGATGAAAATAGCCCCATTGAGCATCCTTTCGCTACCAAGGCTCTGACCAATTCCCAGGTCCAGACCGAAGGCTATCATTTCAATGTTCGTAAACACCTTGTGGAATATGACGACGTCATCAACAAGCACCGCGAGGTGATTTATGCCGAAAGGAGAAAAATCCTCAGTGGCGCCGACCTTAAGGCAAATATAATATCCATGGTCCAAGATGAAATTCAGAGGTTATTTAACGAGGAGAATATATACTCATCAATCAGGCATGAAATCAAGAGCCGCATATACGACCACTTTGACCGCCATCGAGGCAACGGAAACCTGCCAGCCTTGCTGAAGAGCCTGTCCGAGTGTTTCCCCTTACCAGACGGGCTCAATGCCGACACTCTATCTGACCTCGATGTTGAAGATATCGTTGAGAAACTGGTTGAACACGCTGAAAGGCTATTCAAGCAGTGGGACCCCGAGGTGGATGACGAAAGCAGACAACTAATGGAACGCCTAGTAATGCCAGCATTGCTTCAAAAGCACTTAACTGACCAGGTTTTCGAAGTTCAAGGACGGAGGATCATTGTCCAGGGTATATTCCCTGACTTACCACCGGAGTTCAATCCTCGTGCCCTATCAAGCCAGACCACAGAACAAAGCATTACCGATTTGACTCATTACGCTGAAGATTTGTATGAGCGCCTGGAGCAAGAAGTCGGCGTCGACCTCATGCGACGACGTGAACAACAGATAATGCTTCTGTCCATCGACCGTTCATGGATGCGGCACCTTACTGCCATGGACGAGTTGCGCCAGGGGATAGGGCTGCGGGCTGTCGGCCAGGAACAGCCGTTGATGGTGTATAAGAGGGAAGGTCATGCCTCTTTTGAAGCCCTCTTAGCCGGCATTCAGCATGACGTTGTCCATAGCATTTACCACGTCGGTATCGCCAAAGAAACTCCACAAAAGAAGAAGGAGGCGGTTCCGGTGGGCAAGAAAGTAGGGCGCAATGACCCTTGCCCGTGCGGCTCAGGCAAGAAATACAAGCATTGCTGCGGCAAATAATGAGAGTTCGAAAATCCCCCTCTTAAGATAAGAGGGGACAGGGGAGTTATGAAAGAGTAACTGTTCTATCGAAGGAGGAAGGTAAAATGCCAATTTATGAGTATAAAGCAGTAGACGGTGTTCATTGCAGGCTGTGTAAGGGAAGGTTTGAGGTCAGACAGGGGATAAACGATGAACCGCTCAAAAGATGCCCCGAATGTGGCGCCGAGATAAGGAGGCTTTTTCCCCACCCCTCCCTATGGCGAAAAGAATCCCTCAGCCATGAAGGCCCCTTGAATTATTTGGAGGATGAGGCTGACGAATTAGGGCTGGAGGAAGACCTCGCCGAAGACGAAGTCTGGGAGTGAGAGACCTCGCAAGAAATATGAATGTTGCTGCGGGAGGTAAGAGATGGAAATGATATTGGGAGTAACCACCTGCGATAAGTGTGGAGAGCCTATGAAAGTGGGACAAAACATTGTTATTATAGGTCTAAGCACTGTTGCTAGAGAAGGTTGTGAACTGGAGGTTCCCGAGCCCGAGATAAGATATGCTTGTCACCTTGACTGCTGGGATGGCGTAGAGGTGGACTATTAGCATGGGAAGGGATATCCTCTCAAGGCTCTTGTGTGCGATTTGCTTGCTACCTCAACTGCCGGGATAGCATAGAGGAGATTAACAATAGATGAATATAGGGTTGTTATAGGGATGAGGTCAGAATGTACAACATATTTATAAAAGAACACATCAAAAATATTAGAAAAGAGGAGAACCCTAGAGGCTTGCTATTAGTATATAAAGGATTTCCTCTGGATTTTGTTTTCAACATTGGCAGAGAGTTCGCTTTCTTAAATGAGCCGGGGCAAATTTTCAATGGTAACAGGATTGATTTACAAAAGGTGGTTGATTGCTCCAAGAAAACTATCACCAAATTGCTTAACATTGATAGGGGAATATATGTAGCTACATATGAAGAATTAGTAGCAATCTTAGAACGAGTGCAAGACTTGTCTCTTTTTGAAGGCAGGATAGTCATCTTTAAGAACAACTTGTTTGAGCAATATCCTAACCAAACCAGTTCCCATTTTCCTAATCTGGATGAAGTTGTGGAAAGAAATGACCTGAATTATCAAGAAGATGATTTATTAAACAAATTCTACGTATATTCGGACGTGAAGTTTGGCTTGACCTTGATTCAGTATAAAGAAATAGATGCCTCTCACTATAGCAATGTCACTATCAGAGAATTTTTCGATGAGGAACTGGTGAAGTCGCAAACATTAGACTATGAAATGGTGGATGCTGACCAAATAGTTGGCAAAGCTATACCTGTCTCAGAGCAGGATGAAAACTATTTTTCCCTTAAATATGCGATATTTGGTATGACACTGCTAGATACAAAAAGCGTGAACCTTATTACTGATTTGGTTACCCTACGTAATGAAAAGCAGGAAGCAGAATTGAAATTGCTGAAACTGATTTATACTTCTAATGGTTATGAATTCAATGTTGGAGTTAAATCGAGTAAGCCAAGCACCCAATATAGACAAGATTTCAAAGACCTCCTCCTAAAATATTGGGGTAGTTCCTCTTTCAGAGAGCTAACTTTTTATAAAGACCCAGATCGGACTACGGAAAAGTATACAATTGAGCAAGGAGCCTTAATCGAAGAAATAGTACAAGAAGTTGAGAAAGCAATAGATAACAAGGACTTTAACGATATCTTTATTACATCACCGACTGGCGCAGGGAAGTCATTATTGTTCCAGATTCCTGCCATATATCTACATCACAAATATGGTCTGGTAACAATAATAGTAAGCCCATTGATAGCCTTGATGTATGACCAAGTGATGGCACTTCGAGATAAGGGGATAGAATTTGTTGCATACATTAACTCAAGTATATCCCTAGTGGAACGGGAGAACATTATAGACAAGATAAAAAAGGGCGAAATTTCAGTTCTATATCTTTCCCCTGAACTGCTTTTATCCTACGATGTTCGCCATTTTATCGGCGAGCGTAGTATAGGGCTCTTGGTTATCGATGAAGCACACTTGGTTACAACCTGGGGTAGGGACTTTAGAGTAGATTACTGGTATTTGGGGACATATATCAAGAGAGTGAGGGATCCGAAATATATGGGCTCCAGTTTCCCGGTTTTGGCTGTGACTGCAACAGCTATTTATGGTGGTCCTGATGACATTGTCTTTGAGACAGCAGAAAACCTCAATATGCGAGCACCTAGGCTACACATTGGCAACAGTAGAAGAGATAAAATTAGATTTGATTTGAGGCCGTTCCAGACCAAAGGAAATCACGAACTCGTAAAACTAAATAAAACTGGTGAAATAGTGATAGGAAACGTAAAGGATGGAGTTAAGACAATAGTCTATTTCCCGTGGCGTAACCAAATCAAGTTATTGATGCAAGATTTGCCAAGCGATATTAAGTATAAGGCTGGCGAGTATTATAGCGACGTCGAAGCAACAAGAAAGCAAATTGTGGCGGACAAGTTCCAAAGGGGGGATATTTTTGTTGTGCTTGCAACAAAAGCGTTTGGTATGGGCATTGATGTTAGTGACATACAGATGATCTATCACCATGCACCTTCCGGAAACCTTTCGGATTATATTCAGGAAGTCGGACGGGTAGCAAGGAGCAAGGATATTAAGGGGACTGCAGTCATTGACTTCTGTGAGAAAGATCTCAAATTCACCAAAATATTGTATGGCCTATCTTCAATCAAACAGTATCAGGTTAAATATGTATTACAGAAGATTAGCGATTTATACAAAAAGTACCAAAGAAGACAGATGCTCGTTTCTGCGGAGGATTTCGGGTTCATATTCGCTAATGTAAGTTCGGACCTTGAGACAAAAGTAAAGAGTGCTTTGCTATTGCTAGAAAAAGATCTATATCGGAAAATGAACAACCAATATAACATCCTCATAGTCAGGCCAAAAAATTTGTTCTCCACGGTTTTTGCTTGTGTTCCTAAAAATATCGAAGATAGGTTCATCACTAAATATGACGAGTATTGCAAAAAAGTCTCAACGATAGGGTTTAATAAGAGGAGAGACACAAAGACTTTAACAAAACACGATGTTGGAAACGTATATGAGCTTCAACTAGACAAGATCTGGGAAAGGTATTTTAGTGGCGAAAGTTTCCCTAGTATAAAATACAGGTTTTTCAATCAAGAACTTTTCACAGAATTTGAAGAGCAACCTCATCCAAGATATAAGTTGGAAATAGCACTTAGGTATACGCCTCAAGATACGCTGCGTAGAATAGAGGAGTGTTTTGCCGTTTTAGATGAGGCTTTCCGCAATGTCCATAACGAGAGTTTTAGCGGTGAAGAATTAAGAAGAGTCCTACATAAACATTTTGGCGACGAAGTTTTGGCGAGAAGAGTCACTAATCTATTAACTAATCTTTACTCAAGTGGATTTGAGCCTGATCAATTCAGTTCAAAAAAGATACCAAAGGGAACATTCTTGCGTACAGAAAGGTCGGATAAGGGCGAACAAAACTTCCGAATCATTGATTCCAGGTATATTCAGGAAAAGGCCTATTTGATCCGAAAATTCTCGCTGATGTTTGATACCAAACGAAAATCCTTTGAAAAGTTTCTCGCAACTAGCGATATCGAAACTGAATTCAGAATAAAGATCGCCTATTTAATAGAGTCCTTGTTGCTGGGCAGCTACGAGCTAAGAGGTGGAAAGCTATCCCAAATTTTTATTCGAATTAACGACCCGTACAAACTAACGCTATTCGCAATAGACCCCAAGTATTCGAATAGCGTTGTACAAGATATCGAAAGAAGACATGAGCGATCCATAAAGCAGATGGGAGACTTTTTTCATTCTCAAGTAGCTAATAAGCAAAGGTGGGACTACATAGAGAACTACTTTTTGGGGAAACTGGAAGATATCAATTGAGGTGTGACATTGCGCGATGAATGAAGGACTGTGGATGGATAGACAGTTTGTGTTTATTCCGGCCTGTCGGATCCCCTATTCGTATAACATCTGAGAAGTCCTAGAGAACGATTTTATTAGGGCAAATAACCCTTTATAATCAGTAGAATCAAATCAATAATTGGATGATGTGAAAATGAAGCTCAATGACTTGATAGGGATGTATGAAGATAGGAAAAAACAATATGGCGACAGGGCTTATCTTCACGTTTCGGAGATTTTTGAAGAGGCGCGAGAGCGTTATAAAAAGGACTATCTTTCGAGCCCGAGAGCAACAAGATTAAAGGCCCAAGGGAAAACGCCTGATGCAGAGCAATCCTGGAAGCCATTCAAGGGAGCGAATTTTGAGAAATTAGTTTTATATATCATCAAGGAAGAACTGGAGTCAATGGGGCTTCGTTGTGTTTCTGGAGGCAAATTGCTAAGACTCAAAAATCTGCCGTTGGAATTGAGCGATGTTTATCACAAGTTAGTTGTCAGATATGGGCGATATTCAATACTTCCCGATGCTGATCTAGTGATATACGAACCTGAAAGCCATGAGGTTATTGGCATTGTGTCTTGTAAAACAACACTACGAGAGAGAATTGCTCAGACGGCCTACTGGAAACTGAAGCTGTCCCAAGATCCTTTGACAATGCATATAAAAGGATATTTTGTTACAGCAGATGAAGATAGAGACCTGGCTAGAGGCCTGAGTAGTGCTCAGGTTTCCAGAAACAGGATCATTGTTGAGCACGAATTGGATGGGACGTATGTATTTCACGATGTTGAAGAAAGTGAAAAAGTCAAACCATTTCCCAAGTTTATAGCAGACTTGCGAAAGATAGTTAACAAAGGTGAAAAACGTGGCTAAGAAAAAGACTAAGGTTAAGAAACCTATGCTACCTGTTTTTAAAGACGTGCCACCTGACGGCTTTACCTATCAGGTTAATGAGGTGAAAGTAGCATATGAGGAAAAGCCTGTGCTTGAAGCCACAACATTGTGGGATTATCCAAAGCAAAGTTATGGCAAGAAACTAAAGGGTAACAATAAATATCCTGGTGTTACACCCGCGTTTATAATCTGGAATCTTATTCAAAGATATACCCAGCCCGGAGACCTAGTTGTCGATCCCATGGCTGGAAGTGGAACTACGATTGATGTGTGCAAGGAAGAAGGGAGACAGGTTATTGGATATGATATAGCCCCAGCACATCCTGAAGTTATTCAAAACGATGCGAGAAACATTCCACTTGATAAGAACACTGCTGATTTAGTATTCATCGATTCTCCTTACTCTGACAACATAAAATACAATGACCATCCCGATTGTATTGGTAAGATCTCGTGTGAGGATGAGCGTTTCTTTGAGGAACTTGAGAAAGTTGCCAAAGAGGCATACAGAATTTTAAAGCCAGGTAAGGTTTTAGGATGGCTCATTGGCGACCAATGGGTTAAGAGGAAATACACGCCTGTAGGTTTTGAGCTATATCGACGTTTGTGTAAACGCTTTGAGCCAGTGGATGTGATTTGTGTTGTTAGGAGAGGTCAGACTTCGAATACTGGGCTTTGGTATAACAGGGCGAGAAGGTTCAATTTCTACCTTCGGGGCTTTAAATACCTGCTAATTATGCGTAAGCCTGATAGCAACTCAGTGCAGAAAGAGAAAACTCGTTCTGTAAAATGGGCTAGCTATGAGAGGGGTAAAACTAAGAAAGCAAGGGCGGAAGTAAAAGAGCCGAAACCCAAGCAAAGTAAGAAAAGACAGATTCCCACGAGTGGCTGAAGGACAATTTCAAGTCTTTCTTCGACCATGGCGAGCTTGATTGGGAGTGGATAAGAGGGAAGGTCAAGGCATAGATAGCGTATAACAAACGCGGTTTTCGAACTGTTGCACTAGCCAGAAGGGCTTGTTAAAATAGCCAACTAATTACCCATGAAAAATAGCGAACCGAATTTGCACGGCGAACTCGATAAGCGGGTCACAACTACGATAGATTCTCCTGTTTTAGTGCTTAACCAGAGTTATGAGCCCCTTAACCTATGTCGCACGCGCCGGGCTATAGTGCTAGTGTTTCGTGGCAAAGCTGAAGTAGTGGAAAATAGCAGGGGCGAGATTCACTCTGTTACCCAGATATTTCAGATACCTTCGGTAATCCGACTCGTCTATATGGTTAAGCGTCCTCGCCATCAGAAAAAATTGAGCAGGCTCGAGGTATTTAACCGTGACGAATATACCTGCCAGTATTGTGGCCGACAAACCAAGGAGCTTACTTTAGACCATGTTATTCCGCGGCGGCGGGGTGGGCAGCACGTCTGGGACAATGTGGTTAGTGCCTGCATCCCTTGCAACAGGCGCAAAGGCGGACGTACGCCGGAGGAAGCAAGGATGAGATTGCTGCATCAGCCGCGTTCTCCTCGCAACGATGGCTTCTATGTTCCCTATCACCTTCTCAATAACCATGGTGAATGGCAAAAATATCTACCCTCTCTGAATTAACTTAACCCCGTGAATTTGCCCTAAGTTAGACCAGCTTCCTGAGAAGACTCCGACTTTTCTTCCGGTTGAATTAATTCGTCCAGAGCTATCTCTTTAATCACCTCATTATCCAATAATTGAACTGTTACCGTTTCCTTTAAGATGTTAGTGCTGATTACCCTGGCTTTACCCCAGGGCGTTACTATTTCCTGTTTCGGCTGAGGCATCTTCTTTTTCAGGTCTACATATTCCTTGTTTTCATATGCCAGGCAGCAAAGGAGCCTTCCACAGATGCCCGATATTTTCATAGGATTCAGGGCCAGGTTCTGTTCCTTGGCCATTTTAATAGATACTGAAGCAAAGCTGGTGAGAAAATTCTGGCAACATAAAGGATAGCCGCACTTGCCTATGCTACCCAACAGCTTAGCCTCATCCCTCGCCCTTACTTGCCTTAACTCCACCCGTATTTCCAGAGCATGGCTTAATTGCCGAACCAGGTCCCGGAAGTCCACTCTCTTTTGAGCGCTGAAGAATATGGTGAGGTGCTCGCCCCTATAATCATAGCGAGCCGCTTGTGGCTTCATTTTTAACCCAAGTTGGGTCGCCATTTCATTGCACTTGCTTAAGGCTTCTTTTTCCAAGTTCCGCCGAGCTTCCTCTAAATCTTCCTCCTCAGCCTGGCGTACCACCGTCATTAATTGCTCGCCTGGTTGAAACGGGGCTTCAAGAGTAACGACTTTAGCCACATCCAGGCCACGACCACTATCCACCACTACATAGTCGTTCAATTGCAGGGATAGCTCACCAGCGTCACAGTAGACTAATTTTCCTCTAGAGCGGAATCTAACTCCAATTATGTTAGCCATCGAGATATATTATATTCTAGCTCCGTAATGACACTCTCATTCAGGATTTTGTACTCATTTTTTTTCTGGGTAAATTAAGCATCAACCACTCCAATGCTAAACGGGGATTAACATTCTTAGAGATTTCCTCCTGCAGCAAGCAAAGATTAGCAAGAAACCCTTCAATCTCGCTCAGACTTAATCCCCTGGCTTGTTCTTTCAGAGCCATCTCATAATCCACATTGACGATGCCTTCCTTGCAACCACCCTCATTGAGCATCAAATCACGCCACCAGTCGAGCCAAATCTCTATTATTTCTGCCCCGGCTCTACGGTTTTGGCTAAATTGGCTTGCTAGCTCCTGGGCATAGGCAAACCTTTGCTCTAAGCCGGCATTCAATAAGGAGATTAGCTTATCTATCCTTTGGGACCGCTGCTCTAATATAGCGTCATTTGCCAAAACCGACAATGCCCAGCCCAGGCAACCATGGCACAATTGAGTCAAAAGCTTCGCCTTATCGGCATCAACGTTATATGAGTTGACGAGTATCTCTTGTACTCGCTCCGATGGCACAGGCTTCAATTCCAGCCGCTGACAACGTGAAATAATTGTCGGCAAGAGGTGCTCCTCCTCAGCAGCTAATAAAAGCCAAACTACCCTTTGCGGTGGCTCTTCCAATATCTTGAGTAAGGAATTAGCCGCCTCAGTAGATAGATATTCAGCGTCATCAATGATAAACACTTTGCACTTACCTTCATACGGTGGCAGGTTGGCTAAGCGTTGCAGCCCTCGAATATCATCGATGCCGATCTCCGTTCTGGAATCCAGGCCAATAGGGGTGACATCAGCGTGCTTGCCCTCCAGGATTCGCTGGCAGGAACGGCATTGACCGCAAGGCGGTTCGGGGCCATCACAATTCAGGGCTTGAGCCAGATTAAAGGCTAAAGTCCCTTTGCCTACATGCCGCGGCCCTACCAGAAGATAGGCGTGGGCTATAGCATCGGTTTTAAGGCTGTAATCCAGCAAAGCTAAAATTTTATCCTGTCCTATAACTTGCCACATGTTAAATCAGGTCCAGGTTCATCAAATCCTGATAAGTTTCCCGGCGGCGAATAAGACGCGCTCGATCTTCCTTTACCATAGCTATAGCCGGCTTGGGCATGGCATTATAATTGCTCGACATGGGTATGGAATAAGCACCGCAAACCGGAATAGCTATGATGTCACCGGGATGCACTGAAGCCAAATTGATATCCCTTACTAAAATATCACCAGACTCGCAGAGCTTGCCAGTAATGGTAACCATCTCTTTTTCCGTCTCCAAAGCTTTGTTAGCCACCAGAGCCTCATATTTAGCCCCATAAAGAGCCGGGCGGATATTGTCGCTTATGCCGCCATCGACACAGACATATTTCTTTATGCCGGGTATCTCCTTTATCGCCCCGACCCTGTATAATGCCACTCCGGCCTGGCCGACAATTGCCCTTCCTGGCTCGATAATGAGCCGGGGGCGACTCAACCCCAGTTCCGAAATAAGACCATTCAACTTGCCGGTTAGAGCCCGGGCATAATCAGCTATTGTGGGCACTTTAGAGTCCAGGGTGTATGGAACAGCAAACCCGCCACCGATATCGAATTCGCCGAGGTTAAAGCCGAATTTCTTGCCCATTTCCTGGGCAAAGCCAAGCACAAGCTCCATAGCCAGCTCATAAGGCTGGACCTCGGATACCGGGGAGCCGAGATGGAAATGAAACCCCAAAAGGTTAAGGTTGGAGGCTAACAAAACCTGATTTACCGCTTCCTCAGCCTGCCCGGTAGCCAGGGGAAAGCCAAATTTGCTCTCTATCGTCCCGGTAGTAGTGTATTGGTGAGTATGGGGGTCGACCCCCGGAGTGAGGCGAAGCAAGATATCTTGCCTCATCCCCTTTTCCCTGGAAAGCTTATTAAGCAGCTCAAGCTCATAAAAGTTATCCACCACAATTCTGCCCACTCCCAAATCCAGGGCAAGATTCAATTCTTCCGGCGTCTTGTTGTTGCCGTGGAAATAGACATTGCCAAGAGGGAAATCCATGGAATGGGCGATGCTAAGTTCTCCTCCAGAGACGACGTCGAGTCCCAAGCCCACTTCCTTAAATATGAGAGCCAAAGCCCTGTTCAGGAAGGCCTTGGAGGCATAAATGACGAGGGTGTCAGGATAATATTTACAGAACTCGTCTTTAAATTCACGGCACTTATGGCGGAGGGTGGACTCATCGAAAAGATAGAGCGGCGTGCCGAATTCCTTGACCAGGTCAACAACATCGCAGCCGCCAATAACGAGATGCCCTTGATTATTCACCTCAGCGGCTAAAGGGAAAAGGGCTAGCTCAGGCGCCCTGCTTGTGTTCATGCTGATATGGTAGCTTGTAATACCTGATAAGTCAAAGGTCTTGAATGAGTTCTTTATCCTAGGGACATAACGCCTATTTTGTAGTAGGCCTAATTAGTATGGTGCCCCCGGAATTTGCCATACATCGTGTTATACGATGTCTCAATCTTCATGCTTAGGAATAGAGAATTTTGCTATCATTCTAAAGACTGCTTCCAAAGCAGTCTTTGCATCCTCTTCCACAAGTTCATAGGGATGTCTATCGTTTTTGGCCGCCCTCCATTCAATAGTTTCTTTGTCCATTGGTTTGCGAAAATGTGTTATTGGATTTCTGATTTCTCTAACCTTGTTAAATACAGCAAATCCGGATTCAGATATTAAGCCTCTTTCCTTAGCTTCTTCCAGTAAATTAAGTAATGTCTCTCTTTGTAAATCGCTTCTTCCAGAAGCATAGAAAACACTCGCCAAGGTGTTTTCTATATATGATAGGCTTAGCATGATTGATGCAATATATTGACCATACACGAAGCAATATCGCGCTTCTTCAAATAAATAATGAGATTTTAATCCCCCGTGAAACAATGATATCTCAATATTAGGATATTGTTCTACGATCCATTTTAATCTGTTTAATCTATCATCCCGACATTGTTTGTCCTCATTGTCTAACCACCCTTCAGCACTTGGCATCATCTATGATTCTCCCTATTAGCCTGAAATTCCACATAACACACTGGGCGCGAAAGAAGTTGCCGAAGGCAATTTGGGGAAATCTTTGATTTCCCTTTTATCCACTGTTAGGCATAGTTTATCCGTCATTGCATCTCCTTTATTTTTTGAGTTACAAACTCTATCCGGTAGCCGATGCCTATCCCCGTGTTTGCATTTACTTCCAAAATGATTTGGAATACGTTAAAAGCATCGGACATTAGCTGAGCGAACTGCCCAAAGTCAACGCCAGAGATTATCACTCCTGCTCTTCCTCCCATTTGTTGGAAATGATTACGAATTTCGCCAAGAGTTCTGGTTACTTCCTTTAAATCTATCGGTACCAAAAATCTTCGTTGCGTAACTATTCCTATTACCCTCATGGTGTTAAGGTCAATTATTGGTCCCCCAGAATTACCTCCATTTACCGAGCCATCTATATAAAAACCAATTTTTCCAAAAGGACCCGACACGCAAGCTTTTTGAATAAGTAGATCATCTATACCATGCGGAAAACCAGAAAAGCATATTTCCATTCCTCTATGAGGGATTATATGCTCCGGTTCTAGAACTATTCGTTCCTCATCCAATTTTCCTTTGATTTTTAAAATAGCATAGTCGTACTCGTTTTCAGAGGAATAAGACAATAATTCTAATTCGGTTTGCCCACCAGATTCCGTCTTCGCGAATATCTTCTGCCCCGATTCCTTATGAGGCTCAATTACATGATAGTTTGTAACGAGTATATCTTGTTTTACAAAATGGAAACCTGACCCTCTACTATTTCCACATTCTATTTTAAGGGTTGCCTTGGCAATATCTTCCAATGATGTCATCTTACAAACCTCTATAAATTTCGCCTAACACCGGTATATGCGAACTGCGAGTTTCCCTAATGCGATTTACCCATTGCTATGATGGTGCTTCCCATCATGCCCTGGCCATACGAAATCTTACCATAATCGCCGGGGGCCAGATTAACGCTTTAGCTTCTCTATTACAGCGTCGGCTACCTGGCTGGTGCCTACGGCGGTGGCAGGATCGAGCTTCAAATCATAGGTGACATTCTTGCCCTCGGCTATAACTTCAGCTATAGCGCTTTCCATCTTATCGGCGCTATCCTTTTCTCCGAGATAACGCAGCATCATCACCCCGGAGAGCATCGTAGCCACGGGATTGGCCTTATTTTGCCCGGCGTACTTGGGGGCGCTTCCGTGGGTAGGTTCAAAGATAGCTACTTCATCCCCAATGTTGGCTCCCGGCGCTACGCCCATGCTGCCGACCAGCCCGGCACAGAGGTCCGAAATTATATCGCCGTACAAATTGGGCAGCACAAGGACGTCAAACATCCGGGGCTTTCTGACCAGCTCCATGCAGGTTGCGTCCACCAGCATATCGCCAAATTCTATGTCGTTATATTCTTTGGCGACTTCACGGGCAGTATCCAGGAAAAGTCCGTCGGAGAATTTGAGTATGTTGGCCTTGTGAATCGCAGTAACCTTTTTTCTGCCGTTCTGTCGGGCATATTCAAAAGCAAATTTGACAATTCGCCGGCTGGCTGTTTGAGATATAACCTTCAGGCTTACAGCGGAATCTTGCCTTATTTCCCTTCCAGTAGTATCGTGCGCCAGAGCCAGCAACTGCTTTGTCACTGAATCACCTTTGGCAAACTCGATGCCGGCGTAGAGGTCTTCGGTATTCTCCCTGACCACTACTATATCCACGCCTTTGAACGGCGTTTTTATACCGGGGTACACCTTATAAGGACGAAGACAGGCATAAAGGTCTAACATCTGCCGCAAGGCGACATTGACGCTCCTGAAGCCAGTGCCTATGGGTGTGGTCACCGGTCCTTTAAGGGCGACTTTATTTTCCCTTATGGACTGGAGGGCCTGGTCAGGGAGAGGTGTGCCAAACTTGTCTTGAGCCTGACTACCTATGATAACAGTATCCCACTGGAACTTGACCCCCGTAGCTTCCAGCACCCGCCGTGTTGCTTCAGCCACTTCAGGCCCTATGCCATCGCCATGAATAAAAGTTACTTTGTGTTGCATCGCAATAAACCCTAAATGCTAATTTCTAAACTCTAAACAAATCCAAAACCCTCATGCTAGTAATGCTTTCATAGCTTGAAGTCCTTATATTTTTGTATGTACGGGATAAGCCCGCCCTCTTTAAGGATGGCGGACATTATCAGCGGCATCTTGCTACAGCTTAATGTAATACCGGAAGTCAAATCGCTAATCTTACCACCCGTCAAATTTATCTCAAGCTCATCGCCGTCGCTGATTTTATCGGTATCGCAAAGCAGGACAGGCAATCCCTGGTTTATGGCGTTCCGGAAAAAGATGCGTGCTGCCGATTTGGCTAAAATAGCGCCTACCCCCGACATTTTGATTACTACCGGAGCATGTTCCCGACTGGAACCCAGACCGAAGTTTTTACCCGCGACGAGAAAATCACCCGACTTCACCTTTGAGGCAAATCCAGGCACAGCATCCTCCAGGACATGCTTGGCGAGTTCAGGCAAGTTGCTCCTCAGATGGGCAAACCTGCCGGGAATAATATCATCAGTGGAGATATTATCCCATAGTTTAATTGCCTTACCTTTTAGTCCCAAATCAGTCATTACATAATGTCTCTGGGGTCAGTAATCTCGCCCCTTATGGCTGAGGCGGCGGTAGTTGCCGGGCTAGCCAGGTATATCATAGCCTCGGGGTTGCCCATCCTTCCCTTAAAATTACGATTGGCTGTGGAAACGCAAACCTCGCCATCTCCCAACACTCCCTGGTGGAGACCGAGGCAAGCGGCACAACCAGGCGGTAGAATAGCCGCTCCAGCTTCAATTAAGCTCCGGATATAGCCTTTTTCTATAGCTCGAATAAGCACCTGCCTCGAAGCTGGCGCTATGAGCAATCTAGTACCGGGATGCCTCTTCTTGCCCTTAAGAATCTCAGCAGCCACAGCTAAATCTTCCAGACGTCCGTTAGTACAAGTGCCAATAAATGCCTGCTGGATTTTAACCCCTTTTACTTGAGTCACCGGACGGACGTTATCCACAGCGTGGGGAAGCGAGAGCATTGGCTCAAGCTGGTCGAGATTCACGGCTATGACCTGTTCATAATTTGCCTCAGCATCGGGATATAGCGGCTTGTAATTTTCGCCCCGGCCATACGCTATGAGGAAGTCCCGGGTGATTTTATCACTGGGAAACAAGCCGACCTTGGCCCCTGCTTCCACAGCCATATTGGCGATAGTGAGACGCTGCGACATAGTCACGCGAGCCAGGGCTTCGCCACCAAATTCCAAAGCCTTGTAATTAGCACCATCAGCGCCAATCTGGCCAATGAGATACAGAATTAAGTCCTTGGCATAAACTCCCCGAGGAAAGACGCCATTGAGTTCAATGAGAAAACTTTCCGGCACCCGAAACCAGGTTTTACCCAGAGCTAAGGCTACGGCAACATCGCTGGAACCCATGCCAGTGGCAAAAGCTCCTAAAGCACCAGCGGTAACAGTATGAGAGTCTGAGCCGATGATAACATCTCCCGGGTTAGCAAATTGCTCCGCTACCAACTGATGGCATATACCTTCGCCTACATCATAGATGCGACAGCCTGTTTTCTCGGCGAAGAGGCGCAGAAGGATATGGTCATTAGAAAGCTGCCGAGCGGGACTGGGAGCAGCATGGTCCAGAAATATTACTGTTTGCTGCGATTTAGCCAGAGCTTTAAAACCGCTTTCCTTGAACTGTCTTATGGTGAGGGGTCCAGTAGTATCCTGGACGAAAGCCAAATCCACGTCAGCAATCACGACGTCCCCGGCTTTAGCCTCGCTATGCGATTTAAGGCTCAGGATCTTCTCAGCTAATGTCTTGCCCATATATAGCCCAAATCCTTAATTTCTAAGCCCTAAGCAAATCCAAAATCCCAAGTTCAAATACCAAAACCCTATTGTCCCACTTCGCTCCCCTATTTTAATCGTTTCCTTCTGCTATAATCAATAACATGCTTGATTACAAACCAAGCGAGCTGGGTTCCACCTCATGCGGCAGGAGCATCTTTCACTGGGGCAAACAAACTTATGTCATGGGCGTGATAAATGTTTCCCCGGAT
>Ga0307429_1000614_pt1 | contig 19943 bp, 21 predicted proteins | sample SalMarWE160230MG_FD_202151 | JGI IMG/M metagenome (GOLD analysis project Ga0307429, IMG submission 202151) | Salt marsh sediment microbial communities from the Plum Island Ecosystem LTER, Massachusetts, United States - WE1603-230 | ecosystem: Environmental > Aquatic > Marine > Intertidal zone >... | reverse complement strand
AAAATAAAGTGCACAATGACCACGCTAACTATTGACTCTAAAACTAAAGCAGACGTGAATTTGACTTTCATCATTGCGATGTAGACGCAATGTGGTGAATAAAAAGGTTCCTTGTAACTTGGAGCGCCTGAAGTAATTCGATTTTCCAGGGAAATCTCTATCTGGCAGCCACACATCCCACGGTAATATTAATTCTCAAATAGGATTCTCTGGCCATAAAAAGAGAGAAAATATGAACTTCTCTTGATATACTGGCTGTATAAAAGTCAGACACATCAGCGCTCGAACCTGGAGTTAAAGAATTTAAGGTATATTGCCCCGGTGTTGGATTGGTGGATGATAGCGGTTCAAAGTTAGTGAGTGTCAATTAGTACACACTCCTGATTATCCGTCGCAATAACACAGGCTAGGCAAGAAATTATTATCGTTTGTTCATTTGATCCGGACAGCACACATAGTTGAAACTATTGAAAATCAGAGGATCAACCTCCACGTTTGCATATGAATAGATGGGAAATGGTCTAACATCCTGCATTGATGAGGAGATTGAGAGAGAGCATCCAAACGGAAGCGGTGTAAAGCATAAGACAAACCTTGTAAACTTATCACGTTACCAAAGAAAACCTTATCTCATTCAATGTTCAAAGTAATTATCCATGCTCCGACGATGATCTGCCAATATGAATTCCGAAACTAACTCTCACGATCAAAAAATATGGATTTTGAATGGAGCCGATAAGATTCTAAATTTTTACATTGAGCGCTATAACTTTGTAAGAAAGAATATAGTTGTTTGTGATGATTACTTAGGGCCCATAGCGATCAAGAATACCGAGCCCATCTGGCGGGCAAATTTGGAATTGGATAAGAGGGGAGTCAAGGTCAGAGTGCTTACTGACATAAGAAATGAAAATCTCGAATACTGCAAGGAGATACTGGAAGAGATAAAAAGCATTGAGATGCGTCATATGGATGGTGTCAAGGGTAATTTCTCCATTAACGATAATAGGGAGATTTTTTCAATTTTTGTGGATAAGCCAGGTGAGCCTGTCAAAGATGCAATATTTTCAACACATAGGGGTACCGTAGAAGCATATCTATTCACTTTCGAGAACCTGTGGTCTCAGACTTTCCCTGCTCGTCTTAGGATTAAGGAACTGGAGGAAGGAATACGTCCAGAGGTACTTCAAGCTATCAGAGATCCCAGCGAAATAATTGAAGTGGGTCGCAATCTTGTCAGAACAGCCAATGAGGAGATACTCATAATCTTTCATACGGCTAACGGATTACTCCGCCAAGAGAAGATAGGGGGAGTAAACTTGCTAATTGAGAGCGCGCTCAAATATAAGACTAGAATTAAAATCCTTGTACCAATAGAGAATAGGATTGCAAGTACGGTTCACAAACTAAAAAAAATCAAGGGCATACAAATCAGAAACATTGAACAAGCGATGCAGACAATGATGACCATTCTAGTGGTAGACAGAAAGGACTCACTTGTAATTGAGTTAAAAGATGATACAAAAGAAGAATCAGAACAAGCAATAGGATTAGCTACATATTCTAACAGTAAGTCAACTGTTCTGTCCTATGTATCAATATTTGAAACACTATGGAGGCAAAGCGAATTACGGGAAGAACTTACGATTCGTAGCATGGCTCAGAAAGATTTTATAAATATTGCTGCTCATGAATTGCGTAACCCCATACAGCCTATATTGGGTCTGTCGGATATTCTTCAACGTTCCGACATTTTCTTTGAAGACAATATCATAACTTTCTACCTGCATAAACATGTTTTTGATTTTTTATACAAATGGAATCGAACGGGTAATAGATATCATGTGGTGTTCAGTTCTAATACCCATAATTTTTGATATTAGATGATCCTAGAATTCAACAGCCCATTTGTATATGACATAGATACTAATGATGGGGAAGTAGCACTCAGTGCGTATGAGAAAGTATTCGAAAACCCATTAGTTGTAAATAGGTTAACTGACCAAATTCGTTCTATGGAAAGGGAGGGCCATAGCTTTTGCTAGATTCGACATTTCCGTCGCCTTCCTCCTGCTGTGCAGATGCTATTGAAATACTATTTTCATCGCCCTGGGCCTGAGAACCTAAATTAGAGCATAATACATCTAATGGAAACCAATAGTTGCCGCATTCATTTGTCTGTGCGACGGTTTGGCTTTTTTCATAATCAGTAGCATATACGTTGTTTACACCAATATATGATATTGCAACTGAGAAAATAACCACTGTCACAATTGCTGTAACAGCATATACTCTAATGTTCACAGTCATACAATATCTAATCTATCGTTGACTGCATATGTCAGTTAAGAAAAAACAATAGAAAACAGAAATCACATATTTATACTATAGAAAAAATCTTTCACAAACTGGTATAAAATAACAAAAAAAGGGATGTGGTTGATGGTTTATTCTTCTCCACGCCAGCCGCCGTCGTGTCCGCCGTGATGTCTGTCGTCGTGTCCGTTGTCAACTTCTGGGAATGTCTGCTGTGCTGTTTGCGCCACTCCATTCTCATCCCCTTGGATCTGAGAATCGGTGTTTTGACATCCTACATTGGTTGACATGAAACCATTTCCACAAGCATTAGCCTGAGAGCTCGCTTGACTCTTCTCGTATTTCTTCTTGCCTGCGAACGCGTCTTCTGTTGCCACAGCTGACGTTGCAACGAGCATTGCTGCCACTGCTGCTACGACAGCTATACTCAAACTCTTGTTATTCATAATATTAGCAGCATAAACATCGGTTTAGTTTATTTGGATTAAACTGAATTTGACTCCCATTAATATCAGATATCTTTTCTATTAGATCTCTAATACAATAGCATTCATGTATAATAGTGGAAGACAAATCTTCTACACAGTAACGCAATAAAATAAATCAGATTGACTCAACCCAATTAAATGCGTATGCAAGAGCTTCTTGCGAATCATGAAGAACAATAAAACACTACCAATGGTAGCAATGGTAACAGTAGCCTTGTTTGCTAGCGCAGCTTTAGCACCATACAGCAATGATGTATTTGCAAAAAAGAAATACGGTGATAGCAATGCCCAATCATCAGCTGCAAATAATGACTGCCCATCGGAATTGGTTTCACTCATTATTGGAATACAGCTCCAGACAAGCGCGAACTGTCTAAATGATCTCAATTCTGTTCAAGATAGTGACGGAGCTGCTATAAGCTCGACACCAACTAATGCAGCTCCGAGTCAAGAGCTTGACATAGAGCTTGAATTTGGAGAGGAAGACGGCATTCTCACGGGATTGGGGAACGGTTTAGGCGACTATCCATTTGAATTTCCTGAGATACCAATGCCATAACTAGACTGAACAAAACTATTTGATTCATCCACAACTATTTTTTTGTTCTCAAAGCCACTGCATAACTAATTATTCAGACACTGTACTTACTGTCAGTCAATTACCTTCTGAAAATACTATTTATTAGAATTCTGAAAAACTACCGCATTTCTGAAGATTCTTCATAAGACCGGGGCTAATCAAAGCCTGTAGAAATTTTTCACCTGATCGCTTGTTACTATGGATAGAGACACTGATAAAGTAATGCCTACCTCGATAAACACATAGATGTTCTACAACAAAAAAAGGAAAAAAGGTAGATTGATTGACTGATCCGCTTGGTCAATCAATCAGCCTGCTGCTGACGTTGAATTCTGACCTGTTGTTGTAGTAGTAGTGGAGGCCATGTCGGCATTAGTTGTGGAGGTCACATTAGTTGCTGGTAGTACCTGAAGGGCAATGATGTTACCGATGTTAGTAATGTCGTAGATGAGCCCACCATAACCAACAGGCACATCGGCATACGAAGCAGACGATGGGAAGAAGTCAGATGCAGCAAGTAAGTTGCCCGTTGCAGCATCTCTCCATTGGATCTGTTCCTTGTAATTGGCTCCAATAGATCCAGGCTTCATCTCACTGACGTTCTGTGTCACTAGTGATGACATGTTAGTATTGACGAAGACTCGTGCGTAAGATGGGCCTATCAGCATGATGTAACTCTGGCTCCATTGAGACTCAACCCATGCAACTGACATATTACCAGTACTGGGATCAATATTGACAGCAAATGCCTTGTGTACTCCAGCATCCATGGCATAAATCCGATTATTCTCTGGGTCTACTGCACCGTGGGCATAATAAGTACTCTGTTGTCCTGGTTCAAGGGGTATGGGGTCAAGCGTTGTCAACTTGCTTGAGTTCGCCTGTGAGATAGCAACCACGCTCATAGGTACGTTAGATGGATTGCCATTGGTAGTGAGGATCATCCAGTTACCTAGAATCTCGACGGCGCCCGCAATCGTTTGACCCGGTTTCAAGTACGGAACTGGTCCCCAGGTTTCATCGAGTGTTATATTATTGCCATCCCATACATATCGGAATACGTTGGAACTACCAGCAAAGTAGGCATAGTTCTTGCCTTCGAACTGGCTAGCAGTAATACGACCAGCAGAGTTCTCGGTACCCTGAACCCAACCAAGTACTTTCCAGGTATCTGGGTCAACTACCGACAAGACTGAAGGACTAGCAGATGCAGGGGCACCTGGGCATGCGTAGGCAGCAGCGCTGTAGCCATTTAGTGGGCATCCAACTGGTCGGTTAAATGACTTGAGGATGAGGCTACCATCTCCTGGGAATATTGACAAACCGTTGAATCCACTATCACTTGCAGGGTTGTCACCGGTTGGAAGAGTAACTTTAGCGATAATTGCTCCAGTGGTGGCATTGAGTTTAAACAGTTGGTGACCCGCAGTAGCAGCAAGGGTGCCATCAGGCAAGGTGTAGACTGCCCCTTGTAGATAGAATTCATTGGTTATATTGCCATTATTAAGATAAGTTCGCCATTTCTCGTCGAGCGTACCTGGTTCTACACTAGCGACATATGTTTGACCGGTTGGCGGTTTAGCATCAGCGGCTGCTCCACCATAAATGTACATCTCGTCTATTCCACGTGTTGCCATGCTAAATGGAGTGATATACGTACTTAACGGTGATGGATAAGCATACACGTTGTTAGGACCAGTATAGGATCCGGGGAACTGGGCACATGGATACATCTCCGAACGTGCAGAGTCATGATGCTCTGCAGGAGCCAGTGTTGGGTACCATCCAGGGTTCTCCTGCTCTGCTGCGCATTCTGCTTCTTGTTGCGCTATTGTATAGTTAGGGGGAATTGGGCCACCGGCGGCTATCATATTCGGAGTTAGGTCAAGGGTAGCGTAAGTATTCCCGAGTGCGCTGCTGCTGTAACTATTGGGGAGAAGAGTTGAGGAAGGGTTAGTGGTCATACTGTTGTTACTATTGTTACCATCGTTGGTGCTAGCATAGCCTGGTGACGTACTCGCACTTAGGAGTAGCAGACCACCAGCAGCAATGCTGGCCAACAGGAAAGGTAACAGAATCAAAGTATAGTTTTTTCTATGATTTTGTATCATATGAGTGTCAGTTATTATATCTTGGATATAAGATGTTCTAGTACCTTGCCATGCCTTGTAATTCACCACAACCTCATCCTACAAGACCATCTATACTGAAATTTGCGAAAAGTATTGCGAAATAATTTACCTTCATCAAAAACTTGGAGTTTCCCTCCTAGGCCCTGGACCCATCATGTTCGTTGGATTGAACCTGATGCGATCAATCCAGATTATCTTTTTGTCGCTATAGAGGCGGGTGCACTTGTACAAAGTCGCGATGGGGGAAAAACATGGATAGACAGAGTTAAAGGTGGCCAGTATGATACGCATACTTTAGCCACTCATCCGAAGGCTCATAAACGCCTCTATTCTTCTGCAGGCGACTGGTACTTCGAAAGTTATGATTATGGAGAAACATGGACTAGACCCATGGAAGGGTTGAAACATAGTTACCTTGTTGGATTGGCGGTTGATTCAGATAATCCTGAGGCCGTGATTGTCTCAGCCTCTGATGGCCCTTTTAAATCCTTTGTGCCCGACGGCGCTGCCTAACTATACAGAAAGGATACTGCAGATGGCAAATATTGGAATGCTGTTTCAAAAGGGCTTCCTGAACCTTATGGGACCACTGTGTCGATTTTAGCAGCAAATCGAAAGGTATCTGGAAAGTTTTATGCCGCCAACAATCGTGGTATCTTTATTTCGACGGATTCAGGTAAATCTTGGAACAAACTGAGTGCTGACTGGCCGATCGAATATACTCCTTCGGCGCTTGTTGTTGGCGGTTAGTAATGGCCTTATTGACGGACTGATAGTCTGAAACAGTCAAACAAGTCATCGTGACTAGTTGCTTCCTTGTGCAATGACCCCTTCCCGTCTGCTACAACAGTTCTAATGACAGTGATTAGTTCATCGAACCTTGGATGCATGGCCCCGAATTGGGCACACAGATTAGTCTTATTCTAGTGTTGTGGCTGGAATTCTAGGAGATTTCCAGTGCTGAGCCCATTCTCATAAATCTTTAAGTATTACCCCTAGCTCCTTTGCCCTAGCAGCCAGCCGGTACTCTACTCTGGGATTTCAGGATAAATTTTCTTTGAAATAAGGCCTTCCCGTTCCATTTCCAATAATCTATTCGCTAGTACTGGTACTAGGTGATACTCTCTTTAATTCATTAAAGCGTATAGCTTCCTTTGTATGGAAATTTCTTAATATTGACAGTGCCCATCTTTTCTACTTGGGATTTCGCTAAAATGTAATATCATCCCTGGAGGAATTTTTTAATTAGGACATGTAGAGTTTACTGCTGCCTAATGATTGCTAACTCATCTCATCCAGTCGATATAACATAAATAATGTTAGACACTGTAAACACATCTAATCCACATACAGGACATTCTATCGGATGAAATGCAGAGTCTGTACATTTTGTGGAAATAGTGAAGGGTATAACCAGGTTCGAATGGCAGGTGGTTGGGTAGACTTATGTGCATTTTGTAAGAAAAATTGGAAAGAGTGAATCAGGTTATTCTTACTGTTTAGTTATCACAGTCTTAGTATTATGACCAGTAGCAAATAAGGACATGACAACCGGGTGAAACAGAGAAAAAAATTTAGTTGCCCGCTTCGTAATAACTATTCGTCTGTCAGGGCTAATATTCTGGGTCATCGTCTTTCACAATCAATAAGATATTTGCAAACTAACTAGTACTATGCGCAATTAAAGAGGGAACACTATAGCCTATCGACTCTTGTGACTCTTGTAACTTCAAAATCCTTCGAATTTACCTTAGATCCAGTTATTAAACAATATTGAAGCAAATAAGCAAATAACTGCTCCAAGAAACAGGATGGTGATCAGCAGCAGTAGTAAAGCTAGATGAAGATGGCATATTTATGATGGCAATACCAATAGGAGAAACAGAAAATATCCTACCGGTGACAATAATCGTGAGAAAGGAAAGCATTTTCTAATATGTGAATCATGTCTTTCGCTTCATCATTATCTACTCATGGTAAACTTTTTAAGATTGAAACAATTACTAAATGCCCCTTGTGTATTAATGATAGAGTAAGAATAATTCCGCTTTTTCTAAGAGGTTTATAAGTATGAATATATTTACTAGTGCTAATAATAATAACTGTAATATTCCAGATGAAATGAAGAACTATTTCAAGCAGTTATATTTGGCGAGAATACACTATGGATGAATACCGGGAATTAGAGGGCTTGAATATTACTTGAATACTAAGGAAGACGCCATCAATCTTCATAGAATGCTAAAAGGAAAGATCGAAATTCACAATAGGATATCTGTAGAAAATGCTTTTGATGAGGAAAAAGGGACACTTGGTTTAATATACACACCAGGAGTAGCATATGTTGCCACAGAAATAAGTAATAATAAAGAATTGGCATACGATTATACATCAAAGTGGAACAATGTTGCTATAATATGTGATGGAACACGAGTCCTTGGCCTAGGAAATATCGGACCTGAAGGAGCACTCCCCGTTATGGAGGGAAAATCTGTCTTGTTCAAAATTTTGGGTGGCATAAATGCAATTCCATTATGTATAGCAACAAAAGAAAAGGAAGAAATAATTAGACTTGTTAAGGCGATTCAACCTGTTTTTGGAGCGATAAATATTGAAGATATAGAATCGCCCAAGGTCTTTGATATTATAAAAAGACTCCAAGATGAACTTACCATACCAGTTTTTCATGACGATCAGCATGGTACGGCTGTAATAACTTTGGCAGCATTGATAAATTCTCTAAAGTTATTGAACAAAAAAATTGATAGCATAAAGGTAGTTGTATCAGGTGCTGGTTCTGCTGGTTTTGGTATCTTTCAGATTCTGCAAAAAGCAGGATGTAAAGATATTGTTGTTACAGATAGCAAAGGAGCATTATATGAAGGAAGAATAGATCTAATAGATGACGGCGACGATAGAAACAACGACACTACATACAAACAAGAAATATCTAGTAAAAGCAATCCAAGGAAATTGACAGGGAATTTAGCAGATATAGTTAGAGATGCCGATGTATTCATAGGTGTATCTGGCAAAGCTGGACTTTTAAAAGCTGGTATGGTGAGATCAATGAACCGAAATGCTATAATTTTTGCATTAAGCAATCCTGATCCTGAGATACTTCCATCAGATGCATTGAAAGCTGGTGCAAGAATCGTAGCTACTGGCCGGTCAGATTTTCCCAATCAGGTCAACAATGCTGTCGTGTTCCCTTCGGTTCTAAGGGCATTGCTTGACATGAGAGCAAAAGATTTAGATGAAGACATATTAGTTACAGCGTCCTATGCTATCGCTTCGCTAGTTGAAAAACCTCATCTGAAAGAGGATTACATAATTCCGAAGGTAAACGATCCTAGAATTCTTCCAATTGTAACAAAAACGCTAAATGATGCAATTAAAAACCATATGAGCAGAACAGATGTCAGTTAATAGCTCTAGTACAATCTGGTTTCATGAAAATCTAAAAAAGATACTGCATATAATATAGGCCTACAAAACTACATCTTTTATGTTAGTGTATCATAATATAGAGTATTACAATATACTATTTATGTTGCTGTTGTCTCGTTTTTAAATAGTCTTTATCCTTAAGTGATCGTAAATCGAGTGTAGATTAATAATGCTTAAATTGTACTTGGTCAGGGAGGTAAGAACTACCCCATAAGATTTAGAGGCCATTGCTTGCTATAGCTTTTTCTATCTGCTATTGACTGCTACGAGTTAGGACTGTCCGCGCTACGGCTTATTTATCTGTTATTTCTTATCGTATTATCCCATGGAATGTTCCTAACTGTCACCAAATCACCATTGATAGGAGGTATTGATACTAGTAGTGCCCCACCAGGAAACTACATCTTCGAAAATTATGTTTTCAAGAAACTGCAACCAATATGGATACCCATTCAATGGATATTGCATACTCGGCCAACATTTCTGTTAGTCAACAAGAACTTTTAGCCGACTAGACACGAGCAGGGCAAAGGCTTCTTCTTCCTCTCTCTTCCCTCTTCTCTTTTCAGGGTGATAGACGACATCTGTCTGTACTGTGTGTGAACCAAATTTGACAGAGGAGTTTGGACAGTCCATTTTGGTGATAGATGCCAAGCTAATTGTCAATCTAGGTAACTGCTATACCTTGGTAGATGTTCCATGAATTCAATACTTCATCGAACACTTGCGACTGGACACTGGAATATTTAGAACCAAAGACGAAGCAACTTATTCAGAATGCAATAGACAGAATGAATTATACAAATACTAATAGAAGTCTAAAAGAAGAGATAGTACATAACTTAGATACGATAATAGGGAGTCTTCAATACTTGAGGCAGGACGTTATTAGGTTAACTTAGAGACAACGAGATAGCGGCCGGCACACCCAGAAAAAAGGATATACCATAAGTCTAGGAACTAGACTGAAGTACACATCATCCGCGCCGCACAAACAGGAACAGCAAGAAAATAGCAAGAAGGCTTGTAAGATTTGTTTGTCAGTCTTATTTCACTCAATCCAGACAAACCAAATAGAAATAACCCAAATAGTAATGCAATCTCAAAAACTTGGAATTATAACGACAATAGCAGCTTTATTACTTGTAATATCTGCGGTCTCTACTGTAACACCTGAAAGTGTATCTGCATACGAGAAGAACCAAGCGACATCGCAAACAAGCACTTGCGGTAACGAGTTTATCCCTATTAATATAGGGTGTCAAAATACGGATTCACAAATACAAGGTGATGAGAACGCAGCAGCGTTAACCGCACAGCAGACATTCCCGGAAGTAAAGTCATTCTCTAAAGATGACAAGAAGTTCCCACAAACATGTGAAGAGTGCTTTACCGAGTTCCTTACTGAAGCTCAAATCCAGAATTTCTTGGATGTGGCCAGTTCCGAAGATATTACGCTTGAAGAAGTATGTGCTTCGATAGAGCCGAACAAAATCGAATTGGTGGGGGATATCCTGAATCTTGCAGGAATTGATGAGGAGACCATTCAGCAGATAATGGAGTGTCTGGAAAGGGTTTTAGGTTTCGAACCACCAGAGGAATAGTCCTACAATAAGGAGCCCTGACAATCGGCCTTTATCATCCTTTAATGGTAGCATCGAAGATATAGGAAAAATAATGGCCTTTATGGTCATGTTAAATCATATTATTTAGTTCAAGTATAGGCATGGCTCTGTTGAAAAAATTATCGCTTAAAATTACTATTCCCATTAATGAATTTCTTAATTGGAATTACTAATTCTAATTTATACTACTAATGCTATATTACTAATTCTAATTCATTTCGGAAAAGGGATAAAATACCATAAGATCGGGTATTACACTGATACTACTACTAAATTTTACCTGTTGCTGGATTGCGATGTTTTGTACGTCGCCTCGTTTCGCCATTGCTACGGTCGTGTACGAGCATCATTTGCCTGTCGCTGCTTCATCGCTAAGCTGATTGGTCATTATCATCGCTGTCGTTTAATCTCGTGAAAATTTGAAACCACTATAAAGTCTTGCCACACTAGAATCTAAAATCAAAAAAAATGTAATTCGTCAAGCTCACTTGGCGAATTAATTCCCAACTGGTATTGTCGCTATTACTGTATTCGTACTAGTACTGATTGGGTCGTACTAGTACTGATTGGGCAAACCCACTCAAGACGCTAGCCATAGCATTCTGTAAAGATATTGTAGTTACAGTCATGATAGATGCGACCGCTCCTACTACTACGAACACTATACCAAATATTCTTGAATTAATCATTCTTAGAAAGAAGATCGCACAAATATTTATGTGCTCTACTGTAGATTCAATGCGCCCGCGCCACGGCTACCGCCAGTGCAATTGGGTAACGCCGTTTCGCTCCCACTTCAACCCATCTATCACTAAAAAAGACTGTCCAAACTTGGTAAATCGATAGATGTTGCATTTTCAGCCATAATTGTGTATGTTAATGTATTTGAGGTGGTATCATAGACAGGATTGAATAACTCGATGATAGCCATTTCCAATTGACCCGATTGAGCATCTTCAACTATCAGAGCATCATTTGGCGCATCTTCTGCAAAATTGTTGGGTCCAGCAGCCCAGTTACCAACAAAGTTAAAAGTACTGATTGATTCTTCAATTCTTTCCGGTCTGTCTGAGAACAAGATAGTGCTATTAGATACGTTACCTAATTCGAGTGTATATGCTGTAGCATTGATTTGAGATATTGATCCAGACTTTGCATTTTGAATACTCAGAAACTCTGCTTCATCTCCATCGTATGCTCCAACTTCATTAGTATTAGTCTGGTTTGTTGCTCCTGCCATAGTTGCATTCTCTGCTTCTACTGCTTCAGCTATATCTATGTCAGCATCGGGACACTCTGAAGGGCAGACCAATAACCCTCCGCTACCGCCTGAACCACCGCTACCGCCAGTACCATAAGAAAGAGTCATATCGCTGTGAAACCAGGGTGTTATTACTAAGACAGATGCTAGTGCAATTACTATTCCAAATAATGCTGGAGGTGACGAACCTTTAGGATGATTTGTCATAATGATAACCCACACATGTATACTATTTATGTAGCCCCTTCAGTCTATCCTGCAGTTGTCTTTAGCATGCTTAGCAAGCAGACATAGTCAATACATGATACTAATGATGACTTGTTAACGTATCCAGGCTATTCAAAGTATCTATTGCATAAAAGCAATCAATTAGGCTATTCAAACTTTCCAGAACAGAATGATAGCCAGTCTATTACTGATGCACTATTGAAATTGTTTAATAAAGCTAATGCGAGTGATAATATCAGTATTGAAAGTCAAATAAGACCTATACTTGTTGAAAACATGTTGGCGACGACAACTAGCCCTTAACAGTCTTGGTAACTATGACCAAGCCATAGAGTACTACTCTACTTTAGCTATAGATCCAAACAACATAGTAGCTCTTAAGAATAGAGCTAACCTGCAAAGTACGATTCAGGCCAGCGGCGGTGAAAAAAACAGCAATGACATAGATATCGGAGGAAATCAATCACTAAGAAAACAAGAATACAAGAGGTAACATACCGACTTTTGGTCAACTCAACGTCGTAGAACTTTTCAATTGCAAGCGGGATTAATGTAAGCGATGTGTTATAGTATAATAAATTGTCATTTACAGATGCCTATCTGGAATGTTACTTTGATGAAAGTTCTTTCAATTTTTCTGATTGTTCAATGCCTTTGATCGGCAGACTTTTGGCATCTAGTAAGCCTATCTGAGTTAGGAATGATGCCTGGTCCCAGTATATGTGTTCATACGCTATTTTGTTACCTCTGAATTTCATTACGACTACGATGGGTAACTCTACGTACTTGCCTGTAGGTTGTATCCCGGGAAGTAAAGCCTTGATCTCGATGTCATGTGTAAAACTCATGATTAATTCATCAACAACTTGGTTCTTTCCAACGGTACGGGAGATGTTTGTAAACTTGGCATCTTTAGGCATCTTACCGACAAAATCGTTCTTGTAGAAATTGTATACACCATCGTAACCCACTCCACCAGTGAGTACAGGTACATGGAGAACATAAGGGTCCTTGCCCATTGTTTTCATTGTTTCCTCTACGTCCTTGTCTTCAAATTCACTCCTGACATGTTTATCGAATACCTTGCCTAGATTAATAGATGATCTAATTTTCGTGTCCTTTTTCTTGTCTTTCTTTTGAGTGTTTGATCGTTTCATAGACCGATATAGAAGTTGTAATCTAGCCTTTTATATATCGTTTAATTGTGATATCTTGTCTGTAACTATTTCTGCAAGATGTGATGTCGTCTTGTCTGCGTCAAGTAGAACAAGATACACACTGGAAAACTGAGTGGTTCAATTTAGAATTATTTCAATATCTGCGTGCAAAAAAAATTTGAAAATGAATGTATATCTACTTTGTCTTATTTCCATTCCCATAACTTATTTTCATAGTTACCTGATTCGTCTACCTTGTATTCATTTACACCAATGAGGTGATTGAGGAACGCAAGTTTATTTTTCGAATTCCCCAACTGCGCCTAAGTACTTCATTTTTTCTGGGTCAGTCATCCTTCCTTCTCCATGTCCAGTTGCCGTTGCCACTTCACCACCATCTTTGGTCATTATCACACCTTTGCCTTCTCCGTATGGTGTGCCATCGGGTCTCTGTATGGTCCAATAGGTCCATGTTTCCGTCACGTCGAGGTTTCCGCAGCAGCGTACCCTGATTCTATCGCTAAACTTTTGTAGTGTCGTGAAATGAGGTATTCTAGATATTTGGAGGAACATTCTAAGATAGTGAGCTTCTACCAGCCATTCAGTGAACATACGGTAACTCTTACCCTCGTACTGTCTAATAGTAAGCACGACAGATGTTGCCAGATTGTGAAAATGTGATTGCTTTTCCTATAACGGAATAGCGGTATCCTTGCATATCTTAGAATGTGGAATATAGTACGTGCCAACCTAACATATCTTGATTCTTTCACCAGATCTATGGAATAGTGCTATTACATAGCTTTATCTCAGAAAATGAATGGTTTCTACAGAGCCCATAATAGATACAATATTAATATATTCTGTTATTGCCAACGTCAAGATGTATGATGAGAAAAGAATATCGTGATCTTGTTATTTGTAATAGTTGTCAATGGTCAGCCTCTCTACTAATGGATTCCCACACATTTTCCAAATATCCGAGATGTAGGTCAGATAACATTGAGGTAATCCCAGTTGAGGATCATGAGAGGTGTACAAATTCATTTGGAATGCAATATCATGTCCACCGTATTATGTAGACTTCAAAAATTAAATATTAATTGTTTGAGTTCAGGATACCGCAATTGCAGGATGTGTGAGCGTAGCGCGGTTTGTATTTTCTACAACTTTCATACTAGTCGTGAAACTACAACCCACGGCATACAATACCTATAGGTAGGTCGCTTAAATTAATGGCGGCCTTTAGTAGTCTTGTACTAGAAACTATGATTTAATAGAGGGACAAGATGGGGTTAATTGGCTGCAGGCAGGCTGTATTTGTTTAGAACTTCAGGCTATGGCTGATGTTGACGTATCAGACAGCACTATTTTATTTTCAAACAGACCAGAAAGAATTGTAACAACTGTAAGTACAGAAAGAATTGTAAGTACAGAGTAATAATCGGCCTTATACTCAATTGCGCCATCAATCGGGTCTTCACAAATGGTAGAAAAGTGTCGATTAGTCAGTCAGATAAAGATCTTTTTTTCCTCTATAGATGAATCTCATTACCAACGAGGCTGGAACGATGAGGAACGTGATTCCCACGGCGAGCTCGAGAGAATAAATCAAGGTTCCTAGTGAAATCATAAAGACTACTGGGGTCATAATGGTACGGAAATACGTCAACCTCTTAATTTCATTCGTAATAGTCTTGTCAGGCGAATATAGCTTCCTCTTTAGTATATGGATCCATATACTAAATAGCATAGATCCTGCGAAAATCTGTACTATGCAATAAAACCCGTACGCATAAGTATTTGTATCATATACATTTGTTAGCTTAAACGTGAACGGTATCATTGTTATAAACATCAGGAAAATGATGTTTAACCAAATCATTAAATCTGTAGTTCTAGCAGTCATACTAACTACTGACTGATATGTAATCCAGTACAATCCGATAATCATAAAACTGATAACAAACAAGATAATATTCAGTACCAAATCCTCGAGCTCGCCTTCATCGAAAGAGCCGTCTGGTCCTATGTGTGGAATTGCAAAATCTACGGCGAGTAACGTAATCGCGACTCCAAATACCGCATCAGTAAAAAACCTTAGATGAGATCTGTTTATCCCGTATATATTTACCAATTAAAACTAGCCTCCATCTTCACTTGCCTGCTCTGTCGTATAAATAAGATTAACTATTCTCAGAACCAAATGAATGATGAACTACTACTACTAACTGAAACCCAAAAAATGGGGATATCATGCACAGGCTGCGTGCCGTTGCATTAGATGATCATTGCTGGGGCGTCACACAGACTGCATCTCCGATTTCTAGTGGGGTAGGTGGATTTCCTGATGACGCAGTTGCATCCGAAGATCCGGCACTACATATACCATTGGATTCTCTCTGCGCTATAACTACCTGATAAGGGAGTTCTTCTTCTGTACTTTCTATTTGGACAACTTCGTCGTGCCCACTCAGCTAAACGCACATAGTACAGTGCCCTCGGGGACGCCTGGTAGCGGTTGATTGAGCGTCAGATCCCATACGTAATCATCTGGACATCCAACTTCAGGTGGTGGTACTGGTTTGTGATGGTCTCTCTGGACATTCACTTTCTCCCTCCAGCGAATGGATAACCCAAAGTGGGCCAATAGAAGATTATGTTTTACAGGATATGTTTAAATGGCTTGCATCTTTAACAAGAAATTAATAGTCTTCTCTTATGCCTATTGTAGCCATTAATAGCATGGTAGGTATAGACCAAAAAAGCACTAAAATCAAAATGGTTCTATAAACTGAAACAATCTTTAGGTATAATATCTCATACAGATGATTGGAGTAACACACGCATATACAGAGACAGAGATAATGTACTAGTGAAGAAAACTAGCAACTCACTAGCCAAATATACATGTGGGATATTTCTGTTTCTGAATGGAGAATATAGATGAAGGCAATAGCATACCAACAACAGAACCTAGTTCCTGGAGAAGATGATACAGCAACATAATGGTTAACGTCAAAGAACGTGAAACTTTCATATACAATGTTGCATTACCATGATGCACCCTAAAACCAAAGGTACTGGCGATCATAACTTCGTCTAACCTAGGAAACCTGGTCGTCAATACCTTCTTTGTTCTATTTTTGGCTCAATCCAAAAGTAACTACCGGTTTGTGGCAATAATTTTCCAGGGAAATATCGGACAATTCATGTAGTATTTCTCCACGCGAAAAAATCCCAATTATTCAGTTCATCCAATTGTTGATATTTGAGTAGACTTTTATCAACACTTTCTTCACTCTAAATGAGGACCTTATCATGTGCAAGTCCTCTCTATTAATGCAAAGGCCTGACTCATTTATTTTGTAAAATTATTGTATATCTATTGGACTTATAATTACGGTTGGTCTTCCACAATCCTTCATCCCGCACGATGAAAGATCCCCTTTACCAAAACATATGTGACCTCTACTGCATTCAGATATCATATGTTAATCGTTACTAATCTTCTCTGCTCGCAAATCTGTTTACTGTTTACTATCATCCCAAGTCGAGTAATACTTTGGAAATATTTCCAGAATAACCGACTGACCTCCCTTTTGCATATTCAGTAGTGCCCGTGCCATCGGATGTTCTACATTCCCCAGATACTTGACCATCATCTTCTCCGCAATAGGAACATTAAAGTTGATATCTTCATGAATCTTTACACTTCCTTTTCCACGTACTCCCTTGTAAGGTGGATTAGGATCGTCTATACAAAAGTAAACATTCTCATTCTTTCTAATGTTGTGTGTCTTCTTGGCCTCTTTTGATGTTTCAACATATATCCTGTTATTTCCAGTATCGTAATAGTACCATGTAGGATGAACATTTGGATGGCCTTTCTCGTCTACGGTTCCAAGATGGACATTTAGTTTACCTGTCGTTAAGAAGTGTACTGTTTCTTGTTCGTTTAGCGGCGCGCCAAATCCTGGACTTCCATTAAGGATCTTTAACATATAGAAGAGGGCGTATTTGCGTATTTAATTTGTTTCAGATAGAAATTCTGCGCGCATCATATTGTAGTCAAGGAAAGGCGTATTCGCGCAATCTTTGTTACAGGTGAAAAGTTTCAGGAACAGTTGAAAGTATTCATGTTAACCCAACCTGGTAATACGTGATCCCATATGATTTCGCCATTAGATTGAATTTCATATAATACATGAATACCTTTCAGAAACTTAAGGAATGAGGCCTTCTCGTGGCCTTGTTGCCTTTCTTTAGTAGTTCTCACGTGCCTTAGACCTGGTACCCCCAGGTCTCTCTCCGTTTTGATCTGGCTAGATGTATGGTTAATAATGATACTCATTTAGAGGATCAGTAATACGACACATTTCTATCTGAAAGCATCGTAGGCATTAATACGTCGTTTGACGCCATGGTACTCTGAAATCCAATTGTAACCAATCCGATAGACGCAGCTGCTGCTACTATCAACATCATGCCAATTACTTTTAAGTTCATTTTATAGAGAAGATCGCACAAATATTTATGTGCTATACTATGGGTTCAAGCCGTTTGGTGAAAAAATAGTTGAATTTAACGTCGCTAGCTCATCTCTTCTGCTCATGAATACTGAAGGCTATCGCTTTTGCAATAACTTTAACTGGTCGAATTAGTTCCAGTCATATTTTCTGTTGTTTGCATAGTCGTCATTTTATCATTTTCTGTGAAAATAGCATCTCCCTAAAACTCTATTTCCAGCATTATTCTGGGTTTAATGACTACACAAGATAAATTATTGTCATACGTAAGCCAAATTCGTGGTGACCCCGAAGAGATTAACTAGAAAATGTACAGAATGCCGTGATGGAATGATGGAGGGAGAACTTCAAGCCATTCCCAATGAAATGCCGTTATCATCATCATTCCAAAAAATAGTTCCGGCTGATTATATGCCGGAAATCATGAAAAAATATCATTTCTACAAAATATATATTTGTAACAACTGTGGCTATCTGAAGATATTCTTCACTTAGTTTCTCAACATAGACTATGACAGAATCAACTATAATAGCAGACTATAACTACCGGTCGATACACTCTCCCCCGGCTTTTCGTATTTCACTAATTATATCCCGAGCAGACATTGATTGATTCATGCACAAACTTAACAAATTAGCTAAGATTATCGAAGAAAGAGGGGTCTCTAAGGGAAGAGGTCGAAATGGCAACGAATGTGAAACTCAACTCATTGTACATAATAGATCGCAAAGATGAAATATATCGGATCGGGCTATCGATCGGAGTTGGAAGACAGCAAGAAATTTGCTGTAATCCAGTTGTAGTTGCTACCTGCCGAGCATTGATCATATCTAGGCGTATGACATAGTCTAAATCCAGAATATTTTGTACTTTCATCGTCTGGTTCTCGAACAATTTTTTTTGCGATCTCTAGTGCAACTTTCACTTGGAACTTAACCATAACTGCATTGCGTCATGTGTTGGACTACTGGGTTTTAGATCCCTTAAACCTCTTGCGCTATGACTCATCTCTCACTTAGGCCTTTTCCTTGCTATTTTCTTTTTGAAGTCGGTCGTATTAATCCTTGAATGCCTTTGCTTGTTCATGAGTTCCTACCTCCCAGGATCCGGTGATCTTTGCTAATGGAGGCTCTTCTGTGTACTTCTGAGGAAAAAGAATTACCGGCTGCTTTCTTTCTGCCAAGCCGTTCTACCTCATTAGTAGACAAGCAGACTAACCTCGATAATTTGATGTTTCTAAGAGCCAGCCAACTTCTATCGCTGGTAAAGGAGACGCTTGGAGAATAGAATATATAGGAAGTTTAATGGGAAGTCCTGTCTCTTTTAATGTTAAGGGCTATGTTCTCGCTAACGATGGACATCAACATCAAAACATACAACCTAAGAAAGAATGAAAATGTTTACTTTTGTATCGATGATCCTAACCCACCCGGTCCAGAAGGACCTATTGGACCTGTCGGACCAGCAGGAGCTGATGGAGCACAAGGACCACAAGGACCTATTGGACCTGTCGGACCAGCAGGAGCTGATGTTAATGACGGTACGAATATTTTTTCATCATTGTCATTGGATGACTTCATTTTAAGTCATGAGGACCAAATTAAGACACCTGCCTACGATGTACCTGATCTCAGACTCTTGTTAATTACTCCGTCTCAGTGGCTAAGGGTTTACAAGGAATAACAAAAGAGTTCTTGAAGATTACAAATTGGGAAACATACGACTTGGCTCTGAAGTCAGGACTTTTAAGAACGCGCTCGTACCTACCTCTTCATATTTGATCTGATCCGTTATATGTCAATATTAATAAAGATATGATATCAACTGATAACATAATCCCCTGAAGGGTGAGAAATGAGATCCAACGTGAAAGATTGATTGATTATTCGAATAGAGAAAAGGAAGAGGCCAGTAAATACTTTAGTGACCTTAGAAATACGGCTGAAATAAGATATCCATCAGAGACAAGATTTCTTAAACTCAATAATCCTGTATCGATAAGCCATCCCGGCAATATTTGGTCGAAAATACCAATCTACGGCTCTACCATCATAGGCCTTGCACCTATTCCGCAACAACAATTTATAGAGCGCTTCGGATGGGGTAAAGATGTAGATATTTTAAACCTTGTTGAATTGGCAAAGGACTCTGGAAGGGTTCAGTTTAGACTAATTTC
>Ga0307429_1000612_pt1 | contig 19965 bp, 19 predicted proteins | sample SalMarWE160230MG_FD_202151 | JGI IMG/M metagenome (GOLD analysis project Ga0307429, IMG submission 202151) | Salt marsh sediment microbial communities from the Plum Island Ecosystem LTER, Massachusetts, United States - WE1603-230 | ecosystem: Environmental > Aquatic > Marine > Intertidal zone >... | reverse complement strand
GAGGATTTTCAACCCATCCACCTTCCCTGATAAATCCACCTTCTAAAGTCACTTTTGGTACTTCCATTGCGGCTATCGGAGGCCCCAGCATGGGAATAACTTCTACAGTCTCTGTCCTTGAATCACTACCTCCGTTATCATCATCTACTTCCACTGTTACCTGATAATCACCTGCTGTGGCAGGCATTGTCCATTTGACAGGATTTATAGAATTGTCTTCAAGAGACCCTCCTGTAACAGACCATGAGTATTCCAGGGCATCGCCATCGGGATCTGTTGCAGATGCTGTTACTTCATATTCTATACCTACAAAATGGTCTCCCATCATCACAATATCAGAAATCTCAGGAGGCCTGTTGCACTCCCAGCTAAAATTTATTGAGTCGCTTGCCGAACCCTGTGAATTTATCGCGGTAGCAGTAAGGGTGTAGCTATCCGACGGATCCTCCAGGTTTACCTGCGCCTTTCTTGAACCCCATGCACCATTTGAGTCATCTTTGGAAAACTCAATAGTTGGTGTGGGAACACCGGTTATGTTTGCCCTGACCCTCCAGTAGCATACATCATCGGAAGAAGAATAAAGAGGCCCCTCATATACCTCAAGCTCAATTGTAGGTTCCTGGTATTCAGTCTGACTTTCCTCTTCCTCTTCTTCTTCAGAAGGTTCCTCTTTTTCTTGTAGCTCTTCTTCAGTTTCTTCCCTTGTAGTTTCTTCTTTTTCTTTATCAGACGGTTTTTTTCCTTCTTCCTGCGCTGCTTCTTCTTCTGCTGATTCTACCGTCTCTTCAACATCAATCTTTTCTTCTGCTGGAATAAGCCTGCAACCGCACTGATCAGCAATAGCCGCTACAGAAAAGATAGATATACATGTTAGGATGGCAAAGATAATAGATAGTTTATTTTTCTTCATTAGGGCTCCTTTGAAGAATTATATATATTCTTTACTATTATTAGCATATACCTTTTACTGCATAATGTTAAATTCTATGGGTGGGTGGTGTCTATGAATAAAATGGTATGAAATCCCTGCCCCGGGTTGTGAAATTTCGAACCAATTTTTGAAGGAAATAGCTGATTTAATAAATCTATTTAGTAATAAAATAAAATAAGTGTTTAATTTAACTGCCCAAGAACACCAATAGCAAAAACTTTTAAATTAAAGGATAAGTATAAAATATTGAGATTTAGCTTTTCATTTCTCTGTTTTATTAAAGCAAATTGTATAATTGATTAGATTTCCTTCATTGCTTGCAACTTCAAACCCAGCCTTCGCCACTTGCTTAATCGTTGTCTTTCGCAAGGGATAATCCGGGTCAACTAAAAGTTCAGTAACTGTTAATTTCCCATCCTTCTTTAATACTCGCCTTGCTTCAATTAGTGCTCTATCCTTATCAGGTATTTCTTGCAATACTGTGATAAAAGTAACCACATCAATCGATTGGTCCTCGAAAGGCAGTTCGTATGCATTTCCTAAAATTAGCTTTACATTGTCAATATCTTTATTCTCTTCTTTTTGCAATTTATTATAAAGCCGGTCAAGCATTTTTTGTTGTATGTCCAGCGAATATACGATTCCTTTTTTGCCTACCGCTCTTGCGATATAAGGAGTAAATGCACCACTCCCGCATCCGATTTCTAAAACTTTCATCCCTTCTTTTATTCCGCTTCTTTTAATTACAAATAAGGGCGGTTGCATCTTTCTTCTCAAATTACTGTCAAGGAAATAGCTTACAAAAGGTGGTGCAGGGAAATGAACAAATTTCCTTAATATCCTGACTCCAATAAGAATCATGAATAGCAAATACCCTGCTAAAACTTCGATTATGATAAGTATAACTTTTAAACCTATAGTGTTTTCTCCTTAATATACTGAATATTTTTAATTTACGGAATTATCCCTTGACATGAGATAATATAATTAGTATGATATACCCGTAATTATATTAGTAGTTTATAAAAAGGAGTATATCATGGATTTTCAAGAATTTCAGAAAAAGTTTGGAAGTGAAGAAAAGGTGATTGAATATTTTATAAAACAGAGATATCCGGAAGGAATTAAATGTCATTTCTGTAATTCCGAAAAGGTATATCAGAGAAAGAAAACACCTAAAGTGTTTGATTGTGGCTTTTGTGGTAGGTCTTTTTCAATATTTAAGGACACTATATTTGAAAAGACTACCACCGATTTAAGGAAATGGATGTATGCTATTCACCTGTTTTTAAATGCTAAAAAAGGTATTAGTGCCAAGCAGTTACAAAGAGAGATAGGGGTTACCTATAAAACTGCATGGCGTATGCTAAAACAAATAAGAAAGGCAATGTCCAACACAGAAAACCAGAAATTTATTGACACTATCCTTGAAATTGACGAAACATATGTCGGTGGTAAGCCAAGAAAGTCAAATAAGAGAGACAATAATAAGAAAGGGGGTGGACAAAAGCGAGGTAGGGGTACAGACAAAACTCCGATTGTTGGAATTGTAAGTAGGAATGATAATAAGGTATATGCAAAAGTAGCGTTAACGAATAGAAAAGGTCAAAAATTAACTGGTCAGCAATTAATTAAAATACTTACCAAAGTAGCATTAGACAGCAGTAAAAATGTAGTAATTAGTGATGAATTTTCTGGTTATGATAAACTAAAGAAAACCAAGTTCCTACACCTAAGGATAGACCATACTAAAATGTATGCCGATGACTTAATTCACACTAACACTATTGAGAGTTTTTGGGCTATTGTAAAAAGAGCCGCTTATGGTATATATCACAGGATATCGGTTAAGTATTTACAGGATTATATTGATGAGTTTTGCTTTAGGTTCAATAATCGGAATATAGATAATTCATTTGATTTATTGGTAAGGCAATCTGTATTGCCTACTTGCTAACTATTGTGGGATTAGATAAGGAATATAGTTTTTATATTAAAAATAGGGATAAGTTATTAAAGAAGTATTTAAATAAATGGATTGCCATAAAGGATAATAAAATTATTGGGTGTTATAATGATTTGGGGGATGCCGTAGAAATAACTTCAATAAATCACAAATTTGGTACTTTTATGGTAAAACAAGTTTTAGAAAAAGAGCCAGAGAGAGTATTTTAACATGGAAAGTAACATAATAATTGCAGGAGGCACTTATTCCAGATTAGTAAATAGAATTGTCGGTGAGGTGGGTGTAAGGTTTAAAGAGGTTGATAAATATATAAATTGTGAGGTTGTTTGGGATACTGGTGCAACACATTCAATTATTTTACCAACGATGATTAAAAAATATAGCTTAGTTGAGTTTAATAAAATAGAACATCCATATCTTAAAGGTGAAACCCTAAAACAATTTAAGGTAGATTTATGCTTTACTAATAATTTAAATAAGATATACTTTCAAAATTTTATACTAACTGAATGGGATTTCAATTGGAAAGAGCATATCGTAATAGGAATGGACATAATTAAACTGGGCTTTTTCTATGTTTCCATGAAAGAAAATAAAACAAATTATGGCTTTTCAATATCAGAGGAAATGATAAGAAAAATAAATGCTAAAGAAATATCGTGTTGTTCTTTCAAAATTAACTATTAAGGATTAAATTTTGTTCTTTTGATAATTTAATAAGTTTGGGGTGTGGATTAATAAAATCAGAAATAACTCCTTATTAACTACTACTTTGAACTCCTTTTATAACTCCAATAAGAATAATTATACCGACGTTTTACTTTGTATTAATTCTTATATCCACTCCAATAAGGAGTGCTATGATTATGAGAAGTATAATTGAATCCATATTTCATAGTTTTCCTTTCTTTAGTTTTCCACACCCCAAATAATTATAACATGAATTATGATATACTTTAAATATAATCGTATGTAAGGGGATAATTCCGTTAATTTAAATTATAAGGTATTTAGTTCTTAGTAATCAAACTTATTTAGGCAACTCAACCTCAACAATTATTTATTTCTTATCGAATCTAGGGAAGTTAATCATTTCTTTTGCTAATTTAGTTTGGCTGGGCATAGCGGACGAAGTTAAAACCCGAATTATTAGTTTAGATGATATTTTTATACCGGCTATTAGTCTTTAAGCTGTGCTGTATGTTAGATCATTATTAGCCTTTTTTATATTTTCTCAGAAGAAGATTATGGCACATAAGAAACATTAAATTCTACTGGGTATTGGTGTCCATATTCAATAGTGTCAGCCAAACCATCATGATTTGTTTTATATCCTTTATGGCGCAATCGTACCTGGAATCTATCATGTCCATCATTTATTGCCTGGTTTAAGGCATTCCCCAGTTCTAAACTTGAGCAGGTAAAAGCTGGGATATCATATTCGCCTAATAAGTATCCTGATAGGTCATAATCTCCCTGTTTAATATCATCTGTTCCCCAATACACTGCTTCCAGATAGATTTTTTCAATTAGAGGATATGGATTATTTTGTATATAATAACTATTGAACTTCATTTCAGCAGATATTAATTCTTTCCCAGCAAGACTTGAGATGTCAAAGTTTAAGAAGCCTCTAATTGGCTTGTCAAACACAGAGTCTCCAATTACAGCAAAGTTTCCAGTAGATGGCAACCCTCCCTCTTCCATAAATCCACCTCCCGGTATCTGAGATAAACTTGCACTCGGAAAAGCAAGTACTTCAACAGTTTCTGTCTTTTCAGACTGGCCACCATTTCCATCATCAACGGTAACTGTTATGTCATAATTTCCAGCAGTAGCTGGCATGGTCCACTTTACTGGATTTGTATTGGGATTAGCTATGCTTCCGCCTGATACAGACCAGTAGTAAGACAAGCTGTCTCCATCCGGGTCAGACGCTGCTGCAGAAAAAGTATATTCCAGTCCTATATAGTGGTTCCCCATAAAGATGATCTCTGATATCACCGGTGGACTATTTGGAATGTCACATCCCCAGGACAGATTAATCGAATCAGTGGCAGTTCCTTCTGAATTTGTGGCAGTAGCAGTCAGGGTATATGTATCAGAAGGATCATTAATATTAATCTGAACTTTTTTAGTTCCCCATGCTCCATTTGAGTCATCTTTGGAAAACTCTACAGTTGGAGCAGGTGTTCCAGATACTATAGCTTTTATCCTGTAGTAGCAGACATCATCAGAAGATGAATAAGTTGGACCTTCATATATTTCAAGAGTAATGGTTGGGGCTTCTGCCTGTATTTGCTGCTGGGTTTCCTCCTCTTCTTCTGCAGTACTTTCTTCTGATGTAGCTTCTTCTTCAGTTTCCTGGTCAGTTTCTTTTTCTTCTTCAGCTGCGTCTTCTTCTTGCTCTTCCTTGGTTTCCCCCTTTTCTTCTTCCTGGGTTGCTTCCTCTTCTATAGCTTCCCCGGTTTCTTGAGTATCTATCTTTTCCTCTACGGGAACTAGACTGCAGCCGCACTGGTCAGCAATAGCTGCTACAGAAAAGATAGATATACATGTTAGGATGGCAAAGATAATAGATAGTTTATTTTTCTTCATTAGGGCTCCTTTGAAGAATTATATATATTCTTTACTATTATTAGCATATACCTTTTACTGCATAATGTTAAATTCTATGGGTGGGTGGTGTCTATGAATAAAATGGTATGAAAGTGGCTGGGGAGGGAGGATTCGAACCTCCGATCACGGGTCCAAGGCCCGTTGCCTTACCCCTTGGCTACTCCCCACAAGGGCTAATAAATTTTATATCAGAACACGCTAAAATTCAAATTTAAAAGAGGCCAAACAAAACAAATTTTTTAATGGTTTTTATTAGTGTCGGGTTTATATCATTACCCGTAAACAGTTAAACTATCGGGGGTAGTGTGGGATAAAAATACTCTGGAAGTTACTGTTTTTAAACCTTCGCGCACCCCTATTGCAGTTTTTAAATCATCGCAGAATGCAAACACCGTGGGCCCGCTTCCTGTCATCTGGGTGGCAATGGCTCCCAGCTTATGCGCCCTGCTCTTTATTCCATTTATTGCTCTATCTTCAATCGCCACTACATCTTCCAGGTCATTTCTTAATTTCTTGAAAAAATTACTAAATTTTCTTTCAACAATATTATTTACAAGCTCGGTGTGTATCGACTTTTTTTCTTCCCCCACCAGGTCAAACTTTTCATATACATCTTTTGATAAAAATTTCCCACCGTTTGTGGCAATTATAATCCAGTAAAAAGGAAGGTGGGGAAGCTCGGAAAGTTTTTCTCCCCTGCCCTCGGCAAGAACTGTTCCCCCCCTAAGACAGAATGGGACATCGGAACCCACTTTTCCTGCCAGGTTCATTAAAGCTTTAATATCCATATTAAGACCGAATAATTTGTCCATTGCAACCAGGGTTGCGGCAGCATTGGTGCTTCCTCCGGCAAGACCGGCGCACACAGGAATGTGCTTTTCTATATTAATATTAACCGAATATTTTCCCCTTAAATTATACCTGTCCAGAATTAGTGCCGCAGCCTTATGAACCAGGTTTTTCTCGTCCAGGGGGATATCTTCATTATCGCAGGTAATATAAATCCCATTTTTACAGGGAGGCTCGGGATTACTCTTTATTTTTGATATCTCAAAAGTAAGCTCATCGGAAAGACTTATGCTCTGCATTATGGATTTTATTTCATGATAGCCATCATTTCTTCCATTTTTTGAAACATTTAGATATAGATTTATTTTCCCTGAAGCTCTAAGTTTTATAATATTTTCCATTTTTTTACTCTGATTAATGATAGCATAATTATCATATATTATGTATCAGGTTTTTATACAGGTAAATATAATCTTTAACAGTTAGTTCCTGCGCCCGTACATTTTTATCTTTACCAATACCGGATAGCAATTTTATAATTAATTCCACTTTATAGCAATATGCCGGGTTAGATTGAACCAGCGAGTTAATAAGTTTTTTTCTCCTGTGTGAAAAACAGCTATCTATAAAACTAAAAAAATCTCCGACATCAAAGCCACAGCTTTCCATGAGCTTCTCATCTCTTCTGGTTAACTCTATAACCGATGAATCCACAAAGGGGCGGGGTATGAAACAATTCCGCGAAATTTTAAAGCAGTAATTAAAATCGGCCAGAAAATTTGCTTTTACAGTATAGGAACTATAATTCTTGCCCCCTACCGGAGAAAGAATCCTGTCTGCTATATCCTTCTGTACAGTCAGCACCATTTTCTTTACCGGCTCCCCCTCCATAATCATCTTTAGGAGCAGGGGTGCGGCAATACTGTAGGGAAGATTTGATACCACCTTGTTTATATTATAGGTAGAGGTTATATTGTGATAATCCAGCCTTAAAGCATCCGCATTTATCAATTCCAGTTTTGACTTTTTCCTTAAATCCCGGGAAAAAATATCCCTGAATGCTTTAATAAGCAGCTTATCAATTTCAATGCATATTACTTTCTTCACCACGGGCAGCATTATCTCTGTCAGGCTCCCGATACCGCTGCCGATTTCAAGGATTATATCTTCGGGACCAACTGCACCACAGCCGGCTATTTTTTTTGCGCTATTAGTGTCAATTAAAAAGTTTTGCCCCAGATTTTTTCTTAATCTTATACCGTACTCGTCCAGAATCCTTACCGTATTACCCGGGGAGCTTATATATGAATGCATTTTTTAATGATTAAATGTTTTTTAAACGGAAGAACTCTTCTGCGTTCTTTGATGTGATATCTGCAATTTCTTCAACACTTAAATTTCTAATTTCCGCAATTTTTTCAGCGACATACCTTACATAGCCGGGATAATTTTCTTTACCCCTTTTTACCTGCGGAGCAAGAAAGGGTGAATCTGTTTCTATGAATATCTTTTTAAGGGGAACTTCCTTTACAACCTCCAGCACGTCACCCGCATTCGGAAAGGTAATAACCCCGGTAAAAGAAATATACAGCCCCAGGTCAAGGCATTTACCGGCAAAATCTAAATCTCCTGAAAAACAATGCACAACGGCCCTGAATCCTTTTTGCCCGGCATACTTTTTTACTACATCAAGCGTCTGGCTGTTCCCATCTCTATTATGAATTATTACCGGCATATCATACTTTAAAGCCAGCTCTATCTGGGAACTAAATGCCCTTTTCATTTCTTCTTCCAAGCTCAAATTTCTGTAAAAGTCAAAGCCTATTTCCCCCACTGCCACTAACTTGCTGAATTTTTTGCCGCTTTCGCCTTTATTCTGGTTACCGGAGATATAGCTCTCTATCAGAGAATCAAGTTCTTTTAGCTCCTTATCCCCGAAACTACTGGCATAATGGGGGTGGATCCCCACGCTGGCAAAAACATTCTCAAACCCGGTTGCAAATTCAAGCGAACTTCTGCTGCTGTCCAGGCTCGTGCCAACGTTTATTATATATCTTACGCCCTCGTTTTGAGATTTTGATACAGTCTCTTCAGGGGTTAAATTTTTAATCATATCAATATGCGCATGAGTATCTATAAAATACATACTACTTCCCTCCGTCCATTCTGGGAAACAGTATTTCTCTTTTGCCTGTTCTCGTCCCGCCTTCAAATTTTCCCCACTCTCCATCTTCCTCAATCAAAACCTGTTCTATATTTTTATTTATCCCCAGCTGATTAAATATTTTCTGACAGGATGAAGGCATAAAGGGTATGAGCAGAATAGTGGATAATCTTATCATCTCCACCACTTCATAGAGCACTGAATCAAGTTTCTTGCTGTCCTGACCATTCTTACTTTTTGCAAGAACCCATGGCTGGCTGTCTTCAATGTATTTATTTGCCATATTTATAAATTCCCATACCCCGGCTAGATAATCAGAGAATCTAAAATCTTCAATATATGCGCATGCCTGTCTTTTTACATCCTCCCACTTTTCACTGAAAACCTTATTTACTGTTTTAGCGGGAATTATCCCATTACTGTATTTTTCCACCATCACCAGAGTCCTGGAAACCAGATTGCCGATATCATTACTCAGGTCCGAGTTATATCTTCTTACAAAAGCTTCGTGGGTAAAGGAACCGTCCAGCCCAAATGATATTTCACGGGTAAGATAATATCTTACACCGTCAGCTCCGTACTTTTTTGAAACTTCGTCAGGGTCAAGAATAATTCCTTTGGATTTTGATAACTTCTCCTCCCCCATCAGGAGCCAGCCGTGGACCACAATGTGGCCGGGCAATTCAATTCCCAGTGACATAAGCATCGCCGGCCAGATTATCGCATGGAACTTTAATATATCTTTTCCTATATGATGCTGGTCAGCAGGCCAGTACTTTTCAAATAAGTCTCTATTTTCGGTGCCATATCCCAGAGCCGAAATATAATTTAAAAGAGCGTCTACCCACACATAACAATAATGGTCATGGTCAAACGGGATCTGGACCCCCCACTTAACCGCGGTTCTTGAAATGCTGATATCTTTCAATCCCTGCTTCAGGATTCCCAGTACCTCATTTTTTCTGGCTTCAGGTATTATAAAATCAGGATTATCTTCAATGTGCTTTATTATCTTTTTTTCATATTTTGATAGCTTAAAAAAATAATTTTCCTCTTTTACATTCTCCACCTCTCCATGACACTGCGGGCACCTGCCGTCTACCAGCTGGGATTCAAGCAAAAAAGTTTCGCAGGGTACGCAGTATTTACCTTCATAGGTGCCCCTGTAAAGGTCCCCGTTCTCTTTTAACTTCAGAAGCACGTTCTGAACTACTTTTTCGTGTTTTTTATCTGTGGTTCTTACATAAGAATTATTGCTGATGTTATATAACTTCAGGAGCCTCTTCATATCGTCTGACATTCTGTTAACATATTCCTGGGGCGTCATTCCCTTATCTACTGCACTTTTGCTTATTTTCTGTCCGTGCTCATCAGCTCCCGTCAGGAAAAAAGTATTCCTTCCCGAAAGACTCTGGAACCTTGCCACTATATCGGCAAGTATAAATTCATATATCTGGCCCAGGTGAAGTTTTGCATTCATGTATGGAATAGCAGTTGTAATGTAAAATTTTTTTCTTTGCAATATAAGCTCCCGTGATTTTATTTATTAAAAATATTGATCTTCTAAATTTGTGTTGAAATATTATACAATCTTTGCCTGTCTATGTCATATCTGGACTGTATAATTTTAAGTGAATTTTTTTTACTAAAGCCTTCCTTTAAAAGACGGATGAGTTCCTTTTTTATATCATCCCCGGAAAAATTCTTTATAAGCTGCCTTTTGTATCCCTCAACGACCAGGACCATCTCACCCTTTACCTTCTTTTCCTTTATTCTCTCCAGAATATAGTCTAAATTCCCTCTTATTGCTTCTTCGTATATTTTTGAAATCTCTCTAACCAGGCTGGCTCTCCGGTTGCCAAATCTCTCAATAAGTTCAGAAACCAGGGACTCTATTCTCTTTGGAGACTCATAGATTATAAGTGTATAGGGGAAAAATGCCAGCTCAAGAATTTTATTTTTTCTTTTTGCCTTTCCCTTCGGCAGAAAACCCACAAATAAAAAGCTATCAGTGGGAAGGCCGGATACCACCAGGGCGCTTACTGCCGCATTTGGACCTGGTATTACGGTCAGGGGTATATTTTTTCTTATACATTCACTTATTATCTTAAACCCCGGGTCCTGTATGGCCGGTATCCCCGACTCTGAAACCAGGGCAATATCTTCACCTTTTTCAAGTTCATCTATTATATAACCAATCCTGGTCTCCCTGTTATATTCATTGTAGCTTATAATATTTTTTTTAAATATATTGTATTTTTGAAGCAGTTTTTGAGTGGTTCTGGTATCTTCCGCAACAATAAGGCCTGACTCCATTAATGTTCTTAAAAGCCTTAAACTTACGTCCTCCAGATTACCAATAGGAGTTGCGCATATAAAAAGAGTTCCGTTAATATTCCCCTCCAATGCATATTATTTTAATTTTATTCCTTTAAACATTTTTTCCAGAATTACGAACCTAATTTACGATATGTTACTTGACCGCTATGTTTTTCTCCACACCTTTCATATATACCATCAAAAGCAACCTTATACAACGGAACATCAAATTTTTTCTTTATCACTCTCAAATCTTTCTATCCAGCATGACTGAATAATTATTTATATAATATAAGAATTGTTAAAGCCAATCAAATAAATCAAATCTTGAAAAAAAACAAATATTAAGTCAAAATTTTAACCATGAAATATAAAAATTTACCCGGATTCCCCAGAAGGATAATTGTTTCAATTATTATCCTTATTTCTGTCTATTTCCTTGGTTCCCTTGGATATATGATAATTGAAGATATGAGTTTTATGGATTCACTTTTTATGACCACCATAACCATAACTACAGTGGGTTTCGGGCTGGTAGAACCACTATCAAAAGCAGGGACCATATTTACAATTTTACTAATTATCATAGGAACCGGTACAGTTGCATATATTTTAATAAACTTAACTGATTTTATATTAAGTGAGTTTTTTTTTGGAAGAATAGAAAAAAGAAGGAAGATAAAAATGATTTCAAAATTAAAGGACCATTACATAATCTGCGGACTGGGCAGGGTAGGACTTGAAATTGCCGGCGAACTTTCTGCCAATAATAAAGATTTTATAGTAATTGATAAAGCAGATAACGCAATTGAAACTGCGAAACAAAATAACTGGCTGTACATACAGGGGGACGCTTCTGATGATGACACTCTTATTGAAGCCCGGATAAAAGAAGCCAGGTGCTTATTTGCTGCACTGGATACAGATGCGGAAAATGTATATATAACCCTGTCTGCTAAATCTTTAAATCCATCTATTTTTATAGTTGCCAGGGCAATGGTTCACGAAACTGTCAGCAAACTTGAAAAGGCAGGAGCGGATAAGGTAGTCTCGCCCCAAATTATCGGAGGAAGAAGAATGGCAGATATGGCGCTCCAGCCATCAATCTGTGATTTTCTGGATACCCTAATGAAGGTAGAAGAAAATGAGATTAAACTGGCAGAAATTGAAATTAAAGAAAACAGCAGAATTGACGGCATGAGCATACGTGAAGCAGGTACTAAATATGGTATTGAAGCCCTTATTATATCCGTAATTGAAAAAGGAGAAAAAATTTCAGTCAAAAAAGCAGGCGGTGATACCAGCATGATGCATGGCCATAAAATAATTGCTATCGGCACCGGTGACCAGATAAAACACTTAACGGACCTTGCTGCCACGTAACTTATAATCACATGCAGTTTTTATTCCTGTTTTGATTAAATGCAGCCGGCTACTACACAGGCAGATAAAGATTGGAAAAGCCCCTGCAATTATCATTTATGATTGCCCAACTCATTGTCGCCAAACACTGCGTAATCTCCACTTAAGAAATATGCTACTCTCTCCCCTATATTTACGGACTGGTCACCGATTCTTTCAAGATATCTGCATGCCAGCACTATATTGGTTACAAATTTTATATCTTTTTTTCTTTTATGATAAGAAAATAATTTACCCAGAACAATCTTATGGATCTCGTTAACCATATCATCTGACTTTCCTATCTTTAAAGCAAGTTTTAAATCCTTATTTTTAAAGGACTCGATAGCCCCGTTAAGTTCTGACATGGCGAGGTTTCCCATTTCTACGATCAAATCTATAATTTCTCTATCGGGATGCTCCCTATCCTCTTTTGCAAGCCTTTTTACAATTTTAGATATGTCCACCGCCAGGTCACCGACTCTTTCCAGAGATTTAATTATTATACTTATGGAATGCAAATATCTTAGATCTCTTGCTACTGGCTGGTGTTCGGCCTGCAAAACAATACATTTTTCCTCAATTGATATATCAGATTCATCAATTTTTTCATCCCCGTCTATGACCCTCTGCGCCAGTCCTAAGTTCATTTCTATAAAAGCTTTTATCGCAGTACTGACCGCTTCCTGCGTTTTGCTGCCCATTAATATCACATCATTGCTTATTTCTTCTACTTTCTGTTCAAATGTTTTTCTCATATTATTATTCCTTCCTAATCAACCTGAACCGTGTCCTTATAGCAGTTCCGGAAACGGCAAAAATCAATACCAGAATCAAAAGCACCAGTGCGGTGCCCCACTGCATATCCTCCGGCGTGTCAGTAAGCTGAGTGGCCAGTACATATAGATGATAGGGTAATGCCATTACCTGGCTGAAGATAGAATTAGGTAAATTTGGCTGTGAGAACGCAGCTACGGTAAACATTATGGGGGCAGTTTCCCCCGCTGCTCTACCGATTCCTATAACCGACCCGGTTATTATCCCCGGCAAAGCCCGCGGCAACACCACCTTTATTATTGTCTGCCATCTGGTAGCACCCAGGGCCAGGGAAGCATGCCGGTAAGAGTCGGGGACCGTCTTTAATGCCTCTTCTGTAGACGTTATTATAACCGGTAATATAAGCAGTGCGAGAGTCAGGGAACCGGCAAGAATTGACCTTCCAAAATTAAGCATCATAACAAAAAACCCGAGCCCGAATAAACCATATACCACAGAAGGCACTCCTGACATATTTATAATAGACAGTCTTATTATCCCGGTCAACCTGTTTTTTGAGGCATACTCATTAAGATAAACCGCCGCTAAAACCCCTACAGGCAGTGAGAATAAAAAAGTTCCTATCATTAAATAAAGCGTTCCCAGAATGGCAGGAAAAATACCCCCTTCCCTCATACCCAGTTCAGGCTTTCTGGATAAGAATTCCCAGTTAATTGCACCGCTTCCTTTAACTACCAGATACACCACTATCCCAACCACAAATGCTATTACTATAAGGGTTAAAAAAAGTAAAATTGCATATGATACTCTTTCTATGATTCTTTTTCTTTTTCTGCTTATTTCTTTTGCTTCCCACATAATTGATTTTAAGTTTTTAACTTAGTTCGCTTTTAGATATTTTTTTATATTATTAAATTCTTCCCGGAAAGATACCGGTATTATCATTAATTTTTAACTTCCCCTTATTCTATTAATAAACCTGTCAGAAATGAAATTAATAATAAAGGTAATTATAAAAAGGATGAGCCCTATTGCGAAAAGAGCTGAATAATGGAGCCCTCCCTGTACAGTTTCTCCCATTTCTGCAGCAATTGTTGCAGTAATAGTCCTTACCGGCTGCAACCACGAAAAAACAATCCTCGGTGAGTTCCCGGTCACCATCAGAACAGTCATGGTCTCGCCCACTATCCTTCCCAGCCCCAGCATTACTGCAGCTACCATACCGGAGGATGCTGATGGTATTACAGTTCGCATGGTTGTTTCCCATTTTGTTGCCCCCAGAGCAATTGAAGCGTGCCTGTATTTATCAGGAACCGCATTCACTGCATCTTCTGAAATTGATATAATGGTGGGCAAACTCATAAAAGCCAGCATTACAGAACCGGTAAGAGCCGTAAGCCCTATATTCAGGTTAAAGATATCCATAATTATGGGTGCAAGGAGCTTAATGCCAATAAATCCAATTACTACCGAAGGAATGGTCGCCAGAACCTCTATTACCGGTTTTAATATTTCCCGTAAGACTCTGGGAGCAAGCTCGCCAATATAAATAGCGGTGCCCAGGCCAAGAGGCACGGCAATTACAATTGCACCAAATGTAATCAGCAACGAACCGGTCAGCAGCGGAAGAAAACCAAATTCCCCGAGCACTGTTGGAGACCACTTCTGGCCGGTTAAAAACTCCAGGATTGGATAGGTAGAAAAGAATTTTATAGAGTTTGCAACAAGAAAACCCAGTATTAAAGCCAGGACAATAATTGAAATTATTCCATTTAGAAAAACAAACCTGTGGATTATAAAGCTTTTTATTTTTCTCAGTCTAATTTCAAGCCGTGACATATCTTCATTTTAAAAGAATTAAAATTTTTTTGCTATCAAATTAAAAAAATGATATACAAACCTTTGAGCTGTGGATATATTAAACAAATATATCCACAGCTCCTTTACTATCACACTATAAGTTTCTTACAACCATTTACAAAATGAATAAAACAAAGTCAAAATAATACAGAATCTTTATTTAACAGGGACAAATCCCTCTTCCAAACCTATTTTCTGCCCTTCATCACTTAATATAAAATCTAAATAGCCTTTTGCTATAGGAGATAGTTCCTTGCCCGGTGAATAAATATACAATCCTCTGGAGATTGGATAAGAGCCATCTTTTACCGTTTCTATGGAAGCCTCTATCCCTTCCACTTTTAAAGTCTTTAGGGACTCTTCAAGATACCCCAGCCCGATATATCCAACAGCATTATCATTATTTTTAATCTGATTTACAACATCAGCGTTTGATTGAAGCCTTAAAGCGGTTTCTGTATAATCACTCTTCTTTAGAGTTTTTCCCAGCTGGACTATTTCCTCCAGAAAATACTCCCCGGTACCGGAGCTTGAATCCCTGGCGATTATAACTATTTCTGCATTCTCACCTCCGACATCCTGCCAGTTACTAACTTCTCCCCTGTATATTCCAGAGAGTTCTTCTACAGTAAGCCCGTCTACAGTTACATTGCTGCTTACCACAACTGCAATTCCATCATAAAGAACAGTATATTCCTGAACATCATAACCCGCATTTTTTGCAGCTTCTATTTCCTCGTCCTTTATCTGCCTTGATGCATTTGCCAGGTCGTTTATACCATTAATCAAATCAGCAATGCCACCGCCTGAGCCACCGCCGTTTACTATTATTGTTCCTCCGTATTCCTTCATAAATGCCGATGCCCATGCTTCTGAAACCTGAAGCAGGGTGGTAGAACCTGATAATACAAGCTCCTTCCCCTCGAAAGGAAGCCCCCCGTCTGCTTCTACTTCTGCTTTCTCATCTGGTTTTTCAGTATCTTCGCAACCGGCAAAAGCCATACTGATTATCATCATTACTGTAATGCCGGCAATAATTAACGATAAAAACTTACTGCCTTTCATTAACTCACCCATCTTTCTTATATTAATTATTTTAAACCGGACAAATATTAACACATAAAAAAGTATATCTGGTTAAAAAAGAATTAAAATAATGTTAAAAAAATATTAAAAACTGTTTGTAATCTTATACCCGTAACCATGAACCGTTTTTATAAACCTCTTACCGAATTCTTTGTAATTCATTTTCTCTCTTATTCTTCTTATATGGACATCAAGAGTTCTGGTATCCCCGTAATAATCCTCCCCCCACACCTTTTTTATCAATTCCATGCGGGGAACAAGGCTATTGAGGTTTTTTAATAAAGTTACTACAATCTGATATTCTTTGGGGTTAAGGTTGATCTTATTTTCACCGAGAAAAACCTCGTGTTTTATCTCATCAACCGATAGTTTTACTTCATCAAAATTAAAATCCCCCTTAAAAGGCACTTCTGCGCCATAATGAATAATGCCATCCATTCTTCTAAATACGTTTTTTGCCCTGGCAAGCAGTTCCCTGACTCCAAAAGGTTTTACTATATAATCATCGGCGCCCAGCTCCAGCCCGAGAACTTTATCAAGCTCCTCGCTTTTTGCACTCAGGATTATCACCGGAACATCCGTCTTTTTCTTAATTTCCCTGCAGATATCAAGCCCTTCCATGTCCGGAAGCATTAAATCAAGAATAACCAGGTCAGGCATAAATTGATTTAAGGAATCTAAAAAACTTCTGCCATCCTTAAAGCTTTTAACCCTGTAGCCTTCTTTTAACAAATTATGCTCCAGAATCTCACGTATATTCTCTTCATCATCAACAATGTAAATTAGTCTTTGTTTTGGTTCCATTTTTAAATGTTACTTTTTTGGCATTATTATCTCAAATATTGTTTCTTTACCAGGGACACTGCGGGCATTTATCCTTCCATTATGTAATTCAACTGTGTGTTTTACGATAGAAAGTCCCAGACCCGACCCAATCTGCCTTGGAGATTTTGAACTGCTACCCCTGTAGAATCTCTGAAAAACATAGGGAAGCTCATCTTTATCTATACCCCTGCCATTATCTCTAATTGTAAGAAGTACATTACTGCTATCTTCCTTTAAATCCACCTTTACCTCTGTACCCTTTCCGCCATAAAATATAGAATTTTCAATAATATTTCTTACCATCCGGGCAAAAAGTTCTTCGTCTGTCTGATACTCAATTAAATCGCTGCTATAGTTAAAGCTGATTTTGGTACCATTTTTTTCCGCTAAAAAATTAAGAGATTTTATAGTCTCCTTTATTAAATAAACAAGATTATATTCCTTTTCAAACAGGACATTGCGCCTAAATTCTATATTTGAAAGGTTCAAAACATCCCTGATTAAAAAATTGAGTCTTTCAACCTCTTTTAAACTTCTGCCCAGGTAATCTTTTACTTTCTTCCTGTCCATAGATTCATCATTTAAAATTGTATCAATATACCCTCGTATAGAAGTCAGGGGTGTCCTCATCTCGTGGGATATATTAGCCACAAACTGGCTTCTTAACCTTGAAAATTCTACCTCCTGTGTAATATTTTCAAACAAAATAAGAAGTTCCATGCATTTTTCCCCGTATAACCGGGTAACTGAATTAATGGGGATAATTTCCACAAGAAAACTCCTGTCTTCGTCTCCGTAAAAGGTAATGTTTTTACTGTAGTAATCTGGCTTATTTAAAACTCTGCCAATTAACTTTTCAAGCTTTTCACTCTTAAAGACAAATGCGGTTTTCCTGCCCAGAACTTCATCCTTTTTTAAATAAAACGAGTTTAAAATATTCTCATTAATTCTTGAGATTTTCTTACTGCAGTCAATTATTAACGTACCCGGGTCTATACTATTAAGAACCAGATCTACAAGTTCTGTCTCGTGCTCAATTGCTATTTTAAACATTGACAGCAAATTTTTTGTATCTGCAATTACCGGATTTCTCCTAATTTCTTCTTTTGTGGAGCCGGGTAAAGCCACTTTGCCTCTAATATACCGCGTATTAGACTTTAACAGCTTATTTATTTCCAGTAACGTATTGTTTTTGTTTTTGAGTTTTACAGCCAGAAGGTATAAAATTATTGCCATCAGCACGATTATTAGAATAGAAAAGTATAAAAGAGCCTTTATTATTAACATCTCATTCAAGTTTCTAAACAAATACCAAAAATTTTATTAAAAAAAATTATAGCATATACATTTTTTTTAAAATACCCTTCAACAATTAATAAAATAATCCGTTATTTATTTGATATCCATCACAGCAACAGTCACTCTGGTTTACAATATGCACTGGAGTTAAAGAAAACTTTATACAGTAAATTTTAAAAAGAATTTATAAAAGAATCTGCTGCAGAATCTATTTTTTTACCCATTAAAAGCCTGGTGGCGAGACGCAGAATTGAACTGCGGACACATGGATTTTCAGTCCACTGCTCTACCAACTGAGCTATCTCGCCAGCCAATCTATAAAACTGGCGGAGCTGACGGGATTTGAACCCGCGATCTCATGCGTGACAGGCATGTGTCCTAAACCGCTAGACGACAGCTCCGCTTCACTAACAATTATGGTGGGCGTTGCAGGGATTGAACCTGCGACCCCCTGCTTGTAAGGCAGGTGCTCTCCCAGCTGAGCTAAACGCCCACTCTTCATGGTAGCCTGTAGGAGAATCGAACTCCTGTTGCAAGGTTGAAAACCTTGTGTCCTAACCCCTAGACGAACAGGCCACTAAATGGTGAGCCGTGAAGGGATCGAACCTTCGACACCCGGATTAAAAGTCCGGTGCTCTACCTACTGAGCTAACGGCCCTGCTAATTAAACACTATAACAAAACTAAAAAAACCAGAGCTTCTGGCTTTCCAATTGAATTAGCAAACGTAAAGTCTACTATAGTAAAAACCCATTGTCAACACAGATAACCAGGGTTAGTGAGGATAAATTATGGTGGGCATCCCTTCAGTCTCCATTCTTAATATTAGAGGATACTTTACCTGCTTTTTCCATACTCTTATTTAACAACTCCTCACCCATGACCTTCGCTTCAGCAACAGCGAATTTTCCTCTATCAACTGCTTCCTTCAGCTTTTCGACAACTTTTTTCCTGGTTTTAAACCCTGATTGAGGAGCCAATAATAGCCCCAGCACATATCCTGAAAAAATCGATACCAGAACAATTACCAGTATATCAAATAAATCTTTAATAGTGGATTTATCCTCCCGGTTGCCTTCCAGATTTTTTCTAACATTACTTTCCATTTATAAAACCCCTCCTCGGGCAAGATTATTTATTTCTTTATTATAAACTATTTAACACTTATATTGAACATATCAATATAAGTGCAATAATCAATCATGGCAAGCATAAAACATTTAACCCATTAGTCCAGCAAAAACCCTACAACCTCCGCCCAGCCCCTGTTCATAATTCCATCGGCAACATACACATTATCATACTTATTAAGCTCACCGGATATATCTTCTTTGCCATCCAGGGCATTCCTCATTAAAAAACAGTATTTTACTTCACCTGCCATTTTTAAGTCTTCAATAGAATCCCCCAGAGCTATACAATTATCGGCACCAAACTTCCTTATTTTTTTATCAAGTTTTATTCCCCTTGATTTATCAACACCTGCCGGTATTAATATATAAATATCCAATTTTTCCACATTAAGATCTACCTTTACAAGTGATGATGAAAATCCGTTATTAACCAGAACCAGACCTCCGTAACCATTTCTCGCAAGCAAACTATTGGCTTTATCCAGATCTATTTCTCCAAAAAATAGAGCATTATAATTTCTGTACCTGCTCCATTCTATCCTGCTTTCTATCTTACCTGGAAAACTTCTCTTAAGAAGCTTGATAATTTTTATTAAATCACTGCCGCCATCCCCCGTTTTATAAACCGCTCCGCTATCATCAAATGTGGTGTAAACCTTTTCCCCCAGATTATAAACCAGCTCCGCACCAAGCTCCGCAATATAATTTTTCAATCCCATCACCTGTGCGCTGGACTTTAACTGAAATCTATTCCTTCCCGATATCAGTACAACGTCTAACCCCTTACTTTCCAGTCT
>Ga0307429_1000609_pt1 | contig 20097 bp, 17 predicted proteins | sample SalMarWE160230MG_FD_202151 | JGI IMG/M metagenome (GOLD analysis project Ga0307429, IMG submission 202151) | Salt marsh sediment microbial communities from the Plum Island Ecosystem LTER, Massachusetts, United States - WE1603-230 | ecosystem: Environmental > Aquatic > Marine > Intertidal zone >... | reverse complement strand
GTATAGGTCGCCTGGCTGAGAGCCTTCTCCGCCAGGCTCGGCGCACGCACCGTCACCTCCGCGACCTCCTCCCGCTCGACCTTCGTCACGGCTTCCGCGCGGTCCGTGGCGTCCATCACCTGGGCGAGCGGCTCCTTCACGGGTCGCAGCTTCCGGTCGATCTCGCGCACGCTGGCGGGCGCGCGGTCGAGCCACTTCGCAGCCGGCTCGGCGAGCAGATTCACGGCCAGTCCGACGAGACCGAGCACCACCGCGAGCACCAGGGCCGCTCCGACGGGCGCCGGGATGCGCAGGCGCTCCAGACCGCGCACGAGCGGCGACAGCGCCAGGTTGGCGAGTAGCGCGAGGGTGATGGGCAGCAGCAGCGAGGCGGCGACCGCCATCGTGTGGAAGACGGCGAGCATCAGCAGGGCCGTGAGCGCGACCGAGCGGATGTCGATCGGCCCAGTCCACAACGTGGGCGACGCCGGCTTCGGCTCCGCGGCGGCCGAGCTCTCGTCCATCGGCGCCCCGCCGCGCGCTTCAGCCCTCGATCCGCGGCGGGCCGTCGCGGATCCGCTCGCGGCTCGAATCGAGGGTCGAGGTGGGGGTGATCGACTCGACCCACCAGGTGGCACCGGCTTTCGCATAGGCAAGCACCGGCTGCGTGTCGCGGGCGTGCGTGGTCATGCCGTACAGGACGACATCGTACGGCTGTGAGCCCTGTCGCTGCTCGCGCAGATACGCCACGAGTTCGGCCAGCTGGTCGGGCGGCAGCATCTTCCCGGTGATGGCCTCGGGGATGATCGGCACGACGCCGTCCCAGCGGGCGGCGCGGCGCAGCGGCTGCTTGTGGGGCCAGGTCGCGGCCACCCAGACGGGGACGCGCGGCGTCTGCAGCGGCGGCGCGAAGCCCGGCGTCTCGGCCCGGTAGTACGCGCCCGCGTGCCGGACCGGCTTGCCGCTCCAGAGCGCCATCAGCAGCTCGAGCGCCTCGTCGAGCATCGCGGCGCGCACCCTGGGATCGCCCTCGTCACCGAACGCCGTGTACTCGGGCAGCCTCTCCGCTCCCGCACCGACACCAAGGATGAGCCGCCCGTTCGAGAGATGATCGAGCGTCACGGTCTCGCGTGCCAGCTTCGCGATGCGCCGGCGGGGCAGCGGCGTGATCAGCGTGCCCAGGCGGAGCGTGCGGGTGGCCTGCGCGATCGCGCCGAGCGCCACCCAGGGATCGAGCGTGGGCTCGATGCTGCCGAGCTGGAGGTGGTCCCAGAGGAAGAAGCCATCCCAGCCGGCGGCCTCGGCCTCGCTCGCAAGCTCGACGACGCGCCGCGGGTCGCCCCAGGGACCGAAGTTCGGGATGATGTATCCGTACTTCACCTTCCCATTATGCATGGACGGCCGGCGTCTTGCGAGGAGCGTCCTGGTCCAGGGAAAAGGACATCGACTGCTGGTGGCGGTACTTCCTCGCCGGTGAAGAGCCGACGCTGCGCGTCGCCCGCGCCAGCTCAGGCCGAGCTGAGCGGCCGGGACCGTTCGGGCGGGTCCGGCCCGGCCCCCTACCGTTTTGCGCGTCGCCCGTCTCGCCTCCGCCGGCTGCGGCTCTACCAGGCGCGCACGCTCTGGGCGCAAGCCGGGGGCGCGCCGAGGGATCCAGAAGAGAGTGCCGACCAGCGGGCCGAGGACTTCGACGAGGTCGCGCGGCGCTTCGTGCGGCGCCTCCGCACGGCACGTGGCTTCGACGCCGTCGTGATGCCGCGTCTGGTCTATCGCCCCGCGCGCGTCCTCCAGGTGACGCGCGACGTCGTCTGGGATGGCGTGAAGCGCAAGCTCGCGGTCTCGGGCGAGGCGCAGCGTTACATGAGCGTGTATCTCCAGAAACGACTTCGCCGGCAAGATCAGTGCGGTATCGCTCCACCTCCTGATCTTCGACGCCGCCGGCGTGCGCATCGAGCGAGCCGAGCGCGCCGCGCCGTCGGATCCTTGGGTGGCGCTCGAGGCGGCGCGCGTGGGCGCGCTGCGGGCCGAGCGGGCCGGAGCCGGTGCATCCGAAGCCGAGGCCGCGCGCTTCGCGCTCGAGCACGCGGTGGAGCTCGGTCCCGATCGACCGGAGGCCTACGCAGCCCTGGGACGCTTCTACGCGTCGACGCTGCACCAGCCGCGCCGCGCGATCTCGGCCTTCGCGCGAGCGCGCACGCTCGGCGCGTGGAGCCCCCGCCTCGATCTGGAGCTCGCGCGCCAGCACCTGGAGCTGGCGGAGACCGAGCGGGCCGTGGCGCTGCTACGGCCCGTCGCCTCCGATGCTCACGGCGGCGAGACCTCGCGCGAGGCGCGTCGCATGCTGAGCCAGCTGGACGGCGGATCCCTGGCTGCGCCGGAGCCCTAGCCGGGCCCGCCGCCTTCCAGCAGCTCGGACTCGCGCAGGCCGGCCAGCGGGCTACCGCGCGCGGCCGGGCGGCCCTGCCACCAGCCGAGCAGCGCCGAGAGCCCGAAGCAGGCGAGGGCCAGCAGCCCGATGTCTCCCCAGGGCGGCCGGTAGGGCAGCTCGAAGAACAGCACCACCAGGCCGGCGGAGGCGAGCAGCGCGGTGGCCGCCCCGACCAGGCTGGCCAGCGCCGCCAGCGCGACCGCCTCGGTGACGACCACGCGCCGCGCCAGGCGCCCGCTCGCGCCGAGCGTCCGCAGCAGCAGCACCTCGCGGGCGCGCTCGTGACGCGCGGCGGCGGCCGCCGCCAGCAGGATCAGGAGACCCGTCGCGAGGGTCAGCAGCGAGAGCGCCCCCACCGCCAGTCGCAGCTGCTCGAGCAACGCATCGAGCGCGCGCAGGATGACCGTGGCGTCGAGCGCAGAGACGTTCGGGAAGCGACCCACCAGATCGCGCTGGAGCAGGGCGCGGGCTTCGGCGCCCGGCACGCGGAGCAGCAGCACCGAGCTGCGGGGTGCCTCCTCGAGCACGCCCGGCGGGAAGATCGCCAGGAAGTTGGTGGCGAGGCGCCCCCAGTCGACCTCGCGCAGACTCGTCACCACGCTCGCAATCGGCACCCCCTGCACGTCCCAGACGATGCGGTCGCCGAGGCCGGCGCCCAGCGTCTCCGCCAGCCCTGCCTCGAGCGAGACGGCCGCGGGCTCGCCGGGGCGGCGCGGAGCCGAGCTCCACCAGGCGCCCTCGACGAGCTCCTCGGTCTCGCGCAGATCCGGCGACCAGGTGAGCCGATACTCCCGGCCCAGCGCCCAGCGCAGATCGCGTGGCAGCGCCTCTCCCTCGCCCAGCCAGTCGCCCACGTCCCGCTCGTTCAGCCGCGCGATGCGGGCTCCCACGAGCGGCACCCGCTCGAGCACCTGGGCAGCGCGCTCGGAGAGGAAGGCCGTCAGCTCGGCGAGCTGGTCGGGCTGGACGTCGAAGAGCACCAGGTTCGGCCGATCCGGACGCGTGTCGAGCGCGATCTGCGCCAGCACGTTTCGCTCCACGGCGTGCAGCGTCGCCACCAGGTGCAGTCCGAAGCCGATGGCCAGCGTGGTGGCGAGCGTGTGATTGCGCGGCCGGAACAGGTTGGCGAGGCCCTGGCGCAGCCAGAAGGGCAGGGCGCGCGGCCGGTGACGGCGCAGCCACGCGCTGGCTGCCCAGCTCGCGGCCGCGAGCGCGGCGAGCACGGCGCCGAGGCCGCCGGCGAAGGCGAGCCCCGCGCGCCAGCTCGGAGCCTGCCAGAGCGAGGCGACCAACAGGCTCGCGGCGAGCGCGACGAGCAGCGTCCGGCTGCCGGCTCGGGCGGCGGGCGCGGCTTCGAAGTCGCGGCGCAGCACGCGCAGCGGCGGCACCCGGGCGAGATCGATGAGCGGACCCGCGACGAAGAGGGTCGTCAGCCAGAGGCCGAGTCCCAGACCCGTCGCGATGGCCAGCGGGTCGGGTCGGAAGGCGACCTCCACGGGCAGCAGGCCGGCCAGCAGCCGCGGCAGGGCCGCCTGCAGCGCCGTGCCCGCGACGGCGCCGGCCAGCCCGGCGGCCGCGCCGAGCGCGAGGCCGAGCAGACCGTAGGCCGCGAGCACGTCGCTGAAGCTCGCGCCGAGCGAGCGCAGCACCGCCACGGAATCGAGCTTCTCCCGGGCCCAGACCCGCACGCCGGCGCCCACACCGATCCCTCCCAGCAGCAGCGCCGCGAGCCCGACGAGGCCCAGGTAGCGCGTCAGCGCCCCGAAGCTGCGAGAGGCGTCGTTCTGCGTCTGCTCGAGGGTGTCCACACGCACGTGCGCTGCGGCGAGGGCGCCTCGTCGCGTCTCGAGCCACGGGTCGAGCACCGCCGGCGTCACCCGCAGGTAGGCGTAGTGGTCCACCAGGCTGCCCCGCTGCACCAGCCCGGTCGCAGCCACGTGTCGTCGCGCCAGGAAGACGCGAGGCGCGATGCGCGTGCGCAGGCGGAGCGTGCCGGGCGTACGCCGCAGCACGCCGATGATCCGCAGGCGCAGGTCGCCGAGCACCAGCTCGTCGCCGGGCGTGACGTCGAGCTGCAGCAGGCCGCCCGGGTCGAGCAGCGCCCCGGGCTCCTCCCCCTGGAGCTCCCGCCAGGCCTCCGCCGGCTCGGTCTCGACCCCACCGTAGAAGGGGTAGGCCGGGTCGACCGCATGCACGTCGACCAGCCGCGTCCGCCCGGAGGCCGGCGCGAGCAGCATCGATCCGAAGCGGGTGACGTGCGCCGCGGGCTCCGCGGCCAGCGCCTCGAGTTGCGCGAGCAGCGCGGCGGCCTCGCCCGTGAAGGGCGCCCGGCTCTCGAGGCGCACGTCGGCGCCGAGCAGCGCCCGCGAGCGGGCCGCGACGGCCTCCTGCACCGTGCTGCGCACGCCCTGGAGCGCGACCAGGGCGGCGATCCCGAGCGCCATCGAGCCGCCGTAGAGCAGCAGCCGGCGACGCGCGCTGCGCGCCTCGCGCCGCGCCATCGAGAGGGCGAAGCGCCAGCTCACGCGCGCGCCTCGATGCGCGCAATGCGGCCCGCATCCAGGTGCACGACGCGCCCGGCGCGGCGCGCCAGCTCGAGATCGTGCGTGACGACCACCAGCGTCGTGCCGGCTTCGCGGTTGAGCGCGAGGAGCAGCTCGACCACTGCGCGCCCGGTCACGCGATCGAGATTGCCGGTGGGCTCGTCTGCGAACAGCAGCCGCGGCCGCGCGGCGAAGGCCCGCGCGATGGCGACGCGCTGCTGCTCGCCGCCCGAGAGCTGCGCGGGGTAGTGATCGAGGCGCTCGCCCAGCCCCACGCGCACCAGCAGCTCGCGGGCGCGGGCCTCCGCCTCGTCCGCCGTGAGGCGCCGCGCGTCGGGCATCAGCTCGAGCGGCACCAGCACGTTCTCGAGAGCGGTGAGCGTGGGCAGCAGGTGGAAGCCCTGGAAGACGAAGCCGACGCGCTCGGCGCGAAGGCGAGCCCGCGCATCCTCGTCGAGCTCGTCGAGCCGCACGCCGTCGAGGCTGACGCTGCCCTGGCTGGCGCGGTCGAGCCCGGCCAGCAGGCCCAGCAGCGTGGTCTTGCCGCTGCCCGACGGGCCGAGAACCGCCACCACCTCGCCCGCCGCCACGTCGAGGTCCACGCCCTCGAGCACGGTCAGGGGGGGACCCCCTCCCGCGCGCGGGTAGCGCTGCGTCAGGTTCCGGGCGACGATCATCGCATGCGGGCAGGCCGCGAGCGCCAACGGTACTGGCTGGCCCGGCTGTGTGCAGCGGCCCTGCTGGCCGCGGGCTGTGGCGCCGGCCGGGACGCAATCGAGACGGCTCCGTCGGCGGCTGCGGCCGCGGTCGGCGAGCAGCCGGTCGTGCTCTTCCTCGGCGACAGCCTGAGCGCGGGCTACGGCCTGCCGGCCGACCGGGCCTTTCCCGCGCTGGTGCAGGAGCGCATCGATGCCGCCGGGCTCGGCTACCGGGTCGTCAACGCCGGCGTCAGCGGGGACACCTCCGCCGGCGGCCGGCGACGCATCGACTGGCTGCTGCGCCAGCCGATCGCGGTGCTGGTGCTCGAGCTCGGTGCCAACGACATGCTGCGGGGCCAGGATCCGGCCGCGCTGCGCGCCAACCTGAGGGCGATCATCGAGAAGACCCGCGCCGCCCAGCCGGACGTGCGGGTCGTGCTGGCGGGAATGCGCGTCGCGCCCAATTTGGGCCACGACTACCTCGTGGCGTTCGAGCAGAGCTACGCGGCGCTCGCTCGCGAGACCGGCGCGACGCTGATCCCATTCCTGCTGGAGGGCGTGGCCGGGGTTCCGCGGCTCAACCAGCCCGACGGCATCCATCCCACGGCCGAGGGGCACCGCATCGTGGCCGACACCGTCTGGCGGACGCTGGAGCCGATCCTGCGCTCCGGCGACGGCGCGGCCTGACACGCCGCGCATCCGAGGGGAGGGCATCCGATGGGCGTGACGCTCGTGACCGGAGCGTCGTCTGGCATCGGCCGCAGCCTGGCACGGCGACTGGCGGCCGGCGGCGAGGCGGTGGCCTGCGCAGCGCGGCGCCAGGAACGGCTCGACGCGCTGGTGGCGGAGATCGCGGCGGCCGGCGGCCGCGCGCTCGCGATCGCCTGCGACGTGACCCAGCGCGATCAGGTGCGCGCCGCGGTCGCCCGCACCGAGGCGGAGCTGGGGCCGATCGACCGGCTGGTGGCCAACGCCGGGGGCGGCGAGCCGATGCGTCCCGAGGACTTCGACGCCGTGCTCGTCGCGCGGGTGCTCGAGCTCAACGTGGGTGGCACGGCGCACTGCGTCGAGGCCGTGCTGCCCGGCATGCTGGCGCGGCGCAGCGGCCACCTGGTGTCGATGAGCAGCCTGGCGGCCTGGCGCGGACTGCCGCGCGCGGCGGCCTACTGCGCGGCCAAGGCCGCGCTCACCCGCCTGATGGAGAGCCTGCGGGTCGACCTGCGCGGCAGCGGAGTCGACGTCACGCTGCTGCTGCCGGGCTTCGTGCGCGTGAAGCCCGGGCCGAGCAAGCGGCGCAAGCCCCTGCAGCTCGAGCTCGAGGACGCCACCGCCCGCATGGAGCGCGCGATCCGCGCGCGGCGGCCGCGCGCCGCCTTTCCGTGGCCGCTGGCGGCGGCGCTGGGCGCGCTGAACCTGCTGCCCAGCGGGCTCGCCGATCGTCTGCTGGTCGGGCGCGGCTGGTAGCCGGCGGCCACGTGCGCACGCTGCTCAGCGGCCTGGCCGTCGGCGCGCTCTGCTGCACTGCGAGCGACACGCTGCCGCCCGCCCCGCCGGGACCGGGCCGCCCGTTCCGCGTGATTGCCCACCGCGGGGCCTCCGCCTACGCCCCGGAGAACACGCTGCCCGCCTTCCGCCGCGCTGTCGCGCTCGGCGCCGACGAGGTCGAGCTCGACGTGCAGCTCTCGGCGGACGACCGCCTGGTGCTCTTCCACGACGCCACGCTCGACGCGAAGACCGATCTCACGGGCCCGGTGCGGGCGCACACGGCGGCGGCACTGCGGCGCGCGAACATCGGCGCCTGGTTCGACCGCACGCATCGCGACGCCGAGGCGCGCTTCGATCCGACGCCGCTCGTCACGCTGGAGGAGCTGCTCGAGGCCTTCGGGCGCCGGCTGCACTACCACGTGGAGATCAAATCGGAGGAGGCGGCGCTGCCTCTCGTGCTGCTGGAGACGATCGCGCGGCACGGGCTGGGCGACCGGGTCACGATCACGTCGTTCCAGCGGCAGCCACTCGAGCGGATCCGCTGGCTTGCCCCCGACGTGCGCGTGGGCTGGCTGGTGGGCGCCGCGGACGCGGCGGCGCTGCGCGCGGCCATCGACCGGGCGGCGCAGGCCGGCTTCGCGCAGCTGGCGCTGCCCGCCCGCTCGCTGAGTGCGGAGCTCGTCGAGCGCGCCCAGGCGCGCGGGCTCGAGATCCGGGTCTGGGGCGTGGCCGACCTCGAGGACGCGCGGCGCGCGATCGAGCTGGGCAGCAACGGGCTCACGGCCGACTGGCCGGAGCGCGTCCTGGCGCTCCTGCGCGAGCTCGAAAGATCGCCCTGAACTCAAGCGCTTGAGCGGGCTGACCTCGAAGCAGCTCGAAGCCGCCGGAAAAGCGGCGGCAGGCCGATCAGCAGCGCCAGCGACGCCAGGCTCAGCAGACCGCCCCGGCGCAGGCTGGCCGGCTCGTAGCGGAAGCTCACGCGGTGACGGCCCGGGTCGAGCGCCACGGCCCGGAACAGGCCGTTGGCGCGCAGCACCTCCACCGGGACGTCGTCCACGAAGGCCCGCCAGCCGGGAAAGTAGGTATCGCTCAGCACCAGCAGCGCGGGCCGCTCGGCCACGGCCTCGACCTCCACGCGCTCGGGCGCGTAGTCGAGGATGGCGGCGGGGCGCAGCAGCGCCGGCTCGCCCGGCGGCTCGAAGCCCGGGGCGCGCTCGAGCAGCACCGAGCGCCGGAAGTCGTAGCTGCCCCGCGCCACGTGCATCAGCGTCTGCTCCTGCCCGAGCAGCTCGTAGTGCTCGACCAGGTAGGCGCGGGGCAGCGCGTCGCGATTCGTCTCGAGCCGCAGCGCGAGCTGGGGCGGCGGGAAGGGCGAGGGACCGGCCTCCTGGAGCGCCAGCAGCCAGAGGCCGTGCGCCTCCCCTCTTCCGAGGCGGCTCGGCTGCGGGGCGGCGCCGCGCTCGAGGCGACCGATGCTGCGGACGCCCGCGACGTCGTGCAGCGAGGCGAGCGCCGCCTCCGGAATCCCCGCCAGCAGCGGACGCGTGTCGCGCTCACCGGTCAGCGTGGCGTGGAGCTGCGTCCACGGCCCGGGCGCCAGCGGATCCAGGCAGCTCACGCGGTAGTCGCCGGCGAGCGGGGGCAGGCCCAGCGCAGGCTCGAGCCCGGGGAAGGCGAGCCGCGCGGTGCCGGCCGCGTCGCGCAGCCGCGCGAAGCGCTCGGCGTCGAGCAGGCGATAGGCGTCCGCGTGGAGCGACTTCAGCCAGCCGGTCGGCACCGAGCGGAACGAGCCGCTGGCTGGCCGCGTGGCGTGGATCAGGTCGGCGGCCAGCAGCAGCGCGATCGCCGTGGCGCACAGCCTGGCCAGCAGCGGACGTCGGACGCAGAGGGCGGCGCTCGCCACGAGTCCGAGCGTCGCCAGCGCCAGCGCGCCGGCGGGCCACCGACCCAGCACCAGGATCGCCGCGGTGGCGAGCAGCGCCGCCGCGCCGATGGCGAGGCGGGCGCGGCGTCCGCGCCACGCAGCGAAGCCGCGGGCCGCCGCATCGAGACCCGGCACCGCCAGCGCGATCAGGCAGAAGAAGGCCAGCACGCGGAAGCGCTGGGGATCGCGGAAGACGCTGCCGGTGGGGAGCCACGCGTAGAGCCGGTAGAGCGGCGCGGTGGGCCCGTGGAACCCATCGGAGAGCAGCAGCGCCAGCACCGCCACGCCGAGCAGCAGCAGGGTGCGCGGCGCCGCGGCGGATGCCAGGCCCGTAACCACGCCGATCGCGAGCAGCACCAGCGTCGGTGTCCCGAGGTAGCCGTGGTCGTAACCGTAGCCCGGGGTGATCAGCTTGGGCCGGGGATCGAGCGCATTCGCCAGCACGCCCGAGAGCGGCAGCGGCTCGATGAAGAAGCCGTGCTGGATGCGCTCGGCGGTCAGCGGCACGCCCCGTGCGCTCTCGCCCACCAGCTCGAGGCTGGGGAGCAGCTGGGCTCCGGCCAGCCCGGCGCCGAGCGCCAGCGCGACCAGCAGACCCAGGCCGCGCGCCGCCGCGCTGCGTCCCGTCTGCGGCGCCCCTCGGCTCCGGCTCCACAGACGCACGGCGGCGTAGGGCAGGGCCAGGTAGAACGTGTACACGGCGTACTGCGGAAAGCCGGCCAGCAGCTGCAGCGCCGTGCACCCCGCCAGCGCCGCCCACCAGCGCCAGCGCCAGCGCTGCACCAGCTGCTCGATGCACAGCAGCACGGCCGGCAGCCAGACCAGGGTCGAGAGCGCGGGCGGCCAGAACGCGTTGCCCAGCACGCAGCCGAACACGAAGAGCAGGCCCCCCGTCCAGGTGGCGGGCCAGGCCAGGCCCCAGCTGGCGAAGAGCGCCGCCGCCAGCAGGGCCGCCAGCCCGGTCTCCAGCAGCATGCGCAGCGGCAGCGCGGTCTCCGGCGACTGCCACGCGACGAGCCAGGTCGGCGGATACAGCGCACCGACCTGGAGCGTGGCCAGCAGCGGGGTGCCGCTACAGGTGTGCGGATCCCACAGCGGCAGCTCGCCCTGCCGGAGACGCTCGGCCGCACGCTCGGTCTGCGGAACGTAGTAGTAGAGGAAGTCGTGAGGGAAGGGAGCACCGGTGCGCTGCGGCGGCGCGTTGAAGCGTCCCCACAACAGCGCCACCGCGAGCAGCATCACGCCGGCGCCGAGCCAACGGAGGGAGCTCGCCTGGGCGCGCGTCACGTCTCACCTATACCAGAAAGCGCCCGCCCCGCGGCTGCGTCGCGGTGTAGAATGACCGCAGCAATCGCAGGGTAACCGTGAGCGAAGCGCGCCCCGATACTCCGCTCGTCTCGATCGTGATCCCGGTGCTCGAGGAGGAGGCGTGCATCGAGGAGCTGGCTCGCCGCGTGCGCGACGCACTGGCCAGCGCCGACGCGCGCTGCGAGATCCTGTTCGTCGACGACGGTAGCCGCGATGCCACAGCCAAGCGGATCGCGGAGCTGCGCGCGGCCGATCCGGCGATCAAGCTGATCCGCTTCACCCGGAGCTTCGGCCACCAGGCCGCGCTGGCGGCGGGGCTGCACTTCGCGTGCGGGGACGCCGTGGTCACGATGGATGGCGATCTACAGCACCCACCGGAGTGCATCCCGGACCTGATCGAGGCCTGGCGGGCCGGCGCCGACGTGGTGCAGACCGTGCGGGAGGACGTCTCCGCGCGCGACGCCAAGCAGTGGACCGGCCGCTGGTTCTACCGCCTGATCGCGCTGCTGACCTCGACGCCGGTCGCCAGCGCCGGCGCCGACTTCCGGCTGCTCGACCGGCGCGTCGTGAAGGCCTTCGACGGGCTGCCCGAGCATCACCTCTTCGTGCGCGGGCTGGTGCCGTGGCTCGGCTTCCGGGAGACGCGCCTGCACTACGCCCCCGCGGCGCGCTACGCGGGCCGGAGCAAGTACGACCTCCCGCGCATGCTGCGCCTCGCGCTGGATGGGATCTTCTCGTTCAGCGTGCTGCCGATGCGGCTGATCGCGCTGCTGGGACTCGCCATCACGCTGCTCGGAGTGGGCTACGGGGTGTTCTGGCTGGTGTCGTATTTCCTGGGCCGCGTGGAGGGCAGCGGCTGGACCTCGGTGGTGATGCTCATCCTGATCTTCGGGGGCGGGCACCTGCTGGCGCTGGGAGTGGTGAGCGAGTACGTCGGGCGCATCTACGAGGAGGTGAAGCGGCGGCCGCGCTACGTGATCGACCGGGTCGAGGGGGTCGATTGGCCCTGAGCTGCGCCGTCTGCGCCTCCCCGCGCACAGCTCCAGTCCTCCGAACCCAGGGTGTGGAGATCCTGGCCTGCCGGGACTGCGGACTGCAGTTCTGGTGCCCGCCCGAGGGCCATCGCGCCGCCCGGGTCTACGACGCGGCCTACTTCGACTCCGCCGACCCGCGACGCGGCTACGCCGACTACGCCGGTCTGGAGGCAGCGCTGCGCAGCAACTTCGCCCGCCGTCTGCGTCGGCTCGGTCCGCCGCCGCCGCGGGCGCGGCTGCTCGACGTGGGCGCGGCCTTCGGCTTCGGCGTGGACGAGGCGCTGCGAGCGGGCTGGCACGCGAGCGGTCTCGAGCTCGCGCCGAGCGCCGCGCGCGTCGCCGGGCCCGGACGCAGCGTGGTGGGCGATGCGCTGCGGCTGCCTTTCGCCTCGGGCAGCTTCACGGCGCTCACCCTCTGGGACGTGCTCGAGCACCTCCCGGATCCGCGCGCGATGGCGGCCGAGGCGGCCCGAGTGCTGCGCCCGGGCGGCTGGCTGGCGCTCAGCACCGGGGATGCCGGCTCGCTCGCGGCCCGTCTCACGCGCGCCCGCTGGCATCTCTACAGCCTGCCGGAGCACCTGTTCTTCTTCACCCGCGAGAGCCTACGGAGGCTGCTCACGGACCACGGCTTGCGCATCGAGAGCCTGCGGGCCGAGCCGGCCGTCTACCCGCTGGGCTACCTGGTGGAGCGGCTGCGCAAGACCCTGCTGCATCGCGCCGGGCCGGCTCCCCGCTTTCCCGGCAGCCGGCTTCCGGTGCCCGTGAACCTCTTCGACATCGTCACCGTCTTCGCGCGCCGGGGCGCGTGAGCGGCCCGCGTCCGCGCGCACCAGGCGACCCATCCGGAAGACCGGATGGGTGAACAGATCCTCCACGGCCAGCCCGTCGAGCCAGCCGCGGCGTTCGGCGCGTCGCCACAGGGCCTCGGGAAACGCGGCGTACACCGCGCGTCCGTGAGCCAGGTGGAAGTCGACGAGCGGACGAAAGTCGCGAAAGCCGTCGCGCGGCGGCAGGGCCAGGCGCACGCGCGGCCTCTCGAAGAGAGCGCAGAACGGATCCGGGTGCGTGGTGAACAGGATCGAGTCGGCGGCGACCACCTGCGCGGCGCGCCCGCCCAGCTCGGCGTTGTAGCTGCGCAGCCAGCGCGAGCCGGGATAGTCGTAGAGCAGCGCCACCAGCCCGGCCCAGACCAGTCCGCAGACCGCCGCGAGCCGCACCGCCGGGGCGAGCGAGCCGCGTGCCACGCAGCCCAGCGTCAGCAGCAGGGTCACGGCGGCGAGCAGCAGCGGCGCCGACAGGTAGACGACCTCTGCCTCGTCGACCGAGCCGGTGCGCAGGCTCACCAGCGCGGCGTAGGCCGCGGCGCTGACGCCGCCCGCCGTCCAGGCCGCGGCTCGTGCCCGCGGACCGGCACCGCGGAACAGGGCGCGCAGGGACCAGGCGGTGAGGATCGAGGTGAAGGGCAGGATCGGCAGCAGGTAGCGCTGGTGCAGCACCATGCCTCCGAACTCCCAGCGGAAGGCCGAGAAGACGGCGACGTAGACGACGGGCACCAGGAAGAGCAGGGCGAGGCGCCCGCGCTGCTGCGCGTCGCGCAGCAGCGCGGCGGCCGGCAGCACGAGCAGCCCGAGGTACGGGCAGCTCTGGAGCAGCGACTTCTTGAGATGCCCGAAGTAGACGAGCCCGCCGCCGCCCGAACGCGACAGCGCCGGCAGCGGCGCGCCGGGATCGTAGCCACGCAGGTCCACCAACAGCTGGTAGGCCCCGCGCGCCCACTCCGCGAGCCAGCCGCGCAGCTCCGGCACGAGCAGCGTCCCGGCCAGCAGGGCGAGGCCCGCCAGCACCACGAGCGGCCGTCCGCGGCCCGGGCTCCGCGCCGCGAGCAGCCCAGCCACTCCCGCCGCGCCGAGCGCCGCGAGCGGGAGATAGGCGCTCCAGGCGTGTCCCGCGGTGTGCAGTGCCCCATAGGAAAACGGCGTGAAGACACCCCACTTGAGCTGATTGCTGAAGCAGAGCACGAGCAACGCAGGGAGGCTGCCGAGCGCCAGCCCGAGCAGCGCCGCTACGCGACGACCGCGCGCCAGGCCGCAGGGCAGCGCCAGGCAGGCGGCCGCGAACGCCACGTCGAGCCGCACGCCGATGCCCAGGCCGATGACGGCTCCGGCCAGCAAGCACCAGGCGAAGCTCGCCGCCGGCCGCTCGGCTGCGAGCCCGCGCAGCGCGGCTGCGAACGCTCCGAGGATCGCGCAGCTCGCGAGGGCGTGGGGCCAGACGGCCTGCGAGTACTCCCAGAAGTAGCTGGCCAGCGCCAGCACCAGCACCGCGAGCAGGGCGAGCCCGCGGTCGCGGAACAGCTGCCAGGCCAGGCTGGCCGTGAGCGCCAGGCTGCCGAGGAAGGCGAGATTGCTGAGCAGGAACAGACCCGTGAAACCGGCCAGCCGATAGAACGGCAGCGCGATCACCGCATACAGCACCGGCGTGACCGGATACAGGCGGCCGCCCGCCGGCTCGACGGCGGCCGCCAGCAGCTCCGCAGAGGGGAACTCCTCGTAGCCGTTCCAGAAGTCGAGCGCGCCCCGCTCGGCGAGACTCTGCACCATGGCGTGGTAGGTGCACTCGTCGATGATGAAGTGGGCGGGAACCAGCAGCCGCAGCGATGCCACCGCGTGCAACGCGAGCAGTGCCGCGATCAGCGCGAGCTCAGAGCGTCGCATCGGCGGGTGGCCGGGCGCCGCGCTCGCGCCGGGCGATCTCGGCCAGCGGATGCGAGAGCGCGACCACGATCAGCAGGGCGCCGAGCGTCTGCGCGTCCTGGAGCAGGCGGAAGCCGCGCTGCCACTGATGCTCTCCGCCGTAGTAGTGGTTGCCGAGCACCTCGCTGCCGGACGCGAGCCAGCCGCCGGCCACCAGCAGCAGCGCCACCCAGGCCGGTAACGACAGTCCGCGCTGAGCCCACCAGAAGGGCAGCAGCACCAGCGGCACCGCCAGGAAGAGGTAGTAGTGGATCCAGACCACCGGCGGCACCAGCAGCATCAGGCCGACGCCCAGCGCGAGCTCGAGCTCGAGGCTGCCGCGGCGCCGGTCGTCGTCGCAGGGCGCGCGCGGCGGCCAGAGCAACGCGCGTCCACCGCGCGCGAACAGCAGCGCCCCCAGTCCCCCGAGCGTCGCGCCCAGCGCCGCCACGACGGAGGGTGGCATCGGCATCGCGTCCCAGTCCACCAGGCTCTGCCAGGTGAAGGCGCGCATGAAGGCGGCGGCCAGGCTGCGGTTGTTGAAGGCCGCCGAGGCGCGTCCCAGCTGGCTGCTGAAGCCGCGCTCCCAGTACTGCGCCGTCAGGCCCGGCTCGAAGAGCAGCAGCGAGAGCGCGACGCCGGCCGCCACGACCGCCGCGGCGGCCGCCGCGATCGCCAGGCGACGCCGCAGCACCAGCAGCGGCAGCAGCAGCAGCGGCGGGATCTTCACGAGGCAGACGACCCCCAGCGCCCCGCCGGCCAGCAGCGGGCGCCCGCCGCGGGCCAGCAGATAGGCCAGCAGCAGCAGCAGCAGCATCGAAGGCGTGCTCTGGCCCAGGAAGAGACAGCGCCGCATGACGGGCGCGAAGCACAGGAACACGGCCGCCGCGGCCAGCGCGCGGGCGGGCGTCAGCGGCGGGTAGTGCCGGGCCAGCGCCCACAGCAGCAACGCGAAGCTGGCGGCGAGGCTCGCGAGCTGGCTCCACCAGAACACGCGCCAGGCGTCCGGGTAGTCGAGACGGCCCAGCGGAGCCAGCGCCACGGCCACCACGGGCAGGTTGGTGAACCACTGGCGATCGGCGTCGTAGAGACGCTCGGGCTCGCCGGCGAGCACGACGCGCGCGCCGTCGTAGTAGCCGGCGAAGTCGGCCAGCCGCGTGCGGGCCGTCGGAGGCAGCGACAGCCCGAAGTGCAGCCAGAGCAGCGCCAGGGCCAGCCAGCAGGCCGCGCCGGCGCCGCGGCGCGGCGCCCACACCGACGCCGCCCCGCGCACCCGCCCGACGCCCATGCGCCGGATCGTACCCCACACCGCGCCCCGCACGGCCGCGCGCCCCTTGGGGGCCGAGCTGCGCGTTCGTTGCCCCGGCGCGTGCGATTCCTACGTCCAGCCTGCCACTCCCAGCAGCGGAATTGGGTCCACGGCGTGCCGCCTCCCCAGCGGTGCGCCGGTGCGGAGGCCCTCCGGGTGGCCCCGGAGCGCGGAGGACATATGCAGCTGCGGAGCGGATGGCTCTGGATGGGGGTGGTCTTGTGCCTGCTGCTCGGGCAGGGGAGCGCCCGCGCCCTCTCGATGTCGCTGGCGGACGTGGCGCTCGGCGACAGCTTCGTCTCCGGCAACGGACAGCTCGAGTTCAGCAACTTCAGCTTCGACTCGTGCGGCTGCGTCGACGCCGAGGACATCACCCTCGAGATCCTCTACGACGGCATCCGGCTGAGCGGTCCCGTCAGCACCAGCGGCTTCAAGAGCAAGAGCTTCGAGGTCGGCTACACGGTGACCGGCATCCACGCGCCGATCGTGAGCGCCTCGCTCGAGCTCGATTCGGACGTGAACGCCCAGAAGTTCGGCAAGGTCTTCGCGACCAAGGAGCTGCAGGTCAAGGGCCAGAAGCCCCACCCCGACTTTCCGTGGCTGAGCTTCTTCTGGAACCAGCATCCCTGGCAGGACGACAAGGCCTTCCTGCACTCCGACCACCCGCTGCCCTCGATCCTGGAGATGGACTCCCACGGGCAGTTCGACTGGTCGGACGCCCTCGAGTGGCTGTTCGAGCAGAAGTTCCAGGACTGGGAGTTCGGAGGCCGGCAGGAGTGGATCCGGCTGGCCCGGCTCGAGACCTTCGACAAGGAGTTCTTCTGCTTCCGGCAGTACGACCACTCCTGCGGGCTCGTCAAGTCGTCCGATTCGATCGAGTTCACACCGGAGGACCAGCTGCGCGTGACCGACGCGGTGACGATCTTCACGCTGGGCCACGACGACGAGGCCACCTGGATCTCGAGCACGAACCGCTATGCGGTGGTCCCGGAGCCCGCCACGGGCACCCTGCTGCTGCTGGGCATCGCCGGTCTCGGGGCGGCCGGCCGCCGCGGCCGACGGAACCCGTCCGGCTAGCGGGTCTTGCCCGGCGTCCGGCGCAGCCAATCGTCGAAGTAGTCGATCGTCAGCTTGAGCCCGGCGTCGAGCGGCGTGCGGGGCTCCCAGTCGAGCACCCTGCGCGCCAGCGAGATGTCCGGGCAGCGCTGCGTCGGGTCGTCGCTCGGCAGCGGCTCGTGCCGGATCTCGGACTTCGAGCCCGTGAGCTCCAGCACCCTCTCGGCCAGCTCGCGCACCGTGAACTCGGACGGATTGCCGAGATTGACGGGCCCGGTCACCTCGCGCGGGGCTCGCATCAGGCGCAGCAGCGCCTCGATCAGATCGTCGACGTAGCAGAAGGCGCGCGTCTGCTTGCCGTCGCCGTAGAGCGTGATCGGTGTCCCGCTCAGCGCCTGCATGATGAAGTTCGAGACGACCCGACCGTCGTTGGGGTGCATGCGCGGCCCGTAGGTGTTGAAGATGCGCGCCACCTTGATCGGTACGCCGTGCTGTCGATGGTAGTCGAAGAACAGCGTCTCGGCGCAGCGCTTGCCCTCGTCGTAGCACGAGCGCAGGCCCACCGGATTCACGTGCCCCCAGTAATCCTCGGTCTGCGGATGCACCCGGGGATCGCCGTAGACCTCGCTGGTGGAGGCCTGCAGGATCCGCGCCCCGAGCCGCTTGGCGAGGCCCAGCATGTTGATCGCGCCGTGGACGCTGGTCTTGGTGGTCTGGACCGGGTCCTCCTGGTAGTGGATCGGGGACGCCGGGCAGGCCAGGTTGAAGATCTCGTCGACCTCCACGTAGAGGGGGAAGGTCACGTCGTGGCGGATCAGCTCGAAGCGCGCCTCGCCGGCGAGGTGGCGCACGTTCTGCTTGCTGCCGGTGAAGAAGTTGTCCAGACACAGCACCTCGTGCCCCTCGGCCAGCAGCCGGTCGCAGAGGTGGGAGCCCAGGAAGCCCGCGCCTCCGGTCACGAGCGTGTGCGGGGTTCGGAAGTCCTTCATCGCGTGGGTCTCGGCCTCAGCGCAGCAGGTTGTACTTGAGTATGCACCAGATCGCCCGCACCCCGTCCCGCCAGCCGACCTTCTTGCCCTCGGAGTAGGTGCGACCGGAGTAGGAGATGCCGACCTCGTAGATCCGGCAGCCGAGCCGCGCCACCTTGGCGGTGATCTCGGGCTCGAAGCCGAAACGATCCTCTTCGATGCGGATCCTCTGGAGCACGTCGCGGCGGAAGACCTTGTAGCAGACCTCCATGTCCGTCAGGTTCAGGTTGGTGAGCGCGTTGGAGAAGAGCGTCAACATCCGGTTGCCCAGGTAGTGCCAGAAGTAGAGGACGCGGTGCGATTCGCCGCCCGCGAAGCGCGAGCCGAACACCACGTCCGCCTTGCCGGAGACGATCGGTGCAATCAGCCTCGGGTACTCGCGGGGGTCGTACTCGAGGTCGGCATCCTGCACGATCACCACGTCGGCGCTGGCCGCGGCGAAGCCGGTGCGCAGGGCGGCCCCCTTGCCGCGATTGACCTCGTGCCGGAGCACCCGCACGCCCCGGGGCTCGACCTTCTCGCGCAGCACCTCGCCGGTGCCGTCGGTGGAGCCGTCGTCGACCACCACGATCTCCAGGTCGTCGACTCCCGCGCGCTGCACGGCATCGACGATGCGCTCGATCGTGTCCGCCTCGTTGTAGACGGGAATCACCACCGACAGGCCGGCCATCGCTCCCCCGTTCGGTCCCGGACGCGTCTTCGGCAGACCCCATGCTAGACGAGAGGCTCGCCCTCCCCAAGGGGAGAGCGGGCGCCGTCCGTGCTGGTATGGTCGCGCGCGCCATGCTCGCTGCGCTGTTTCCGAAGCCGGTGGTGACGGTGGTGGCCACCGCCGCGATGTGGCAGGCACCGCTGCGCGCGGAGGAGGAGCGCTGCGTGGCACGCGCCTCACGAGCCCGGCGCCGGGAGTTCGCCGCCGGGCGTGCCTGCGCTCGCCTGGCCCTGACACGGCTGGGCCTGCCGCAGGCGGCGATCCTGCCCGACCGCAACCGCGTGCCGTGCTGGCCCGCCGGGGTGGTGGGAAGCCTGGCCCACTGCCCCGGGTACTGCGCGGTCGCGCTCGCGCGCGACCAGGACGCGACCGGTCTGGGACTCGACGTCGAGCGGGCGGGGCGGATCGGAAGCCGGCTGCTGGCGCGCATCGCGAGCCCCGCGGAACGCGCCGCGCTCGCGGCGCTGCCCAGCCCGCCGCCAGGTGGCCCGGACTGGGCCACGCTGCTGTTCAGCGCCAAGGAGAGCACCTACAAGTGCTACTTCCCGCTGACGCGGCGGCGGCTCGGCTTCCGGGACGTCGAGGTCCAGATCGATCCCGATTCGCGGGGCTTCCGCGCGCACCTGGTGCGCGCGGACGCACCCGCAGCGGCCGGCGCACGCTGCTTCATCGGGCACTTCGCGGGGAGCCAGGGCCTGCTGGCGACCGGCGTGTTCCTCGGCCCCGGCTGCGATGCCTGACCACGAACGCCACGAAACGCGTTACTTTCCGGCCCCGTGATGGCGGCCCGCACGGGACACGGGTGGTGGCCCTACCTGGTCCCGCTCTTCGTGTTCCTCGCGCTGGGGGAGCTGGCCAGCCGCCTGCCGTCGGCCTGGAGCCCGGTCTTCCTGCCGCTGCGGGTGATCCTGCCCGGGGCTCTCTTCCTCGGCTTCTGGCGCCGCGGCGCCTACCCCGAGCTGCGCGGCTACCCGGACCGGCCGTTCGCGCCGCTCGCCGACGCGGCCGTGGGGATCGCGGGGGCCGCGCTCTGGATGGCCCCCTACCTGTGGCTGCTGCGCTGCGAGCCCGCGGGCTGGGGTGCACTGCCCGAGAGCTTCCGCCCCGACCCGTCCGGCGCCTTCGATCCCCAGCTGCTCGGAGCCTCGCTGGCCGGACTGGCGCTCGCGCTGCGCGGGCTCGGCTTCGGTGTGGTGACGCCGTTCGTCGAAGAGCTCTTCGTGCGCAGCTGGCTGGCCCGCTACGCCGAGGTGTTCGACCAGGCCCGGGATTTCCGCGACGTTCCTCTGGCTCGCTACAGCCTGCGCAGCCTGCTGATCGTGGTGATCTTCTTCACGGTGAGTCACATGCCGTGGGAGTGGCCGGTGGCGGTGCTCTGGATCATCGGCAGCCAGCTCTGGTTCTACCATCGCAGGCACCTCGCAGCGCTGGTGGTGGTGCACGCGGGCTCGAACCTGGGCATCTTCGCCTTCGTGCTGGCGATGTCAGGCCGTCTGACCGGCGCCGACGGCCAGCTCCTGGACCTCTGGTTCTTCCTGTAGCCAGCGGGGAGAGATCGCCATCCCGCAGCCTCACCGTCAGAGCCGCGCTGGGTCCGCCCTGCTGGCGGCGCTCCCGTGGCTGCCGCCCCTGGTCTCGATCGGCGTGGTCTGGCGCCAGGGCGTCGACGTTCCCTACTGGGACCAGTGGAAGTTCGTGGCTCCGTACTTCACGCGAGCCGCCGAGGGAACCCTGTCGCTCGCCGATTTCTTCGAGCAGACGGTGGACAGCCGGATCGCCGTTCCGAAGGCGCTCTTCCTCGGTCTGGGCTGGTTCACCGGCTGGAACGTCCGCTACGAGATGTTCCTCACGCAGCTGATCG
>Ga0307429_1000607_pt1 | contig 20159 bp, 22 predicted proteins | sample SalMarWE160230MG_FD_202151 | JGI IMG/M metagenome (GOLD analysis project Ga0307429, IMG submission 202151) | Salt marsh sediment microbial communities from the Plum Island Ecosystem LTER, Massachusetts, United States - WE1603-230 | ecosystem: Environmental > Aquatic > Marine > Intertidal zone >... | reverse complement strand
CCAGCGATACTCAAAGGCGGGCAGATTGCTGACGTTCCAATAGCCTTTGCCTCTATTGACCCCTGTATGTCATGCACTAATAGAGCTATCATTGTGGACTCAAAAACGAAGAACACATCACTACTTAGTTACATAGAGTTGCATGAACTCTCTGTTGAAAAAACAAAAAGGTTGGAAGCCGAATTTGACAGCTAATAGTCCAGCAGACATTGCAGCAATCATTGGCGGCCCGGTCATTGTGGGATTAGTTGGGACGCTATTTGCTCTGTTGTACCTCGGCATAGACCGCAAGCTGGTTGCCCACATGCAAGGCAGGATAGGACCGCCCATAGTGCAGCCTTTCCGCGACGTCAGGAAGCTGCTCATGAAGGAAAGCATAATTCCCGATGGTTCTCTTAGCTGGCTGTTCAAGGCGGCCCCAATCCTCTGTCTGGTGGGGTCAGCTATACTATTCCTCTACATACCCATTTTTGGACAGAAGGCACTCTTTGAGAGCTTCGGTGATGCAATAGTGCTCCTATACTTGTTAGTAATACCTTCTCTGGCACTTGTGGTGGCCGGGTTCGCATCGAGCTCGCCATACGCCACTGTGGGAGCGCAACGCGAAATGGTTATTATGATGAGTTACGAATTCCCCCTGGCGATGGCGATAGTTGCTATTGGCTGGCGTACCAGCTATGTTACTGCTGCCAATCCATTTGCGTTATCTACGATTGCTGCAAATCCGATATGGAATATAGCGGGCCCGGCTGGAGTTGTAGGAACATTAATGTTGCTCTTTGTTCTTCTAATAGTTACGCCGGCAGAAGTTGGCAAGATACCATTTGACGTGGCAGAAGCTGAAACTGAAATTGCTGGGGGGCTATTGGTTGAATATTCTGGTAGAAACCTTGCCCTATTCTATATCGCAAGCGCAATACGAGCTTTTGCCATGGCGGCCTTGATAGTAGCTTTGTTTTTCCCGTACAATCCTTCGTCTGTAATTGGAAGCGGTGTACCCGTTCTTGCAACGGTTGTGGATGGGTTGTTCTTCCTGGCCAAAGTCTTTGTGGTGATGTTTGTTTGTATAATGTTGATACGCGCTGCCATGGCGCGTTTCAAGATTGACCAGGCGAGTAAAGTCTATGTTGTCGCGATGTCACTCATAAGTCTTGTCGGTCTGATATTGCTATGGGCAGATACGGTAGTGTGAGGCGAAACATATGGAAATAGTAAAGATATTGCTAAAGCAACTAGTTCAAACTCCGGCGACAAATAAGTTCCCGGCAAAATACGCTCCGGCATCAACCATCAAATTCCTGAACATGGTTGCCAAAGGCAAAATGGAGATGATTCCGCCAGTGCCGGTGCCGCCCGGGTTTCGTGGCAAAATTGCCTATGACCGGGAGAACTGCATCGGTTGCCAGCTGTGCTACAAGATATGCCCCACCAAGGCCATCGAGTGGTTGCCTGAGGGGAAAAAGGTCAAGGTGTTTATCTCACGCTGTTGTTTCTGCGCCCAGTGTGTTGACATTTGCCCGGTGAATACGCTGGCCATGACGGAAGAGTTTCTGCTCTCCAACGATGATAAGTACGCCGACGAGCTGGTAATCGTTGACAGCGGCGAGCTACCAGGCTCGGTGAAGAGAAAGAAACCAGACGCCGGAGCCGCAGAGAAGCCAGCCGAGCAGAGCTAGCTCCTTTACTCCAGCAGCGGAATTTCAGTTGTCCGCCCTTCCAAAATAGCCTCAGCCAGCTTCTTCACGCTTTCGCGCACCGCTTTTGAAATGCCACTGCCTGTCTCTGTCTGCTCAGGCTGCACTCCGACAAGCAGGACTTTTCCACAAAATTCCTCTACATAAGATACAAACATGGGGAAGGGTATGTTGTGTGTAGAAAAGGACAAAACGCTGATTTTTTCTGGCGTGATTGTACGCAGGGCACCGGGGGGTAAGCCCATATCGGCGGCATCTACCAGTATCAACAAGTCAGGCTGGTGCCGGCGGATAACCGAGGTATAGCTTTCTGGAGCAGTGCCGGCGTCTATGGCCATAATCTCAGGGGGGAGGGGAGCCCTGGCTCCTTGCCCAGCACTCAGCACCCTGAGTGCTGGGTTGAGCATGTCCACCACGCAGGTGCCAGCGGCGTCATCGCCGCCCAGCCGATTGCCGATGCCCAGAACTATCGTACCGCCCATTTGTTGTCCATAGCTGATTACTTTCGACCACGCCTGCTTTGATGAGCATTTTATTCCCATTTCACGCCTCTTAGCAACAAGACGACGAGCGAGGACTACCAACTCTTTAGCCGTTGACGAGCCACTGCTGTGGGTGTTAACATTCCTTGTTTATACTGGTGCGTCGGTGTGTGGGCTGCGTAGCTGAAAGTAGGTGGTGTAGCAATTTACCTCAATGAAGAAATCATGGCGCCGTTGAAAAATCTCAAAACAAGGAGGGTCTCATGGCTTACGAGAATATAATTGTAGAGCGGGAGGACAATATCAGCATAATCGCCCTGAATCGACCTCCGGCAAATCCCATAAATCTGGCTGTGCTCGATGAGCTGGATGCGGTTCTGACCGGGTGGGAAAAGGACAAGGCGGTGAGAGCCATAATCATCACCGGCGCCGGCGAGAAGGTATTTTCAGCCGGCCTTGACGTGAAAACAGTTGGAACGCCGGAGGGCGAGAAGGCTGCAGTCCGAGGGCGGGAGGTGTTCAGATACATCGAAAAGTATCCCAAGCCCGTAATCGCCGCCATGAATGGCTCTGTCTTCGGTGGTGGTTGCGAGCTGGCTATGTCCTGCCACTTCAGGATAATGGTCAACTCCGAGCGGGTGACAATAGGACAGCCCGAAATTAACTTAGGTATTATACCTGGCTGGGGCGGCAGCCAGCGGTTGCCCAGACTGGTGGGTAAGACTAAAGCGCTGGAAATGCTTCTGCTCGGCACCGGAATCAGCGCTTCCGAGGCTTTGAGCATCGGGCTTATAAACAAGATGTCTCAACCGGGACAGTTGATGGACGATGCCAAAGAACTCGCCGGGACGCTGGCAAAAAAGGCACCGATTACTGTACAGATAATCCTCGACATAGTCACCCGAGGACTCGACACCACACTTGACCAGGGCTTGAAAATAGAAGAGGAAGGATGGCATCGGGTAGAAAAAACGAAGGATGCCAAGGAAGGAATAAAAGCGTTCATCGAGAAACGAGAGCCGGTCTTCACCGGTGAATAGCTTTCTGCGGGCGAAAGCAAAAAGGTTGAAACGAGGATCTCTAACATGAAGGTTGAAGAAATCAAGAAAATTGCGGTCATGGGGGCCGGTGACATGGGGCACGGCATCGCCGAGGTGGCGCTGCTTGCTGGCTATAAGGTGGCAATGCGGGACATCGAGCAGAGATTTATCGACAAGGGGCTTTCCAGAATCAAGGAGAGCCTGGATAAGCTCGTGGAAAAACAGAAAATCACCGAAGAGAACAAGAAGGCGATGCTGGCTAATATCCAGACCTTTATTGATGTTGCCGAGTCCGCTAAGGACGCCGATTTTGTTATTGAGGCTGTTCCCGAGGTTATGGACCTCAAGAGGCAGGTTTTCCAGGCTCTGGATGCTGCCGCTCCGAAACATGCCATACTGGCTTCTAACACCTCCACTATGAGCATCACGGAGATCGCCTCGGCTACGAAGAGGCCGGAGCAGGTCGTCGGCATGCACTTCTTTAACCCGCCTGTCCTGATGAAGCTCGTCGAAGTCATAAAGGGAGAAAAGACAGACGAGGCGACAATGCAGCTTACATATGACCTGGCGTTGAAGGTGAACAAGACGCCGGTCAGGGTTGAGAAGGATTCCCCCGGATTTATCTATAATCGAATCACCGCGCCAACTCAAATCCTGCTCGGCCTCATGCTGGAAAAGGGCGTGGCTACCCCGGTGGAAATCGATGCCCGGATTAAAAAGGCGGGTGCGCCTATGGGGCCATACGAGCTGATGGACTACATAGGGCTGGATGTCTCCTACCACATCGCTCGTAATTTTTCTGACAGACTCTCTCGCGACCACGAGCCAGCCACCTGGCTCAAAGCCAAGGTTGATGCCGGCGAGCTGGGGAAGAAGACGGGGCAGGGTATTTACGACTGGTCTAAAGGCAGACCGGAGATAGACTTATCCAGGGCGGAAGAGGATTTCGACCCCGATATTTTCACCGCCCTTCAGGTTAACGAGGCAACAAAACTGCTCGAGGAAGGGGTAGTCAAGAGTGCGGAGGATATTGACAAGGCGATGGTTAATGGTGGCGGCGCGGCGCTCGGTCCTTTCCAGCTTGCCAGGGAGGTAGGGTACGACAAATTAGCCAGAATATGCGAAGAGCTTGCCCAAAAGTTCGGTGTCGAAGCGTTCGAGCCTACTGAGACGTTGAAGAAGGGGAGACTGTCTTAAACCCAGCCTGCATTATCACCAAACTTCATCCAAGTGCAACTCACCTATAGTGAGCGGTACTGGACAACAGGTAGATTATCCGCTCCTTAAGTTTCGGATGATTTCTCCCCAACTAGGTCTTTTCCCGTACATAAGCAGGTAAACTCGGAAAGCCTTGACGGATAATGCTAAAGCCCCGATGATGGAGAGCACCATCACGGCTAAACTGACCGCCAGTTCCCAGGCGGCAATACCAGCTACGCCCAGCCTCAGCATCACTTCTATGGGAGCCGTGATAGGGAAAATAGTCAGCACTGTCCAGATTGGACTGTTGGGGAATATGAACAGTAAGGATGCAAACCAGAGGGGGACGAAGACGAGAAGCGCATAAATCATGGCCAGTGGTTGTCCCTCACGAGCGCTGGAGCTGATGGCGCCGACGCCCGCCGAGAGGGCGGCGAACAATAAATAACCAAGAATGAAATAGACTATCCCCAGCACCAAGAAGTTGGCCGGTAGTTGTATCGTGCCGAAAAAGCCGCCTATAGTGGATGAGGCCAGGTTTAAAAGGAGTGGTAACGAGGCCAGCCAGACGACCACCTGCACCAGTCCGGCGGCACCCAGCCCCAAAACCTTGCCGGTGAGTAGCTGCCGGGGGGAAACCGAGGAGAGCAATACCTCGATAAGGCGGCTCTCCTTCTCATCTCCCAGCCCTTCCACCATGTACAGGGAAGCGGCCTGCAGAGAGAGGGCCAGCAGAAGGCCGAAAATAGCGGGGATGATAACATTCCCGTATCCGCCCTGCTCGGTAGCCACCTCCCCCGTTTCGGTAAGTCTGGTCGTCACCAGGCCTAAGGGGGCTTCTATCCGGTATACCGTTTCGGGAGGTACTTTGCCGGCTAACATATTACTGGTGAGGAAATTCTTAATGCCGGTGGCGATGGCCGGGGGCGTTTCCAGCTGTCTCTCAAGGGTATAACGGTTAATTACTCCGGTTGAGAGATAATCCGATGGAATGACGAAATACTCGGAAACATCGCCGTTAATCAGGGCGGCCGTGGCATCACCGGGCATATCAAAGCGGACTAGCTCTATATATCCCTGAGTAGTATACTGGTCGAATCCGAAGGCTTCATCGACATAGCCGATGGTGACCGTCTCCACTAGCGGTGGCTCGTCGGTTGATACGAGCTGGAAAACACCTATGCCTATGAGGGCTAAGACCGGCACGATAAGGGTCAAAATGATAAAACCCCTCCTCTTTATCATGTGCAGGAATTCGTGCCGGAATATCAATAGCGTCTTATTCATGATTTTTTACCCACCTCCTTCAGGAATATTTCGTTAAGTGAAGGAGTGGCTACTTCAAAGCGGTTGATTACCATACCATGGCTTATCAAATGCGCCAGAACCTGCTGGGGGGTTGTCTTGTCATCCAGCATCAGCTCAGTGTAGTCTTTATGGGTTCGCTTACCGGTAACTCCCGGTATTTCTCCCAGCTCACCTTCAGAATCCAATAGCACCGAATTACCTCTATATCTTGCCTTAATTTCACTTAAGTCCCCGTAGAGGATGCCCTGCCCGTTGTTTATCATTAAGATGCGGTCGCATAGTTCCTCCACCTGGTTCATCTGGTGCGTGCTCAGGATTACGGCTTTACCCTGGTTCCTCAAGTCGGCGAGCATTCCTTTCAATAGCTCGGTGTTAACCGGGTCGAGGCCGGCAAAGGGCTCATCCAGGATAAGCAGTTGCGGGTCATGGATGATAGTAACGATGAACTGGATAATCTGCCCCATGCCCCGGCTCAGTGCCTCAATCTTCTTATTCTTGCTGGCCGACATGCCGGTTTGAGTGAGCAGTTCGTTAGCTTTTTCTGCGGCCGAGTGCCTGTCCACACCCTTGAGCGAGGCGAGGTAGATTATGGAGTCGAGGACCTTCAGCTTTTTATACAGCCCTCTTTCCTCGGGCAGGTAGCCAAGCCTATCCTTGGTAGCTTCATTCAACTTCTCGCCGAGGATGGTCACCTCGCCCGAGTCCGGCTTGAGGATATCCATCATCATCCTGATGGTGGTAGTCTTGCCGGCACCATTAGGGCCAATGAGTCCGAACATTTCACCTTGAGCCACCGAGAAGGACAAATCATCAACGGCGACCTTGTCGGTAAAGGACTTGACTACATGGTTGACTTCAACGGCAAGCATATCAGCAACTTCTTCCCAACTTTGTATTATATCAAATCGTCAATAGTTTTAGTCACATTATAATAGGTCGTTGGATACCAATAGCTTGTTCCGCCCACCTTTGAAATAACGAAGAAAAACGCTAGCCGCAAAGGGCTAGCGTTGTTACTACTGAATGGTGGAGGCAGGGAAGCCTTGGACTACATCGTCCCGAAATAATCCTCCAAAGTCCGCGTCAAAGGCGAGCTTTGGCGGTGGTGTTTAGATAGATTCTGCTAATGATATACTTTATATGATTTGACTTAACTCTTGAAATGCCTGCTTTTCTATCTGTAGACATTTTAGAATACTTTGCTGTACATCAGGTAGAAATTCCGGGATTTTCTCCAAGTCTTGTATTGCTTTCTCCATCAGAATATCCATCTCTTCATTAATCACCATCATAGGCTGTGTCTCCCCGGGTTTATGCTTGAATAACTCATTTTTTTCAACTATTAGCTCTCGCATTCTCTTTAGATTGGGCCAGGAGTCAGGCATTAACTTGTAGGCTATTTCTCTCCATACAACTGCTGATTCTCGTATCATTTTGGCTATTTCCCTTAGGGTTGGTTGGTTTATTATCGAGCTGGCTTCTTCAAGAAATTGAGCGTACATCTTGCGGAAGGCACTTCCTCCAGTGCCACCCGTTTCAATATAGATAAAACCATTCATCAAAGCACCCAGAAGATTGATTCCGCTAAATTGTTGAGGCCACTTAACCACTATTTTTGACCACTTTTCAAGTCCTGGAAGCCCGATATTCTTTATCGGAGGCTTGAGCATATTCTGGTAGCACTCTCGAATACTTTCCTTGATACCTTCCTTTAAGTTCCCGATTTCTTTGGGATAATCTATTTTGAGCAATCTATGCTTAGGTGGAAACGGGGGGAATTTTGAACCGCGTGCTTTGGCTAAATCAGTTAGTGTTACCGTTACCGGATTAATACCAATGTCATAAATATGGACCTCATCATTTGCTTCATCAAGGCCAAAGACGACAAAAACATGGCCACCGAAATGTGCTACCTCAGGGATGGTTAAATAGGGAAGGTAGACCATGTCTCCATAAACAACAGCTGGTTCACCAGCGCGAAGTAGTGCCTTTAGTTCCTCGTATCCTTTCTTAGCACTGCCTGTTTCCATAACGGTTGTGCTACCACCAATTCTCCGACAGATATCCTTGGGAAAATCCGGGCCTTTACCATAACGGCCGCCAATGAATGGGCTCGGCATCATCTTCATGTACCAGTATATAAAACTGATTCCTCCACCTAATCCTAAGAGCATTTCCTCTGATAATGATAGCCCATGATATTCAAGTACCCTCTTCAATGCAGTGGTTTCACAGTGTTTGCCAATATATGGTTTGAATCCTTCCAGTACTATCTTCTCTGGCATTCTAATTCCTCCTTCTCTTGTCACATAATAGCAGCTTGTTCAGCTTCCAACAAAAGTTCGTAACGCCACATTGAGAAACGGTTATTTAAGATAATATAAAGGACAGCAAGAGGCAACCTACTGACAATAACGAGGGTCGAGGGTTGGTCCAATTTGTATAATCACTTAAAGAAAAAAACGCTAGCCACAAAGGGCTACGTTGTCGATTTCACTGGTGGAGGCGGGGGAGGAAGGATATTCGACGACCTGATGGGATTCGAGTGGGATATGGGATGCAAGCTAGGCTGTCCGTTCAGTTTCGCGAGATACTAGAAGCTGCAACTGAATTTTAGTGACACCGGGGGAAATCCGAACTTATTTCACCATTAAGTTTATTGTAACCATTAACAACACGCGAAAGCGATCAGAAAGCCGCCTTTTAGTTTGAAGGTGTACAAACCTAGCCTGCTAAATGCATAGCGGCATAAGTTGCACCTTTCATATTGAGATCCTCTTCATTGTCGATGATATAAACAGGCAACCTTTGCAGGTACCCCTCGTGATTAGCATGATTGGTGAAGTGCTTCATGAAAGCACGCTTAATAATTGTTAGATTTTTGCTCACTATGTGGCCTGCTAAGAAAACAGCTTCTGGAAGGGTAAGGAGCGCGATGCCTTGCATTGATCGGGCAAAGAATTTGCAGAATATTTCCATCACCTCTAGGCAAAATTCGTCTTCACGTCCTTCACTACAGAGTTCATCCTTTCCTAAAGCTAAGCTAGATATGATTTCTGGCTGTTCGTTTTCCGGGACACTGTTTATCCTGTTAATGATCTCAGGTGAGTAATTCACATACCTCTCCTGCCTTAAAAGTACGTCCTTGATTCTTTTGATACCTGGCCCTGAAACAACGTAATCATAAGTTGGAAGTCTCTGTTCTTCCCCTTTTGAACGCTTTTTATTTATCTCTTCATGTATATATAGCAGTAAGTCATGCTCCATTTTATCTCCAGGTGCTATAGCAACTATTCTTCCTCCTCCTTCCGTAGGCTTGCTCATGCCATACTTGTCCCTGTAACCATCTCCAAATCCTGTGCCGGGCATTCCTAATATTAGTTCGTAATTTTCTTTTTGGGGAAGGGAGGTTTCTTCAGCCGAGATTCTTACTAAATTTTCTTTACTTGCTAACCGTATCCCATATGTCGCGGCTTCTAGATCGTTCATAAGATAGACTTGTCTTATGCCCAATTCTTTGATCATATTTACTATCGGGGCATCTTGTCCCCAGTCAAGGAAGGTGATAGTACAGATTTGACGGTCTCTACTGATTCGCCCCGCGACACCTATTGCAGCTTTTTCGATGTTGGGAATACCATATTTATTCCTTGCTATTAGAATCGCCCTAGTAATACCATCCATGAACTTATCGGGAGACCCGCTGTCATACTTCACATCATATATGGTTTCTGTATGATTGGCTTCTACCGCGCTGACTCGCAGCCTAGTATTCGTTGCGCCAACATCTCCAGCCATTATGAATTGAACGTACCTGTCCTTCTTGAAGTCTGTTTCCTTTGTATAAGTGACCAGTTCGCCAGACATGTGTACCACGCTTCCGAGAACTTTGCTTGGGTTACCCACTAGAATTCAACTGCGAAGCTAAGCCACCACGCAGCAATATAGCTGACTATGAAGTCTTGCTTCTATGCCTCGGAGAAGCTTCATGTCGAAATTGTACCTTCACCTTTGGTACATATGAAAATTCGATCTCAATTATATGGAGGGGGTATTCTTTTATATAGCCTCTCAAGGCTTCGAGCGCTTTGATTGTCCCCAAGGTTCTCTCGGTCACACTTTTCATGGTTTCCTTTAACTTTTTTAGGAATGCCCCAGGATCTGGATTTGTTGCTGGCACCTCAAATAATCCACTATTCTGAACGATTTTGGTAGCCGCCTGCATATTGTTTTCAACAATCGCTTTTTCGTAGATATTATTAAGAACTTCCGATACTGCTTGGAATTCAGCCAACGTGTATACACCTTGATGCAATCTTTCCTCTAAGTCTTCCTCCTTACCCTCTTGCTTTAAACGGCTAAAGTTTTGCCTCAGTGCTTTAAGCTCATTTGTCGACAGGGGTTGAAATTCTTCTATTACCGTTTCGTCCAGACCTATAACTCTCCCTTCCATTTATTCCTCCTAACTGACTTTCTTCGATCATTCAAGTATGTGTACCACTTTGCAATTACCAACGTACACTGCTATTTCATCACCCGGTTTGCGGCAGATTTCTTTATCGCAATAATCTATGTGCTCGCCTTCGACTACTTTTGCTGGAATAATAGTTTCAGTTTTACTGTTGTCTCGACGTTTTTTGGGGTTATTGAGAAAATTGATCAGCAGCTTCATTGCTGCGATCGTTCCAATGGGGTCACACCCCGCAGCCAGAACAATCATTTTCTTCCTTTCCATTGTAGCCGCCCACGGATTGTTCATCAAGGTAAGTAGACCAGCGTCCCTCCCAGATTTCTTATCATGACCCCAAAGACGAGAAGAACAGTCAGAACATATATCCCCAACAGTTGGATACTTGAATCTAACTTTTAGTTTCTTCTTAAACGTTTCCAGCACTTTCGCCGTGAGAATATTAACTTTTCCCGATCCTAGAAGGAAGAGATTATACTGACTCATAGTTTTTGACTCCCAAAGGTCAATATCTAGGAAGGAACTCATCAGCAGATTGAGGTTCTTTTTCATCGCCCAGCGGATGAGCAGCATAATAACCTCTGGTATTAAGAGTGCATCTGTAGCATAGGCCGCATGTTCCCCTCCTTCATGTCTGCCCGTGCCATAAACGAAAGCAATTCTTATGTTCCCGTCATCGTCCTTCGTCTCAGCCAAAACATCTGGAAACTTTGTCAGATCGAGTTGCTTCTTGCCAAGAAGATATGGATTCATGGTTTACCTCCTGCCGCCTCGTTAATATTAGTTGGATTATATAACATCGTGATATCTCCAGTCAACCTTTTCAGCTACTGGTTTCTTGTGAGAAAGATGCGGTCACCTGGGATCATATTTTGTTGCCCCAATGACAATTACACCTTGAAAGAAAATAGGACAGTACTCTCTTAGCTTATGCTGAAGACCCTCCATGAAGTCCCCGGACGAGACCTGAACTACTGCTCCTTTCTATTCAATGTAACCTCCGCTGTATCAGACTTCAAGCGAAAGCTTAAACTCTCGCAATTGTGGAAGTGTGTAATATTAATCTCAAAATCATCCCAAATGTAAGGGGAGCCCACTTCAAGTCGATCTACATTATCACTAAAACCTCACCTAGACATAAAAAGCGCCAGCAGTGAAAAGCTGACGCTTCTAAATTTCCTGGTGGAGGCGGGGGAGAGTTGAACTCCCCGTCCAAAAGAAGGTTGCCAGAATATCCTACAGGCTTAGTCAGCTATTTTTATCTCATCTAGCCTTAATCTGCTGACCGAATCCAGCCAGACCAGCCAATTTTTCTTAGCCAACCCCTATCGGCATCAGGATTGGAGCACCTCGATTTTTTCTGACACCTAATCCCAAACTTCGAGGAGAGCTCAGGTTAGATGTGACCCGTTAAGCGTAAACAGGTTCGCCAGTTATTTTTGCCACTTGTTTTATGAGGTTAGTGGCACCTCAGCCTGCAATTCTGTAGGCCTCCCCCTGTCGAACCCACGCGCCCCCATGTTCCAGCTTGCCTCCCTATCACCTCCTTCTCTGTTTCAGCGCCCGCTCTATTTCCCTGTCTGCGTCCCGACGGGCGATAGCCTCCCTTTTATCGTAAACCTTCTTACCTTTAGCCACCCCCAGCTCCACTTTAGCCACCCCATGTTTAATATACAGCTTAAGGGGCACTAAAGTCAAACCCTTTTGCACTACTTTGCTGGCAAGGATATCAATCTCTTTTCTATGAAGAAGAAGCTTGCGAGGTCTGATTGGCTCATGAGTGTTATAGCTGGCAGCATCGTAGGAGGCAATGTGGCTATTATAGAGCCACAGCTCACCATTTTCCGGCTTGGCATAGGCATCACTCAGATTTACCTTGCCTGCCCTGATGGACTTAATCTCAGAACCCTTGAGAACAATTCCTGCCTCAAGGCTCTCCTGAATATGGTAGTCGTGGTAAGCCTTGCGATTAACGGCTATCACGCCGGAACCTTTTGCCATATGGCAATTTTAGCACCGGGACATAGGGCGAGCAATTTATGGTACATTTCCTGATAAACCCGGTGCTGCCCGTGAGATTGCCATGCGGAGTTTACCCTGAGCGAAGGGTAGCAATGACGATTCGGGTTGCTAAACGACCGCAGTTATTCCTTTTTCTTTTCCAGTCCTTTTTCCTTAGCAAATGCCCTTGTGCGCTTACTTATCTCGTCAGCTTTACTGAGTAGATAGATCATGCCACCTAAGCCCACAAGGAAAAAGGCAAGGCCGATAGGCGAACCCCAATGAAGCGCCAACCACATATCCATTTCTCCCCCTTTAATTGAATATTTACTTTGGCGATTATCCCTTAAAGACAAGGGGAACTACAAAGAGTAAATAGACTTATTTACCCCCTGGATAAACTGTATGATATTCGTCGTGCCATATTAAATAGAAGGTCTGCCCATCCTTAACACCAAACAGCCGACATATTCCCTGAGCTTTCACTTGCCACAAATTATCTATCTCGCCATACTTGTTGATTATCCTCGTTTGAGCTCTGGATACAATATCCTTCAAGGGAACAGGGTGGCAATGGTCTTCTTCCTTTATCTGCATCCACGTCTTATCTTCATAATGCTGGAGATGTTTGAGGCATTTATTGAAGAATTTATTCATCTCTACACTGTTCCAACCCCACTCCTCCTCATCATAGTCAACATATTGGGAAGTTGCACGCCACTTGAATGTCTTGCTCTCAAGAGCGTTTACATCCTCAACACTAACAGGATTCTTATTTGTAGACGGATTGTATGCACTCTTGGGTCTTCTGCGGCGGCTTCTGTTGCGGGGCATAATTACAAGGAACTATAATACTCGGCGATAGCAGCATGGGTTATTTCTCTTGTGCAATTCTCGCCAGGTTTCTTTCCTTTGCGAGTCTCTTTCCATGGTTTCTCCAAATGGCTTAAATCGCTAAGCCACTGAGCTTCTCTATTACCGTAATAACTAAGCACAGAATCTACGGTTTCCTTTTCGTCCCTTGTTAGGTTGTCCTTATTGCCGATAGGAAGAGAATCTATCTCAAATTGTCCCCTGTCAATATTATATAGTTCTGGTACAACAGGGCCACTGGCCCAAGCCTGTATTTGTTCTGGGAATAGGGGTTTTGTATCCCATACAAGAGACCACGCTTGGCAGTAATACACAAGTTTCTGTAATTTCATAGTGGTCATTGGGCCTTGTTTGTGGAGATTATATTGGGCCACATCAAAGACATTAACCATTTTGCCTCCTCTGAATATGCCCTCTTGACATAATTATAACACCATAATCCCTAAAATGTCAAGGTATTATAGCACATCAGTTCTAATTATCTATGACAAAAATCGCTGGTTTTCGATATCTATTACTCGCCCATTTTAGGCAATTTGCCCCAATCCTCACTATCAGCTTTTAGGGGCATTTCCATTTAGTTCTATCACCAGATTGTATGTGCCAGCTTATAATGAAGTCAAGAGGGGCACCGCCAAAGAACCATTTCACAACAAGCTGATTTACTAAAGGAAGAGGTTCTTTTAAAATGCAGTAGTAGGCAGGGGATTTTATTATAGAATACTATGTAGAACGCTATTTATTGAGAAAGGAGCTATGCCATGAGCCATGCCGATAGATTTTACCTATTCGTAACTTTTTTTCTGGTTATCGCCGCAATAGCTGGCGGTGTCATGCTGGCGGTGCAGCGCAGCCGAAGCCAGCCTGTGGAAATCGTTCTATCCCAAACAGAGCCTCCGGAGCTGAGTGGGGAGCTTTACATCGACGGCGCTGTGGCCAACCCCGGCATCTACTCCTTAAAGGAAGGTGATACCTTGCAAACGCTCCTTTCCGATGCTGGAGTCGAACCCGATGCCGACCTCAGCCATATCGAGCTCTATATTCCACGAGAAGGCGAAGAACAATCTCTCCAGAAGATAGACATTAACCGGGCCGAGCCCTGGCTTCTCGAAGCCTTGCCCGGGATAGGCGAAGTCACAGCCCAGGCTATTGTGGATTACCGCAGTGAAAACGGCCTCTTTCAGAGAATCGAGGACTTGCTTAAGGTCAGCGGCATCGGCCCTGCGACATTTGAAAAGATAAAAGACTACATAACCGTGTCGGACTAGGAAGCCCTCTCCAAATCCGCCGGCTGGGCCACGTTCATTTTATTCCCTTGCTATCTGTAGGGCAAGAATGAAATAGAATCCGCTCAAGATTGCAAATAAATCGACCCTTATCTCATCACTTCTTCGGGCCCTTCCGAAGATATTCAGAGGCTTTCTTCCGCTCTTTCTTTCCTGTCTTTTTGGCTGCTTTTTTCTGAGCCATCCGTCTCCTAGTAAACGCAATTCCCTTTGCGACATTATAGCAGCCTGGTAGACAACACACAAGAAACATAAGGTTTGAGGATAGTCAGAGGCTGTCTCCAAATACGCTGGCTGGGTCACCCGCTAGTAAAAGAAATAAATCCTAATTATATCACTTGTTAGTTCAGTGAAGTTTGAGGAAAGCTCGAGGCTATGTCGGGCAGCAGCACAGAGCATCTTCTACCCTTGTTGATGTATTAGGACCTGAAAATGAAAAACCTCAGAATTGTTAACAGGCCAGTAAGCGCAAAACCGGCAATACCAGAGGCATCGGCAACACCACCGACAGCGGGAGTACAACCGAAATCGGGAGTGTAACCGGAATCTATGGGAGTGGACAAGAACTCTCCAAGTCCTCTCAGTGTTTTAGTTGAGCGTCCGGACTCGTATGATGCTACCAACTGACCAACACGTTCTTCCAGCCTCTTATCTTGAAGGCTTTCCTTCTTCGAGCGCATTAATTCTTGGCGGAACTGCTGATACTTCGTGAACATGCCTCTATTCAACCAGATTCCATGACACAATGGACAACGCACTAAGACAATATCCTGAGGGAAATACCTGTCAGTAAATCGGTGCATTGCTGCTTTGTCTCTGGGGCAAATTAATTCGGAATTCTCAATCGTGGTGGGAGTCCGTAGAATTCCGGCGTTCAGCACCTCGATCTTCTCTGCCTCTCCTTGTTTTGCCCGAAATAGCTCCGGCTCATCGAACCAGATACCTCCACACTTCTCACACTGGTCAACAATTATTGGTCCACCGTAATGCCCTACTATTTTGACCTGGTGCATTTCAATACTATCGTTGGGGCAAAGCATGGGTTCATTATATCCCCAATATGTGGAATGTAAAAGGCCAATTTTCCAGGTATAGCCTGAAGCTAACGGAGCAACAATAAGAACAGTTTTTGGTGAAGTTCGAGGATAGCTTGAGGCTGCCCCCAAATCCGCTGGCTGGCCTTGCTGCTATTCGCCTTTAGGCTGAGCAAGCCTCACCCTGATTGCGTGGAGGCGACCGTTGGGGTCGCGTGTAACCCCAAATTCCACTTTTTGCCCTTCTCTCAGGGAACCATAGTCCACCCCTTGAAGCTGGTTGCGGCCGAAGAAGAGCTCTTCTTCCCGCTCTGTCTTGATGAACCCAAAACCACGGTCTGCAACTAGCCGTTTTATTGTGCCCTTTTGCATGGAATACCTCCCCAAATTCGCTGGCCGGGCTACCCGTCAGGCAAAGTATACATCCTAATTATACCACTTGCTGAACCTTCAATATAATTCCATTCTACCACAGAGATAAGCTGGTTATAGCTGCTTTGCTATAATGCAAATGTGTGGCTTCTCTATGTTAGCTGTGCCTGGGTAGCCGGGATATTCCTGGGTTCAAAGCTTAGCCTGCCTCTGCTTGCCATTGCCTTCGGACTTATCCCTTTCGTGCTTATACCATTCCTCCCTAACAGCAAGAAGACCCTAATAGTAGCCGGCTTATGCCTTCTTGCCCTCCTTGGCGGGCTTCACTTCCAGTCAAGCTTGCCTCCGGTAGACGAGCATTCCCTTTGCTTTTACAACGATGCGGGAGTTGTGGAGATTAAAGGCATGGTATCGGAGGAGCCTGACATCCGGGATAGATATTGCCTGCTGACATTTTCCGCCAGCGAAATAATTGCGAATGGCGAAAAAGAGGAGGTATCGGGAAATGCCATAATTCGAGTACCCCGATACCCAACCTACCATTACGGGGATGTACTCAAGGTAACTGGCGAGCTGGAGACGCCTCTCCAATTTGAAGATTTTGACTACAAAAGCTATCTGGCTCGCCAGGGAATTTATTCGGTTACCTATTATCCCGGGGTGGAAGTCCTAGACCATGGCCAGGGCATCAAGCCGTTGCAATGGATTTACTCTCTGAGGGAGCGTCTCTCTGCTTCCTTAGCCAGAGCCTTGCCTGAGCCACAAGGTTCGTTGGCTCAGGGTATTTTGCTGGGTCTGAGAGGCAACATACCTGATTCCCTTTATGAAGCCTTTTCCAGGACGGGAACGGCACACTTGCTAGCTATTTCCGGCTTACATATCAGCATTATTATTGCCATGCTACTCAGCTTTGGCATCCTGGTATTTGGCAGGCGGCGTTCAATATATATCTGGTTGACCCTGGCGCTTATGTGGCTTTATGCCCTGCTTGCCGGGATGCATCCGCCGATAATTCGGGCGGCAATCATGGGAAGCCTGTTTTTAATAGCTGAGTATCTGGGGAGACAGCGAAGCGCCATCATTGCCCTGGCGTTCGCTGCCGCGGTGATGGTAGGAGTCCAACCCCATGTCTTGTGGAGCGTCTCCTTTCAGCTCAGTTTCCTGGCTATGGCCGGACTTACTCTCCTCTATCCTTACTTCCAGGCGTGGGGGAGACAGGGCGTTGTTGCTATATTCAAGAATAGGAAGACGCTGGTAACCACAGGCAATATGATAACCGACGGCTTTGCCGCAACTCTGGCGGCTATCGTGGCAGTTGGGCCGCTTATAGCTTATAACTTTGGCGTAGTCTCCCTGGTTGCCTTGCCAGCAACCTTCTTCTCTTTGCCTGCTTTGCCCTTTATAATAGTCACGTCAGCGTTAGTCGCCTTCGTGGGACTACTTGCTTCGCTTGCTGCCCAAATACTGGGCTGGCTGGCCTGGCTTTTTCTTAGCTATCTCATTTTCGTAGTTCAAGGCTTTGATGCCCTGCCCCACTCTTCACTAGAGGTAGCCACTGTTTCTACCTGGCACATCTGGGGATACTATGCTATATTGGCTGGAGTCATAGCACTCCTTAACCACCGAAAACAGTTGGCTGATTTTTTCTCCAGGTTGATTTCAAGGATAAGGAAAGTCGCTCAAGGCATTTCTAAACTCCGCCCTGGCTTTTCTACGAAATGGCTTATCCTTCCCCTTCTGGTAGTAGTCATCCTGGTGTGGTCTGTAGCTCTGACCACGCCCGATAACAATCTTCATGTAAGTTTTCTTGATGTGGGACAAGGAGATGCCATCTTGATTCAGACGCCCAATGGCCAGGATATACTCATTGATGGCGGTCCTGATCCCCAGAAAATCAATCTGGAACTGGGCGAAAAGCTTCCCTTCTGGGATAGGACGATAGACCTCGTGGTCTGCACTCAACCTCACGCCGACCATGTCACAGGCCTGGTAGAGGTCATTCAAAGGTACAAAGTGAAGCAGGTGCTTGACCCAGAAGTATCTTACAACTCCTCTATTTATCAGGAATGGCTCAACGTTGTTGAAGATAAGGGAATCGAATATAACATAGCCCGGGCTGGACAGGAGATTGATTTGGGCAACGGAATTACTATAGAAATACTTAACCCTCCCGCAGAGTTTTTTCAAGGGACTAGCTGCGATACAGATAACAATGGAGTGGTGCTGAGGCTGAGTTGGGACAAACTCAGTTTTCTGTTTACTGCCGACATCAGAGAAGAAGCTGAATTCGAGCTTATCGGGCAGCGAGCCAACTTGAAAAGTACTGTGCTTAAAGTAGCCCACCACGGTAGTGAGACATCTACCACATCGCAATTTCTGGCCGCGGTTGACCCTGAAGTGGCAGTGATTTCTGTGGGGGCGGATAACAACTTCGGTCATCCCAGCCCCAAGGTGCTGGAGAGACTGATTGACAGGGTGGGCGAGGACAATATTTATCGCACAGATGAGGACGGCACCATCGAGTTCATTACCGATGGGGAGAGGTTGTGGGTGGAAGTAGAAAAATGATAAAATGGAGCAGCTAACATTGATAGGATAAATAGGGCCTAGATGGGACAAAGATTTCCCAGGGTATCTTGGAAAGAATGCGACAAAGCACTTAAGAAAGATGGCTGGTATGAAGTTAGGCAATCAGGTGACCATCATCATTACATTCATCCTAAAAAGCCTGGGCTAGTCACTATTCCTGAGCGGGCTACTTTAGCCATGCCCTTGCTCAAAAGTATCCTGAGACAAGCAAAACTAAGTAACGAGGAGTTCATGAGACTAATTCATAAGGGGGGTGAAAGGTAATGGCAAAGAAATATGAGTACACAGTTATTTTAGAATATGATGAGGAGATTGACGAGTATGCTGCCCTTGTGCCTAGCTTACCTGGGTGCACTAGCCAAGGCAAGACTCGGCAAGAAGCTTTAGCCAATGTACAAGAAGCCATTCGAGGCCACATAGAGACATTGTGTCAGCTTGGACGTGATATTCCCATTGAAAATCGGGTAAAGGTAGCTGTTTAGAGCATAGGGCACATAAACTCTGCCTACGCAGAAGCTCTTTTTGGCCATCCCAGCCCCGAGGTGCTAGAGAGACTGATTGACAGGGTGGGCGAGGACAATATTTACCGCACAGATGAGGATGGCACCGTCGAGTTCATTACCGATGGTGAGAGGCTGTGGCTAAGATTTACCGGGAGTGAAGATTTGTAGCCAAGCTTGACCATGCCCCCCTCTTCTCCAGGTGAGCCGTATTGCGACGGTAGAAGTAGACAGGTATCAAACTACAAACGGCGCTAGCCAATCCGGTATTTGCGGGCAAGCTTACTGAAGGCGTCCAGTGAGTTCTCTATAGTATCGTTGTCAACGCAGAAGGAGGCGCGGAAATAGCCGGGCGAGCCAAAACTACTTCCCGGCACCACCAGCACCAGATGCTCCAGCATCTCCTCGACGAAGGCAACATCGTCAGCAATGGGAGTTCGCGGGAAAACGTAGAAGGCCCCTTGAGGCTTGATTATGGAATAACCCATCCCGCTAAGCGCGTTGTAGATGAGGTCGCGCTTTTTCTGGTACTCGGCAATGGAAACACTGACGCCCTGCAGATGGCGCAGCAGGTTCTGCATCAGTGCCGGGGCATTGACGAAGCCCAGTGTTCTGGTGCAGAAGGTCAAGCCGTTGAGCAGGTCTTCATGGTCGGCGCACTCGGGGTGTACCGCTATGTAGCCGATTCGCTCACCGGGCAGTGCCAGGTCCTTTGAGTGCGAGGCTATGGTGATGCAGTTGGCGTGGTGTTGCAGGGGGAAGGGGAACTTTATGCCATCGTAGACAAGTCGGCGGTAGGCCTCGTCGCTGATGATGTAGATGGGGGCACCGAACTGGGCCTCCTTTTTTCTGATGCTGTCGCTGAGAGCTTGAAGGAGCCCGGCATCGTAGACCGCACCGGTGGGATTGTTGGGGGAATTGACTATCACCACTCTGGTTCGGGGGCCGATGGCAGCCTCAAAAGCGCCAAGCTTGGGCAGGAAATGCTCGTCCGTGGGCAGAAGCTTGGGGATGCCCCCACAGTTTTCAATGTAGTGTGTGTATTCCACGAAGTAGGGCACAAAGATGATGACCTCGTCACCGGGATTGAGCAGGGTCGTCAGGGCAACGTTGCAGGCACCGGCGGCACCACAGCTCATAATTATGTCATCGCTTGAGAAGCTGACGCCGCTCACCTGTGAGAAATGCTCGGCCACAGCGGCGCGGGTTTCTCCGTAGCCGGCATTGGGCATATAGCGATGCATTCCCGGCCGGGGGTTGTTGGCCAGCTTCCGCAGTTCCTCGTGGAACTGAGGTGGTGGTTCCATCACCG
>Ga0307429_1000606_pt1 | contig 20194 bp, 23 predicted proteins | sample SalMarWE160230MG_FD_202151 | JGI IMG/M metagenome (GOLD analysis project Ga0307429, IMG submission 202151) | Salt marsh sediment microbial communities from the Plum Island Ecosystem LTER, Massachusetts, United States - WE1603-230 | ecosystem: Environmental > Aquatic > Marine > Intertidal zone >... | reverse complement strand
CCAGCCCTAAGCCGGCAAAGATGCCGACGAAGATTATGCCTATCTGAAAAACATCGGTGCGGATGACGGCGTACTGCCCCCCCAGCAGGGTGTAGCCGATGAAGACGGCGCTGAAGATAACCATCCACATCACCGGGCTGCCCAGCCCCAGCACGCTAAGTATCGTCCCCGAGGCTATAATCTGGGCGGCGATAACCCCCAGCCAGGAGATAACGATAAGTATTGAAGCCGCCAGGCCGATGCGCTTGTCGTACTGCTTTTCCACCAGCTCGGGCAGGGTATAGAGCCCGAACTCCCTGACTTTACCCGCCCAGAAAACCCCCAGCACTATCAGCCCCACGCTGCCCACCAGCAGCCACCACATCCCGGTTAAGCCCCTGCTAAAGCCCAGCCCGGCCATGCCCACCGTGGCTGAGCCGCCGACGATGGTCGCCAGCAACGAACCGGTGATAAACAGGGAGGTGCCGCTCCGCCCGGCGACGAAGAAATTATCCGCCCCCCGCGCCCGCCGCCGGCTCACCAGCCCGATGGTAATCATGGCGATAAAATAGAGGGCAATAACTATCAGTCCCAGCATGCTTATATCTATCCTTTAAGTGGAGTGGGTTGTTAATACGGTTGGTGCTTGCAGCTGGCAAAGGGGCTTGGCCGCCCCTGTTAAAGCACCAGAGATTTAACAGGCAAGAATATGGCAGGTACTTAAGCGGTTGGCTTCTGGCTGCCTAAGATGGTAATCTCTATATTCTTGCCGCAGTGGGGGCAGGTCAGGCTAAAGTTAAGCGGCTGCTCCATAACCCGCTCGGCGACGGCGGTGACCATGGAGTCAATGTTGTCCAGACGCTGGTCCAGCATGTTAAGGCGCTGCTTGATGCGTTCGATGTTTAGCGCCTTTTCATCTTCTGCCGCGGTGGGGTTATCCTTCTCTGCCAAGAGCGCACCTCGGGGGAGATTATAGCTGGACTCATTATATTGGTTAGAGGGCGCTATGTCAAAGCCCGACGTTGCTATATATATGCTTTATCCCCTCCCTCTTTTAAGCATTTCTCTATCTTCCCACCCACCCGCCCAAAAGGTTTCACCTCTTTGAGACTCTTAAACCCCTCCCCCAATGTAGAGATATTATTCCTCCTTTCCCCCCAGAGGGGAGCAATTATTCCCTTATACCCCCTAAAAAGGCGAGTAAAGAGAGGCGTAGCCTCTTAGGGTGGGAGGGTGGGTAGAAGAGCCAACTTTTAAAGTGAGGGGAGGGTTGGTAAAAACCCTAAAACACCTATATTGATTTATTAAAATCGTAGGCATATACTAGGGATAACAAGACTAAGGAGGTGCCGCCATGCCGGAGGAAGAGGTTGGCAAGGTGAGTGACTTCTTCGCCCGTCCCGTGGTTGCCGGTATCGAGCTTACCGGTACGTTGAAAGTGGGCGATAAACTCCATATCAAGGGTCACACCACCGATATGGAGTTCATCGTTGACTCGATGCAGATTGATAATGTGAACGTTGCCGAAGCCCGCGCCGGAGACTCGGTCGGGATTAAGGTTGCCGACCGGGTAAGAAGGGGAGATGCCATTTATAGGGTTGCCGACTAGAGCGATTTACCGATACTGGTTTTAGCTTCGCCGGAGGTAGAGAATATGATCAAGATATTGATAGAAAGACATGTGCAAAAAGGCAAAGAGGGATTTTTTGTGGACCTGTTGAGCAAGATGAGAACGGAGTTAATCCAGCAGCCGGGCTATGTCTCCGGCGAACTGCTCCAGAGCATGGAGGATAAAGCCACCTTTTTTGCCCTGAGCACCTGGTTCAGCACGCTCGATTGGAAGTCCTGGGAAAACGACCCCAAGCGTCTAGCTATCGAATCCCAGATAGAGTCACTGCTGGCCGATTCCCCCCGGTTGACGGTTGCCGCCGCCTTTTAGGTTTTAAGCTCTAGCCGATATTTTTTATCAGGTTGGCCATTTCAATGGCGCTGGAGGCGGCTTTGAAGCCCTGGTTCCCCTCCTTGGTCCCCGCCCGCTCGATGGCCTGTTCCAGTGTCTCGGCGGTAATCATACCGTAGATAACCGGCAGCCCCGTCTCCAGGCCCACCATGGCAATCCCCTTGGTCACCTCGGCGGAGATGTACTCGAAGTGAGGCGTTCCCCCCCTTATCACCGCCCCCAGGCAGATAACGGCGTCATAGCGCTTGGTCTGGGCTATTTTTTTGGCAACCAGTGGGATTTCAAAGGAGCCCGGCACCCAGGCAACATCAATGTCACCCGGCTCAACGCCGTGACGGGTAAGGGCGTCCTCGGCCCCTTCCACCAGCTTCTTGGTGATGAAATCGTTAAAACGGGAGGCAACCAGCCCGAACTTCAGCCCCTTCCCCACTAACATACCTTCAATAGGCTTGCTCATTGCTTTCTCCTTATTCTAGAAGTTTAGTTATCGGAAGCGTCCGGTATTTCCAGTCGATGGCCCATCTTCTTCTGTTTGGTCACCAGGTAGCGGCGGTTATAGGGGTTGGGGGTGATGATAATGGGCACTTTCTCCACCACCTCCAGCCCGTAGCCCTCCAGACCGATGACCTTCTTGGGGTTGTTGGTCAAAAGCCGTATCTTATGCAGGCCTAAATCGGCCAGAATCTGGGCGCCGATGCCGTAGTCCCGCAGGTCGGAGGGAAAGCCCAGGGAAAGATTTGCCTCCACCGTGTCCAGCCCCTCGTCCTGCAGGGCGTAGGCGCGTATTTTATTATGGAAGCCGATTCCCCGCCCCTCCTGCCGCATGTAGAGGAAGACGCCCCGCCCTTCTTTGGCGATGTTTTCCATAGCCAGGGCAATCTGGTCGCCGCAGTCACAGCGCAAGCTGCCGAAGACATCGCCGGTGAGGCATTCGCTGTGCACCCGCACCAGCACCGGCTCGCCGTTGTGGATATCGCCCATCACCAGCGCCAGGTGCTCATCGGGGTCGATATCGCTGCGGTAGGCGATGGCGGTAAACTTGCCGTATTTGGTGGGTAGCTTGGCTTCGGCCACCTGGTGCACCAGCTTTTCGTGGCGGCGACGGTAGGCGATAAGGTCGGCCACCGAAATTATCTTGATGCCAAACTTATCGGCGATTACCTCAAGCTCGGGCAGCCGCGCCATAGTGCCGTCCTCGTTCATAATCTCGCAGATAACGCCGGAGGGATAGAGTCCGGCCAGCCTGGCTAAATCGACTACAGCCTCGGTCTGCCCCGCACGCACCAGCACCCCGCCCTCTCTGGCCCGCAGCGGGAAGATATGCCCCGGGCGGACTAAATCATCGGGCTTGGTGGCCGGGTCGACCACTGCTTTGACGGTCTGGGCCCGGTCCGCCGCCGAGATGCCGGTGGTGGTGCCCTGCTTGGCATCGACCGACACGGTAAAGGCGGTGCCGAACTTGCAGGTGTTCTCGTCGACCATCAGCGGCAGCTGCAACTCGTCCAGCCGCTCACCCGTAGCCGGCACGCAGATTAAGCCCCGGCCGTGCTTGGCCATGAAGTTAATCGCCTGGGCGCTTACCTTCTCCGCCGCCAGCGCCAGGTCGCCCTCGTTTTCCCGGTCTTCGTCGTCAACGATAATGACGAACCGCCCCTGTTTTATATCCTCAATAGCTTCGGTAATTTTGGCTAAACCCATATCTTATTAACCTCATAAATACCTTTCTGAATTAACTGACTAAAAACCCGTGCTCCTGCAAAAAATCAACGGTTATGCCGGAACCGCTATCCCGGTTAAACTGCTCCACATATTTGGCGATAATATCCACCTCTAAATTGACCGTATCGCCCACCCTCCGGTTGCCCAGTATAGTGTTCCGCCGGCTGTAGTCAACCAGCGATACCTGGAACGAGCCGCTGTTTCTGGAGACGACGGTCAGGCTGACGCCGTCAACGGCGATAAAGCCCTTCTCAACAATATAGGACATTAGCTTGGGCGGGGCTTCAAAGCCGGCGATGATAGACTCACCGCGCGGCGTAATCGAAATTACCCTTCCCGTATCATCGATGTGCCCCTGCACCAGGTGCCCCCCCAGCCGCCCCCCCAGGGTGAGGGGTCTTTCCAGATTAACTTCGTCGCCGGCTTTCAGGAGCCCTAAATTGGTGCGGCTTAAGGTTTCCTCCATCACCTCCACGTTAAATGACTTATTATCAAAGCCGGTCACGGTCAGGCAGACGCCGTTAACGGCTATGCTAGCTCCCTCTGCCATATCTTCCAGCACCTTGCCGGCGGCAACAGCCAGATTTCCCGGCCGGGCTGAAATAACCTTGCCGATTTCTTCTACAATCCCGGTAAACACCGCCGCCCCCCTTTCGCAGTAACATAGCCGCTGACCATCAAATCGTCGCCCAGCTTTTCCACCCTCAGCCCCTCTAATCTAAAAGATTCCGCCACCTGGTCGACACCCCTCCCCGCCACCGCCGTCTTGGCCTCCGCCCCGCCGATAATAACCGGGGCGATAAAGGCGATAACCTTGTCCACCAGCCCCAGGTCGAACAGGGAACCGAGCAGAATGCCGCCCCCCTCCACCAGGATGCTGGTTATTTGCCTTTTCCCCAGTTCTTCCAGTAACTTGCCCAAATCTACATGGCCTTCGGCGGCGGGCAGCTCCAGTATTTCGGCGCCGGCTCTGGTAAAAGCCGCTCTCTTTTCTGGTGTTGACACCCGTCCCAGCGCCAGTAGCGTTTCCCCCGGCTCGCTAAAGACGCGGGCGGTTAAGGGGGTGCGCCCCTCGCCGTCGACAATCACCCTCAGCGGCTGCTTGCGGGCGGTGCCCCCCTTGCCCCCGCTGCAGCGGGTGGTGAGGTGGGGGTCATCGGCTATAACGGTGTTGGCTCCGGCCATGATGGCATCGCTGGTATGGCGCAGGCAGTGGACGTACTTCCTCGATTCGGGGCCGCTAATCCAGCGGGAGTTGCCCTTTCTGGTGGCAATCTTGCCATCCAGGCTTATGGCAAACTTGGCGGTGACGAAGGGGAGGCCGGTGGTGATGAACTTGATATAGGCCTCGTTAATCTCTCTGGCTGCCTCGGCATCCTCACCCAGGTAGGTTTTAATCCCATTTTGCTCCAGCTCATCTTTACCCCGCCCCGAAACAACCGGGTTGGGGTCGAGCATGGCCATGTGGACGCCCCTGATACCGGCGGAGATGATGGCTTCGGTGCAGGGTGGTGTCCGCCCGTAGTGGGCGCAGGGTTCCAGGGTGACGTACATCACGCCCCCCCGCGCCGCTTCACCCGCCTGCTTGAGGGCAAGCACCTCGGCGTGGTGGGAGCCCGGCGGCTGGGTATAGCCCTGCCCCACCACCGTTCCCTTCTTAATCACCACCGCCCCCACGGCCGGGTTAGGACTGGCTTGTCCCAGAGCTAATCGGGCCAGGGAAAGCGCCTGCCCCATATTTTTCATAGCATAGCCATTCTAGCATCTACAATTGAAAAAGTACAAATTCATAATTATTTAACACCCTCACCCCCTTTATCCCCCTCTCCCTCAACCGTGGTGTACGAAAGGTAAAACTCCCACGGTTTCCTCGGAGACGCTATACGGAGGCATAGGGATAGTGTAATACACTTTTACTTCTGATTCATCCACCTCAATCCTTTCTACAAAGGATCTGAGGAAGCTCCTTTGCTCAGTTATGGAGGATTTCGCCAGCAAGCTTCTCAGGTCATCGGCATAGTCTTTCACTACTTGAGGGTCGGCCATGTCCACACTCTTATAGCGTAAAATCTCCTCTGCGTCAGCCTTTGCCTGCAATAGCTCCTCCTTCTTCTGGGAGAGAGCCTTTATCCTGGGGGCAAGCTCTCCACCCTTAAACTCCCCTGTCTCTATGGCATCGTAGAGCTTGCTCAACCTGCTATCCATCTCTTCGATTTGAGCCTGAATAAGCTCCAGCCTTTCCCTATTCTCACTACAGGATTGGCACAGCTCCTCATTAGTCAGCCTCACCAGCTCCTGGAGGTTCTCTTCAGTAAGGATGTAACCCTTGATACGGTCGATGACAAACCTCTCCATCCTATCCTTCGGTAAAATTGGCGATGGGCATACCTCCCTGCCCTTTCTGCGGGCGTTACCACACATGTAATAGTGGTAGCGATGACCACTTCCCTGACCTACCATGGCTGCACCACACACCCCGCAACGCATAATGCCGCTCAGTAAGTACGGGCTGTCTACCTCCCTGGGGTGGATGGCTTGAGGTGCTCTGGCTGCCAGCCTAGCCTGCGCTTGTGTGAAGGTTGTCCTGTCAATCAGAGCAGGCCAGGCTCCCTCTGCCCGCAAGAGGGCAGAACTATTATCAAGTCGATACGGAGTTGTCGTCCGCTTTCCCCATACCATCGTCCCTGTGTAGGCTTCATTATGCAGTATTTTCTCAATTGAGGTTGCCCCCCATTTCTTACCTGTCATGGAGGATATGCTATCACCATTAAGGCTCCGAGCAATGGCTTTGAGCCCCTTACCTGACAGGCACTCTCTAAAGATACGCTGCGTTATAGGTGCTGTCTTAGTGTCCGGCTCAAGCCTGGTCCTCGTGGTGGCTCCATCCTGGATCTTAACCCTGATGTAACCATAGGGGGCTCTACCTCCGTTGCGAAAGCCCCGGCCGGCGTTCTCCCTCATCCCCCTCAATACATCTTGGGAAAGGTTGGCTGAATAGAACTCATCGATGACTTCGATAATGCCTTCAAGCAGTCTGCCTGAGGGCGTATCCTCGACTGGCTCGTTGATGGAGACCACCTGGATGCCCTGTTTACGCAGTAAAGACTTATATATGATGGAGTCCTCTCTGTTACGGGCAAACCTGGAGAGCTTCCAGACAAGTATTGCCTCGAAGGGCGAGGGTTTTTGCCGTGCGGTGACAATCATCTGCTTGAAGCCAGGCCTGTCAATAGACCGCCCGCTCTCGGCCTCGTCAACGTATTCCTTGACCACGCCGTGTCCGTTACGCGAGGCATATTCCCGCAATGCCTTAAGTTGGGCCGAAATCGAGAGGTCAATATCTTGGCGTTCCGATGATACCCTGGCATAAAGTGCTACTTTCATGACTTGACTCCTTTATTTAACATTACTCTGCTGTTACATAGGACAGTATTTGCAACGCCCTGGCACTATCTTTCTAAGTATTATTACAGTCAATTCATCTCGTAGGCCGACCTTCAAGCGCTGCAGTTCTGTGAATAACCCCCGCATCTTCTCATACTGTTCCCAGCTAGTAACCTTTGATTCAAAATCAATCAACACTTTTTCTATGGGTGCAGCGTGCTCTTGTTTTACTTTACCCATGCTGAAAGCCCCAGAGCTGACATAAACGAACTCCTCGCCAGCAGATTCGACCTTGAAATATTCTTTGATACCAAGCCCTCTGCTTCCTTGGGCCCAACTCTCACCCTGGAAATCAAGGGCAGCAACGATACCTGGAATACCCGCATTCTCACCAGCGGCTATTATTTCGCTCAATCTTGAATCAGATTCAACCTCCCCTTTCAATTGTTTTCTAACATCATCCCTCAGCTTATCTATCTCTTCCAGGACACTATCCCATTTGCCCAGCTTCTTCCACATTGGCGACCGGGGCATGTGCTCCCGTAGCGCAGACCACATAGGTTCATCTCTTAATAGTGAAACTGCCTTATCAGCTGAGATCTCCAGGGTAAGGCTTTGAGCGAATTGACACAGGTCATGGTAGTGACTCTCCATAGCATTGCGGAGTACCATTGATCTTGCCTCGCGTACTTCTCTTTCTTGCCGAGCCTGCTCAATCTGTTTTCGGACAGTACGCACATCAAAACCATCAGCGGCAGCAATTTGAGGAGGTGACTCCCCATCTTCCTCCAAACGTTTTAGCCACTTTCTACGCAGCTCAGGTTTAGCCGGGGGTTTTTTAATTCTTCTCCCCATAACGTCCTCCTGTCAGATACGATTCGTGTATTCTGGCTATATTATATCATACGTAATTGGTGTGGTCAAGTGCTTAGCTACCACTATAATTAATCTTGTATTTGTCTCTTTACTGTACTATTAGTGTTGACATTCGTTGAGCAATCTGCTTATTATAGTATATGGACTACGAAAAAATACTAAATCAATCGGAGTCTGTAAGTCAAGAGCATAGCAGGGTTAACTGCCTTAATGATGGATTGAGGATATTAGCTAAGATAATTGCTCGTGACCTAGTGATCAAGTGTCAGAGTGGCACAAATAGGAAGAAGGGTGGGCAAGAAAATGAGCTACAGGTACCGGAGAATGGCTGATGAAAACTTATCTTACACAAGACGAAGTAACATTGATAGAAAAAGCGACCACTAATCTTCGGGACAGGTTGCTGGTTCGTCTTCTTTTCCGCCTTGGTTGCCGTATAAGTGAGGCTCTAGCACTGAAAGCGGACGACATTGATTTTGTCTCCGGTACTATTACTATCGAGCATTTGAAAAGTCGACTTGAACTGTCCTGCCCCAGTTGTGGAGCTAGGCTTGGCATAGGGCATTCCTTTTGCCCCAAGTGTGGTAGTAGGGTAGGAGAAGTATTAACTGAGCAACGGGAACACCGCCGAGTGAGAACACTGCCCGTTGATGACGATACCCTGGGGATGATCAGGGATTATATCAAACGTGGTGGGCCAGTCCCGCGAGAAGGCAAGATGCTCATCTTTGGCATCAATCGGCACCGGGCCTGGCAGGTAGTGAGGGAGTGTGCCGAGAGGGCTGGCCTACCAGATCTAGTTAATCCAGAGACGGGAAAGAGGCACGGGGTAAGTCCCCACAGACTTAGAGATGCTTTCGCTGTCCATGCGGTAAAGCTGGATGATTCTGGGGATGGACTGCGACTCCTCCAAGTGCACCTGGGTCATGCCAGTTTCAACACCACAGCTAAGTACAGAAAGGTATCTGGTAAGGAGCATAAAGAATGGTACCAAAAGCTCTGGGAGAAGCCAAGTGGTAGTTGAACTACTTAGACCTGCCAGAGGGGGTTCTTGCGTCCCTTTGGCTGCGGATGGTTTATTAGGGAGCTTCTCCTAGGCAATGCCCCCTATGAGACCATATCTAGCCGAGAGTACTCCGATAGATAAAGTGGTAGGCCATATATACTGCTTTAAGAAAGCGCTTAATACACGATAGTATGGCCCATCATATCTGTATATGGCTGGTAATAATCCACGAGAATTGATCTTAGCAGATGAACACCCAAGAATTATTAAATGTTTATTCATGATATCGCTATAAATATATAGCAGGTACGTGGTTAAAGCAAGCTTAATTCCCTCAAAAGTCTCACTATAGTTGGTATAGAAAAGGGGGCATCTCCATCACCGGAGAACGCTCATTTCAACTGGCCTAGCTTATGGGGGTAAGGTCAAACTAATGCCACGTTAAACGAACAAAATGACGATTTGTTCACCGCCTATTAAAAAGGTCCGCCAGATTTCACGCCTGACACCCACGTATATTCGACCAGAACAAAAAAGGAAAGTATTTTCTTGCGGCGATGGTGTTGCCGGGCAAGGTTGGTGGCAATCTTGTAGAGCCACGGCTTTAAAGATAGTTTAGCGTCAGTCTTCAATATCCCCTGGTATGCCCGTACAAACGTATCCTGTGCCAGGTCTAAAGCCACCTCGTATTCTCCTGTCAACCGGTGTAAGTAGCGGATGATGGAGACCTGGTAGCATTCGACAATCCCGGTGAAGGCATCAGTATTGCCAGCCCGAACCAGGTTTATCACCTGAGCTTCGTCCTGCAACCAGTTCTCCTTTCATCCCTCTATTCAATATAATGCATGAGGAGGCCAAAACCGGACAGGATTGTTCAAATCGTCCTAATTACGGTACCGCCGCTCTATTCCGGAAATATATCTTCTACCAACTTTATCGGCATTCTGTCCCAACCACACGCTGAAGCTTGTTGGTGCTGTCGGCTCACCTTGAGAGATAAGAAGGTTTGACATCAAGCCGTCGATTTCGTCCCTGGTTATTACCACATCCCTGACTGCATAGCCGATTAGTTTGGCAAACAAGTATGCCAGCTTGGGTTTGATATGAACTATCCTGGATCGACTGTCTATTCGGCTGGCAATCAGCCTGACGAACTCGTCAAATGAGTAAATCTCTGGGCCGACAGCATCCATAACAGCGTTATTATCTTCGTGGCCAGCGTTGACGGCCATCTCTGCCACATCCTCAACAAAGACAGGTTGAATTTGGCAATCTCCGGAGCCAGGGATGGCAAATATCGGGAACCTTCTTAGAAGCCAGGCAATGTTGTTAATCAGGATGCCCTCAAATCCAAAGATTACGGTCGGTCGGATTATTGTGTGGGATAGCTTTGATTGGGTGATTACCTCTTCTACAAGCGCCTTCCCTCTGAAATAAGGGAGTGTCGATTCTGGAGACGGGTTGGTGATGCTGATATGCACAATTCGGCGGATACCAGCTTCTTTGGCAGCCTTGATGAGTGTTCGTGTATTCTCTACAGCCTTATCAAACGTGACTTGGCCTTGGGAAAAACGAATCCAGTAGGTATTGTACAGGGTCTTTGCTCCCTTAAGGCTATCGGTTAATTCTCCGGGTTTGTCGAAGTTGAACGGGAAAGCCTTCACCTGAAGGCCGAACGGATTTTCGTTCTCAGGACGATTGGTGAGGGTTCTGACACTCTCTCCCATAGAAAGAAGACACTGTGCGATGTACTTGCCCGTGAAGCTAAATGCTCCGGTTACCACGCTCAGTTCATCAGTTTTCATGTTCGGCATCTCCGGCAGTCCAGCCTTATTCATAGTGGAATACGTTAATCGGTAATCACTTCCGAGACAATCCAATAAGGGCCTGTGCAATTATCTGGCAATGGCTGCCCGATGTACTTCTCCACTATTTCAGCCGGAACTTCACCACCGCCAACCTTTATTCGCTCTCCTACTCGTGCCACAAGTTGACCATCACTATCAATGACCTGAATTTCCTTGCCTTCAGTACGCAGTGAAAAACCATGAGGCCAGATAAGTAAGTAATTATCATCAAAATATTTCACTCGTAGATAGCCGTCATCCAGCTCTAATTCGCCTTGCAATTGTAAGAGCATTTGGTCAAAGCCGCTTTTTTGTACTGGAAAGAAGGGAGCGGGCGTTGAAGTATTTGCAGAGTTGTTCGGGCAGGCGGTTGCCAAAAGAGCAACCAGGACGGTTGTTAAAGCTATTAACAGCAGGCATTTCTTTTTCATTTTAACCTCCCAGTTTCGGGCTTTCTGGAGCTTTCACATAGATGTACTATCTTACTCCCATGAGAGAGCGCTCCGTATGGACTCGTGGTAAACTTCCTCTGTTTCAGTTTCAGCAATGTTCTTGAGCTTTGTGTATATCTCATTGAGCGGAGACGGCATATCCGGATATGTATTCCCGCCGTCAGGCGTCAGGTAGCCTGACGCCGTTACCGTCTTGCTCAGGTTTTCGCTGTCAATTGAGATGGTGAAGTCCATATCACCCCTCGTTATACTACCGCCCTCGCTCGGTTCTCCCAGGAATAGGTAATGCTCGTCAAGCTTGTCTAGGCCACTATTCTCGAAGTACGCCACGAGACTGTCCAACTGTTCCGGTGTGAATTCCCCTGTCATCCAGGTTCTGGTAGCCGGGTGTCCCGGCATCGGAAGCCGCAGCCCCTTCTCCTCGATGTAGATGATACTCCCGTCACCATAAATATAGAGATATTTAAACTCTCCCCTCATGATATAGTCGAGTTGCTCGTAGATGACCGGAGGCTCTTCAGGAATATCAATCCGTGGTGGAGATTTTACCAGCATCCATACTCCACTGCCAATTACCACTACCCCCAGCACCAGCAGCCCAATATAGAGCTTCATTTTACCTGTCATGCTAGTGTCTCCTTAAGGCGGAGTAACGCTGTAGTTATTTGCATAAATTCGGATGGTGCTCGTGTTCTCAGATAAATTCAAATGCAGGGTGAACTCACCGGTTTCCTCATATTCCAGATGCAGCCCAATCTGACCGGCAATATGAGCAGCATCAAGTGTCCAGACTACTTGTTCCCCTGATTTATCATAGCCCTCAGCGTACATGGCTATCTCACTATTTTCCTGATGCATATTCTGAATGTGACCGCTAACTACCAAACAAGGGTCTCCTTTTTTTACTGTGTGAGAAGGATACCAGGGTGAAAAATACTCTTTATCACAGGCATCGACTCGAATCTGGACGTCTTTTAGAATAACTCTCGAAAGTTCGTCGCCTGAACTTAGGTGTCTTCCCGGAGACGGCTCTACCTTTATTGTTGATTCGATACTGGAGTCCGAGGATGGGCTTGGAATCTGGTGGGCTGCGAGAGATACCGTCCAATCGATAAATGACTGGTCCAGTTCATATTCGCACATTTCCAGTTCTGGCATTTGCACTTCTTCATAAGGGATGTTCAGCGTATCGGCGATATATTGCCTCAGGGCTTCGACATCGTAGCTTAGACTGCTTAACGGGTTTTGCTGGGGAAAGTCTTGCTGTTTAGCAGACCAGAGTTCAGCGATTGCCAGTTCCCGTTCGTTAAGCTCACGGTCGGCGGCCCATATTTTCCAGTAGCTGGCCACCGCCGGAGCCGACCCTGTCATACCTGCGGGACCTCTGCCATCAGCGGCGAAGTTGGCCTGCGCATAAGCGATTTCGATGCCATCCCTGGGTATCAGCCTCACCGAGGTGAAATCCCTTCTATAGAAGTCATACAGGTCGAGAGCGGCCTGAACAGCGGTCTGGGCGTACTCTTCGAAGCTGGAGGCATCTTTCGAGGTTATTAGCCAGAGCCCGACGCTACGGCTAGGGTCTTCGTTGGAAAGATGACCCTCGGCAACAACCAGATATGGCCTGGCATGGTCAAGACGGAAGGTTTGCTGAGACCAGTCTATTTCTTCAACAACCTCAATGGTACAGGGTATCGTGCCATAGTCTTCGCCGTTAATTTTCAGGCCAATCTCCAAGGGATATTCTCCCGGGGCAACATCATGGGCTAATTCAATTACCAGCACCGAAGCTCTTGCGCTGGGGCCGCTCCATTGCATACCATCGGTGAGTATGATGCCTTGAGGCACATAATCCGCATACAGGGTCAGACTGTCCACCTCTTTGCCCGGTATTATGACCTTAATAATGTTGTTTCTTGTTTCTCCCGCCTGGGTCTCTATATACTTTCTGTAGTAGATATGAGCCTCGTTTGAACCGTTGCCTAAGAAAGCCTCGAAAACTTCTATCGGCTGCCAGGGACTCTCTTCACCCTGCTGGTGGATATTGGCACGGTAGGCAGGGCCGAGACCTGGCGCGGGCATGATATCGTCGGGGGCTTCCTCGGTTTCCTCTGCCACCGGCGGTGGTGTCACTTCCGGGGTGGGTATCGGTATGTGTGCCTTACCGACCGGGCAGGCGGTAACGGTCAGCAGGAGAACCAGAGCTAACAGCCCAATTATCAGCTTTTTCATAACAAAGTCTCTCCCTAACTATCTTTATTTACTATAACGCAGATTGAACCAAATGGTTAGCATTATTACTCTACTTTTACCCAGAACCTCTCGCCGCCAGCGCCATCTATCAATACCCCTTGAGCCGTTAAATAAAAAAGGCGCTGGCTTCATAAGCCGGCGATGATGATAGATTCTACAATAAATGCTATCAGGGCACAAAAAACCACCATAGGTATAGTTGCCCACCTGGTGACGGTTCTCTTCCAGATGCCGACCGCCCCGATAGCAAGTGCGGCAATGGCTTATAGGATACCAAGCAAATATTAGCCTAGAAGGACATGGGTTAATCCCGTTTTAGGGCTAGAGCCATAAGGTGACTTTCTGACTACAGCTTTGCGTCCTTTCAGCGCCTCGAGGAAACCAAACACAGCGAAAATACCAACTCAAGGATTCTACCGATACTTTTAACCTTTCTTAGAGATTGGGCCCACAATGTCATAATTTTGTAACTTTTCCTCCTTCCATTTTATGACTTCGTTATTGCGCCCCCACTATTATTGTTGTGGCAACAAGCGTTCAACAGCAACAATAAGGAACAGTGCGCCAATGATTTTTCAGCGGGTAAAGTCGGCAGGAATAGCCCATAACTCCTACTTCATCGGCTCCGGCAGCGAGGCGGCCGCAATCGACCCCCGGCGTGACTCTCAGGTCTATATTGACCTTGCCCAGCAGTACGGCTTGAAGATAAAGCGCATCTTCGAAACACACCGCAACGAAGACTACGTCATCGGCTCTATAGAGCTTAACAGTTCTACCAACGCTGCCATCTACCACGGCCCCGGCCTGGACTGGAAATACGGCCATACACTGAAAGACGGGCAGCTATTCCAGATCGGCGGCCTGAGATTAAAGGCCATCCATACCCCGGGACATACCGACGAAAGCATGTCATACGCCCTGACCGACCTTGCCTCCGGAGAAGCCACGGTGATGGTCTTTACCGGCGATGCACTCTTTGTGGGCGATGTTGGTCGAATCGACCTGTACGGCCCCAAAGAGGCACCAAGGCTGGCGGCCAACCTCTACGACAGCATTTTTAATAAGCTCTTCCCCCTGGGGGACGGTGTTATCCTGTGCCCGGCCCACGGCGGCGGTTCGGTTTGCGGCATCAACATTGCCAACCGGGACGAGAGCACTCTGGGCATAGAAAAGGCCCAAAACCCGCTTCTCCAGTTGACCAGGGACGCCTTCATAAAGCACAAGGTAGCCGAACTTCCAGAAAAGCCGTATTACTTTAGTCAGATGGAAAAATATAACCTTGAAGGTCCGCCCCTGCTGGGCTGTATGCCCCTGCCCTCCCCGCTCACCACCACCGAGTTCAGAGAGGAAATGGCCAAGGGGGCGGTGGTGGTTGATACCAGCGAGCCGGCCGCCTTCGGCGGCGCCCATATCAAAGGGGCCTACAGTATCTGGCTAGAGGGACTGCCCATCTTTGCCGGCTGGGTGCTGGCCTATGACCGGCCGATACTGCTGGTGCTGGAAGACGAAGGTCACCTGGAGAAAGCGGTGCGCTACCTGATTCGGGCCGGCTATGACCGGATTACGGGCTACCTCAAGGGCGGCACCGAGGGCTGGTATAATGCCGGATTTCCCGTGGAAAGCCTGCCCCTGCTCTCGGTACATCATCTGAAAGATAAGCTAGACCGCGGTGAAGAGCTATTGGTGCTGGATACCAGAGGCCAGGACGAGTGGGACTCAGGGCATATAAAAGGGGCTTTGCACATCTATGTCGGCCATCTGGAGGCGAGACTGGCCGAGGTGCCCAGAGATAACCCGGTGGCCGTGATTTGTAACGTGGGTCACCGGGCGGGACTCGGTGCCAGCATCCTGTTACGAGCCGGGCTCTCGCCGGTCTACAATGTTCTGGGCAGTGTCAAGGCATGGGTTGCTGCTGGTTTTCCTACCACTACTGATTAGTCTCGGGCAAGGTTATCGGGAAGCTTCAACGAGGAGGTGCCTAATGGACAAAGAAGAGGAGAGGAGACAGAAAGCTATTTTGGACGAACTGCAACTATTGGAGAAGTTGAGAAGAGAACACGAATGGATTGTCGTTGGGCAGAAGGAGGCAGAAGAAGAGGAGAAGGCCGAGTTAAGATTGGATTTAGGGGCTTCTGGTTCAATACCGAAGAAGCCTGAAGGCGAGTAGCCCGCCAGACGGTCAAACGCAAATGGTGGATTCAAACGCTGCTTTCATTTTACGACTTGAAGGGTTTGCTATGTCAGAGGGATTGACTGACCTATTGGATACTGCGATATACGGAGAAATCGAATTTAAGGCAGCTCTCTGAGTTGAAGAAGAACCTAGTTGCCCCCTGAAAGGAGACTACCATGTTAGAAGCAAAGATACTCAATGAATATAGCACTGTAGCTATAGTTGGTATCTCGCCTAATCCAAGGCGGCCCAGTTGTAAAGTAGCTAGCTATCTTACTAGGCACGGTTACCACGTAATTCCGGTCAATCCGCGTGCCAAAGAAATATTGGGTAAGACTAGTTATCCTGCCCTTAGTTCCATACCTGAACCGGTGGAGGTAGTGGACATATTCCGCAGCTCGGAAGAATTAATGCCTATCGTTGATGAAGCTATCAAAATCGGGGCTAAGGCAGTGTGGATGCAAGAAGGGGTTATTAATGAAGAAGCAGCGTCAAAGGCTAGAGACGCCGGGTTGCTAGTAGTCATGGATAAGTGTATGCGCAAGGAGCACATTCGCCTTACTCGGGGGAGCTAGATTAAATTATTCCTAGTTTGCCACTTGTGCGCTATAATTCCTTAACATAAATTGGAGGTAATGTAATGGCAACACAGTTTACTCTCAACGAGATTTTGGAAAAGGCGATACAGAAGGAAATCGGGTCACGCCTCTTATACATTGACCTGAGCCAAAAAATGAAAGACCAAGTCGCCAAAGATGCCTTTCAAGAACTAGCCCAGCAAGAACAGGGGCATCAGAACCTGCTGGAAAAATATCTACGGGGTGAACTAAAGGGTGGAACGCTAAGCAGAGGACAGGTCATAGATTATAAGATTGCAGAGCGATTGGACCAATCAGAAATATCTCTTGATATGAAGCTCAAAGATGTTTTCCTGCTGGCTGCCAACCGCGAAAAGGCATCCCATGAGTTCTATCTTAGTCTTGCCCAAATCCACCCCGCTGGAGAGGTGAAAAGACTAATTGAAAGACTAGCGGCACAAGAACTGGAGCATAAGCAGAGAGTGGAGTTTCTATATACCGAGGTCGCTTTTCCTCAGACAAATGGTGGGTGAGATGACCAATATGCATGAAAATGGTTTTGAGCCCGCACAATTCCTGGTGCAGAACGTAGAACTCTTACCTAAAGGCCGAGTCCTAGATGTGGCTATGGGTAGCGGGCGGAACGCGATCTACCTAGCTGGGCTGGGTTTCGACGTAGAAGGCATTGATATGTCATCTGAAGCAATAAATATTGCTCTAGAATTGGCACGAAAAGCGGGTGTTACTATCAAGACACAGGTTGCTGATTTAGAGGGCGATTATCTTGTCAAAAAAGATGCCTATGAACTGATTATGTGCTTCAATTACTTGCAACGCTTGCTTATACCTCAGATTAAGGATGGACTGCGACGAGGAGGCATGGTGGTCTATGAAACCTTCATTATTGACCAGGCCGAGTTTGGAAAGCCAAAGAACCCTGACTACCTACTGAAGCATAATGAACTTCTTGATATATTTCGTGATTTTCGGTGTCTTCGCTACCGTGAGGGAGTCGTTAGAGGTCCCAAGGCTATTGCCAGTATAATAGCCCAAAAGGTGTAGCTAAGGGGCATTGTATGAAGAAAAAGAACCTGAAACAAGGAGGTGAGGAATGAAGACTTTCTGTGGTAAAGCACACTTACCCGGTGCCGATAAAGAGTGGAATGTAGAGCTGGAGACAGATTGGGAGAAGAAGGAGATTAACATATGAAAAAGATCTTAGTTACATACTTCAGTTTGACCGGTACGACAGAAAAGATGGCTGAATACATTGCCGAAGGGATACGTATCAGCGGACAGGGGGTAGTGGTCAGAAAGACATCCGAGGTTAAGGCCCCGGATGATTTAGCCGGATATGATGGCTACATATTTGGCGCTCCCACCTATTCCCTTGACGTGCCTGAGCCGATGAAGAAAATTCTCCTTGCGGTAGAGAAGGTGGGCCTAGACGGAAAATTGGGGGGCAGCTTTGGTTCCTATTCCCACGAGGTTGCCTACAAACATGATGCTTATGCACCTGCCATCATATACAATACCCTGCAAACCACGTCAAAGATGGAGCCTTTTGAGCCGGGCCCTCTCAACCTGAGGGAAGACATGGTGGCAACCAGTGAGGGCACGAAGGCCTGCCAGGACTACGGGCGGGGCTTCGGGGAAAAATTAGGCTCTTGAAGTAGGTTAAGATGCCTAATCGTTTAGCCAAAGAAACAAGCCCCTACCTGCTGCAACATGCCGATAATCCGGTGGACTGGTATCCCTGGGGGGAAGAAGCGCTGAACCGCGCCCGAGCCGATGACAAGCCTATTTTACTGAGTATCGGTTACTCGGCGTGCCACTGGTGCCATGTTATGGCACGCGAGTGCTTTGAGAACGTCGAGATTGCTCGCCTAATGAACGAAAACTTTGTCAATATCAAGGTTGACCGGGAGGAGCGCCCTGACCTTGATACCGTGTATATGGAGGCAGTGCAGGCGATTACCGGCAGTGGCGGCTGGCCGTTGACGGTATTCTTGACTCCGGAGGGCAAGCCCTTCTTCGGTGGTACTTACTTTCCACCTCAGGATAGGCACGGCATGCCCGGCTTACCGAAAGTCCTCAGGACGGTTACCGATGCCTACCAGAACCGTCGTAGTGAGATCGAAACCGCGGTCCAGCAAATAGTGGCAACATTGACTACAAAGGCCAATAGTCGTGCCATTAAAGAGCCGTTAGCAACAGATATTATTGGACAAGCCTACCGGGGTCTCAGACAGGACTTCGATAAAGACAACGGCGGCTTTGGAACAGCCCCGAAATTCCCCCAGCCAATGACACTTGAATTCTTGCTAAGATACTTCCACCGCAGCCAGGATAAGGATGCTCTGGAAATGGTTGACCTGACCCTGGAAAAGATGGCCGGGGGAGGCATATACGACCAGCTCGGCGGCGGTTTTCACCGCTACGCCACAGACAACTCCTGGCTGGTGCCCCATTTTGAGAAGATGCTATACGATAACGCCCTGCTCAGCCGGGTCTATCTGCATGCCTACCTGATTACCGGCAAGCAGTTATTTCGCTCCATAGCCGAAGAAACCCTGGACTATGTGCTCAGGGAGATGACTAGCTCACACGGTGGCTTCTATAGCACCCAGGACGCCGATAGCAAGGGCATTGAGGGCAAATACTATTTGTGGACGTATCAAGAAATCGACGAGGTACTGGACAAAAAGAGTAGTCAGATGGTCGGTGATTATTTAGGTGTAACCACTCAAGGTAATTTTGATGGCCGGAATATTCTCCATGTTGCTAGAGACCTTGAGCCAGAAGCATTGAGCATTATGAAGCAGGCAAAGGTTTCCTTGCTGAAAAGGCGCCAGCAGAGAATAAAACCCAATCGGGATGAAAAGATATTAGCTTCCTGGAACGGGCTGATGCTAGCCAGCCTGGCTGAAGCGGCCTGCGTCCTTGACCGTGAGGATTATCTGGCGGCCGCAGTAGCTAATGGCTCATTTCTGTTGAATTCGATGATTTCCAGCGGGTATCTCAAACACACTTACAAGGATGGTCAGGCTAAGACTGACGATGGTTATCTCCAGGACTACGCCTCAGTCATTGACGGGCTCATGAGTTTACATCAAGCTACTTTTTCCGGTAAATATCTCAGGCAGGCTTTAAGGCTGGGCGAAGCCATGGCTGAGCAGTTCTGGGATGAGGCTAGGCATACTTTTTACGACACCAGTGACAGGCACGAGGACTTGTTTGTCCGCCCAAGAAGCAGCTATGATGGAGCACTACCATCAGGTCCTTCGGCAGCTACTCTAGTCCTGCTCAAACTGGCCAGGCTGGCTGACAGAGAACAATTCGAACAAATGGCAGTGAGGTCGCTTGAATCAATGCAGGAATCGATGCGTCAGCACCCTCTCGGCTTTAGCAACTGGCTTTGTGGCTTAGACCTATACCTCTCTACTCCAAAAGAAGTTGCTATTATAGGCCATAGAGACCATCCAAATACTTCAGAGTTGTTACACATCTTGTGTACTGCTTGGCTGCCCAATAAAGTAGTCGCTGCATATGCTCCTGATGACCCAGCCCCGGTATCGGAGCTTAAGCTATTTGAGAATAGGAAAATGATTGACAATCAACCTACGGTTTATGTATGTGAGCACTATACTTGCCAAGCACCGGTTACTGACCCAGCTTCACTTCGTGCCCAGCTACAAGGAGACTAGTATCATTTTAAAAGTCGACCATTGATAGCTTACAAGACAAAGGATTAACTCTAGTTGATAATCGGCAACACCCTTTGGGCAACCTGCAATGGAAATAGGAAATCCTGTTCCCTTCCATGTAGCACCTCCGGCATTATGAGGTGGTCCCCGAAATTTGGACAGGTTGTTAAGAGCGGGTTCTGCTCCTAGAATAAAATACAGAATAGGAGGAGCAGGACATGAAACAGAACAGAAGGAAGCACAGCCCGTCATTCAAGGCCAGG
>Ga0307429_1000600_pt1 | contig 20305 bp, 14 predicted proteins | sample SalMarWE160230MG_FD_202151 | JGI IMG/M metagenome (GOLD analysis project Ga0307429, IMG submission 202151) | Salt marsh sediment microbial communities from the Plum Island Ecosystem LTER, Massachusetts, United States - WE1603-230 | ecosystem: Environmental > Aquatic > Marine > Intertidal zone >... | reverse complement strand
TTACTCGTCAATGTGATGTGCCAGTAGGAAAGGCCATATTTCTTTCCCCATTGAACATAGAATGTTCTTATGCCGAATTTCCGACTATGAAGACGGAACAGGAGTTACGTGATTGTGCTCAGTGGCCTGGCGCATCAATTGAAGTGACTGTTGACGGAGTCAAAATAGATGATATAGATAAGTATAATGTACAGTCGCCTATATTCGACGTTGACTTGCCTGAGAACAACATATTTGGAGCCCCAGCAGGTCCAACGAAAGCTGTATCTGGGGGTTGGTGGGTTATGCTAAAACCACTTCCTCCTGGAAATCATCAGATTAGCTTCGGTGGCAGCGTACTTGATAACCCGACTACTGGAACACAAAGCTTTGCCGTTGAATCAACCTATAACCTGAATGTAGGATAAATAGGTTCTTAGGTTGGACGAGTACAATGCGCGGATGGAAAACGGGTAATCTGTAATATCTTCCCGAAGCCTAAAAAAATATCTATCTAGTCAACACCAGCTGATGAAGTATATTATGGAGACATCCTGAATGGTTCAATGAATCGATGGTAGAAACCTGGTGGGATTTGATAATGGCATTTCGAATCAAAGGCACATACATGGTCTTTCAAAAAATCGAGTAATATACAAGAAGAATGGATCGGTCGGGGCAAAGGAACAGGCCTCTTGAAACCATTCCAAAAGAACTAGATCGGATTTACATTCGGAAAAACCTATCGTGAAAGAACAAGCTAAGAGAAGGTGGAAGAAATTTAAGATCCCGACAGAATGTTTTTCGATCCTCGTCAATAGATTTATCCTTTACACCAATAGATAAAGCTGCGGCTTGAATTCCCAAATTGTGTTCTATTAATTAACAAGGCGGCGTCACGGTTGCGACGTTGATGAGAGATTATAAGACCTACTATAGGATATGTTGCATCCTATGCAACAATCTTATCTCGAGGCTGCCCAAAATGTTCAGGATGGATTACTTTGAAATTGAAAGACTGATCGAAGATTTGGCGAAACTCTATTCGTGCTCGTGTGCAACGAGTTGGTTCAAGGTAGAAAGCCAATGGAATCCAACAAGAGATGAATTCAGAAATAAAGTGGTTGAATTCATGAATCACTTAGAATATACATTATCTACATTTCCCAACAGCCCTGAGAGTGAAAAATTCAAAAAGCATACCCGAGAACTATTGCAGAAGGAAACAAACCTGATTCTAAAAGGAGACAACAAAGAGGTTGAGAAGAGATACAACTATTTCGTGAATTCCAGCTAATATATTTCCTTTATTACATCAGATTACATTTCCTTTATTACATCAGATTACATTTCCTTTATTACATTATAATCACACCAATACCATGTAAAGCACGGTATCCTAGGAACTATAGTGCCTGAAATTCTACCAACGAACAAGCTACTTCAATAGGAGTTGAAAATCTCAGGCAACTCTTGACTTAAGTCTTGCAATCGCTCGGGGTCTGCTGGCGGAAAACAAAATGGTTTCATTTATCATTTTCAGTCTGATTATGTAAATTATTAGGAGATAGAAATAGATTCCAATTCTGCTATTCGTTTTCTCGCATCTGTCGCCGATTCCCATAACCCATCAAAGGTATCAAAATAAAACCTAACTAAATGTAGCATCATGTTTAACTTGAAGTCTTCGCTCTAAATCTTTTGCTGAGTTCAGAATTTCTAATACGGCTAGATCTGAGACCATGAATTGTTTGGAACTGATATCCGAAACATGTTTGATTTCTACTTCTGTTGCAAGAAAATCCTTGACTACTTGTTGTACTGGCTATCCATCATTTTACGGAATAGGGTAAAATGATCATCTCTCATGAACTGAAGAAGAGCTCTATCAATGCTCTTCTTCCATTATCAATGCTCTCTTTCCATTATTTTAGAATAGATTCGATCGTATGATCTTGCTTCATTTATTACCGACATGGCATAATTCTTGAAGTCCACATCATCAGATGGTTTAACGACCGAACTTGATGAAGGTTCCATTGAGAGCTTCTGTACGAGCCTCATTGCTTTCTTTTCTATCGCATCCTCAACTTGAGCATAAGATATGTCTGCGAATAATGCTGCTTCGTCCTCTGATTTTCTTAATTGTTCTTCTGAGTTTTGAATCCTGCGAAACAACTACGACGGAAAAATAAACTCCGACAAGTATCATGGGAGATGAAATTCCGTAAAAGAGAATAGTAACAAATCCGAACGGAAGATAAGGAATAATCGAAAAGGTTGCCATAATTAAAATAACATAGCCATAACCGGCGAGTCTAACTAGATTCCTTGGCACCACAAATTCATCAGCTATCGTGTCCAAAATGCATATCCAGCAAGCTTGCTTAACGTAAAGATCATCGTCAAGATTATTCCAAATATGACTGGATCGCTGGAAACAAAAGAAGCGAATCCGCTTGTAAATAACGAAAAAAACTGGCTCAGGAAGTATACCAGTGGAAGAGCAACAATGACCCAATATTTTATTCTACCCATGTGACGAGATCAGTAGCTTAACAACACCGCTGTAGCGAGCCATGTAATAACAAATGATAGGATGGCAAGAATATTCGTAAGTAAAAGTGACGTGTCAGCGTAGCAAGGCAGGCACATATCGGAAAGGATTTATGATGCACAAAGCGAATTATGCTAGGGAAAATTAATGAGAGTAACTGTATCAGCCATAAAGGCAGATATCGGGGCCATCGGGGGCCATACACGACCAAGTGATGAACTTTTAAACTCTGTAAAAGAATTTGTCAGGAAAAATTCAAAAAATCTGCTAATTGACCTGTACATTGGGTACACAGGTGACGATATCCACTTGATTATGAGTCATACTCATGGGGTGGACAATGAAAAGATTCACAAATTAGCTTGGGACGCATTTACGACTGGGACTAAGGTTGCAAAGGAGCAGGGATTATACGGAGCAGGTCAAGATCTTTTGAAGGATGCTTTTTCAGGAAATGTTAAAGGAATGGGACCAGGTGTAGCAGAAATTGAGATGGATGAAAGACCAAGTGAAGTTTTTAGCGTATACGCTGCCGACAAGACAGAACCGGGAGCATTTAACTTTCCGTTGTGGCGTGCCTTTGTAGATGCTGGAAGCAATACTGGTCTACTTATAAACGAGAAGCTAGCTGGAGGCGTCACCTTCAGAATTATGGATGTCATGTCAGGAAAAGTGGCTAGCCTAAAGATGTGGGAGGATAAGGCAGAGCTAGAAGCTGCGCTCATGTACCCTGGGAGATATGTTGTTCATTCCATTGTTTCTTCAGAAGATGAACAGGGGGAGACGATAGTATCGGCTTCAACGGATAGATTACACAATATCGCCGGTACGTATGTAGGTAAAGATGACCCTATCATGATAGTGAGAACTCAGAAGGACTTCCCAGCTACGGAGGAGGTAGGTAGTGCATTTAATAATCCGCACTTTGTAGCAGGAAATACACGTGGGAGCCATCACATGCCCATAATGCCCGTAAAGCTAAATTCAGCTGCATCCATTAACTATTCGCTTCCAATAGTCTCTTGTCTAGTATTCAGCATGCATAATGGTAAATTTACCGGCCCCCATGATGGATTCGGTACTGCAGATTGGGAACTACAGAGAACGTGGGCTGCTGAGCGGGCAATGGTGATGCGGAACCAAGGTTTCATTCACCCGGCTACACTGGTCCCGGAAGAGCTTGAGTATAACAAAGGCTACGAAGCAAGGATGAAGAAGCTTAATCAGAAATTCAAAGATATCGAACAAGTAGTACGCAAGACTAAATAATATAGATGTAATAAAAAATGAAAAACAATGGGTATTATCAAAGACTTGCAATGTCCAGCCCGGTACTTTGTGATCTACCGTACTACAACTACATTTACATTTACAATGACAAAATATCCTCTCTTTTTTAATTTGTGCATATAGGCAACATTCGTGTCAGCCAAAATGACAGGTTCTCCATCATGAGTAAATTCAGCTCACCATTTATCATCAATTTTAAGAACTATTTAGAGATTTCAGGAGAAAACAGCATGGAACTATCGAAAGTTTCTGACCAGGTTAGGAATGATACGGGGGTGGATATCATTGTAGCCCCTCCCCAACCATCGTTGAGTCAAGTATGTGCCACAGTAAAGACTCCAGTAATTAGTCAACATATTGACTATTCAAAACCCGGATCAACAACTGGATTTGTTGTTCCAGAGATCCTCAAATCATTTGGCGTTACTGGCTCAATTATTAACCATAGTGAGCACAGAATCGACAGCACAGATTCTATAAGAGAACTCGTTAATATCTTAAAACACCTGCAAATGGTTTCAATTGTCTGCGTTAGAACGCCTCAAGAAGCAGGAACTATAGCTGGATATATTCCTGATTTCATAGCCATTGAGCCCCCAGAGCTAATCGGCTCCGGCAAAGCAGTTTCTAAGGAAAATCCATCTATTGTTACAGAATCAATATCTGCTGTCTCAGAGAGGTCAAAGAGTAGCAAGGTCATATGCGGTGCTGGCATCGTTGATAAAGAGGACGTTCAGAGTGCAATACGGTTGGGCGCGAAAGGTATTCTTGTGGCCAGTGGAATAATTAAATCAAAGTCATGGTATGACAAAATTTACGAACTTGCCTCCGGCTTCAAATCTCTGCATTAAATAACTCCTATCAACGTTAAACAGTACACTTTTTCCCTCAAGGAATTCGCTGCTTTATCGCACTTTCACTAAATTTCTACTTCAGCTGCAGACTAGCGATTCTGCCAAATTTTGGAGATGACAAGAAAGTTCCTATTAAAATAAAAACAGGGGAAACTTAGTCCGCATTTGGTACCAAGCTAAAGCGCTACTTCGATTATTTCTCTACGCGGAGCTACACAAAGCTAAACTCCGATCTGTTTTGCGAGTTTGACTACCTTTTTACCATCGACTGTGAGCTTGTTGTAAACCCTGTTCTTCTGCACTTTTCTCTGAACAAGACCAATTTTTTCAGCTCTTACCAATAGCTTGTGTCCGTATCCGTAGGCACCCAGCTTGTTAAGTAGTTCTCTTGTCGGGTAATCGGAGTTTCCTATTGTTTTCAACAGTCTAACAATTGCCCTCTCCTTGACCAAGATCCTCAGTAGCTGGACTTGTTTTATATTTATGGTATTGGCCATTTTTCTATATTACCGTTACTATACAACGGCAACGTGGTAGTATATAAACCATTCGGTTACTTTACTAAATTTTGGAATAAAAAAGGGATATATTGCAATTTTTCGAGGTGGTCCTTATAACGCGATCATGATCATATCAATGGGTTTGAGCATACTTTTGTTGTACTAGAACTCTTTTTCTCTTTCCTCTTTGGAGGAGCGACAACGATATCAACCCCTCGCTTATGTAACTCCCTTTTGAGACCGTTCTTCTTTACCAATATTAACTAACGCTAAAACATGTGACACCCATTACACTTTGAACGATACCTATGAGGGATTAACGTTAAAATCATTGTCAACTTCATTATAACAATATGCAGTATTGGAGCTACAAACATTCTGCTGAGTTACATTCTGTTGAACTGAAATGCCAGGTAAACCAGAGTAACCAGCGTAGCCACCGATAGATACGGGGACGAACTCGCCTGTTCGCTCATCATTTGTGTTAAAATCTGATTGTGTTGTTGAGTCGTCATCATCATCATCATCATAATATAATGGAAGTGCGTTATCCTTGGGAAGCGCTAGAGCACTCATTTCATTAAATGGGCATGTCAGGAAGGAGATCCCAGTACAGAATGCAAGCGACAAGACAGCAGACACAAGTAATACACATGATATTGAGTTAAATTCCTCCAAATACTAAGAGCTCCTCAACGCAAGCTTACATACGTCATATTTCTGCAGTGTCTAAATTTGCAACTGAAAACACTTTTCACAAAATCATGGTCAGAACTGATTCTTAACATTTGAGCAGAAATTTCTCTACAACGACGAATCCCATCAAATCAACAACTAAGGAAATATACTAATCAAAAAGACAGAGATTAATTTGCATCCGACTCGACGATAGCTATGACTATGAGACTCAATCTAGTGATTGAGTAAGGATATACAACACCACTTAAGAACCGACACGTTTCATCTTGGAACCACACTTGGGGCAAGCCACTTGATTGTGCTTCATTCCACAATTCATACAATAATAATTAAGAGAGGACCCCTCTTTGTAACCACCAAACATCGATGTACCAGACATCCCCATCCTTTTCATTGCTCGTTGCCTTACGTAAAAACTGAGAAGGATAAAGACACCTATAATGATTGGAAGCGAGTACGGAAACGGAACAATGAATGATATGGCGAGGCTTATTACTAGAGAAATTCCTATCCACATCAATTGTTGTGAAAGAAAGTCCCTACTATTTCCACTCAATTGGATGGTATGCGATGTCATGTTTATTAAATGCTACCTTTTCTAGAAGGTACGGGATTTACAAGATGTCTCCAATTTTAATTCAATAGCATGTGCACCAACTTGTGATGATTTGGTCCGAAGATGAATGATAGATATCCTAGCAATAAGGAATACAACTTGGAATGCTCCTGAGTGGACATCCCAGTCACATTTAAATAAGCATTAACTTTAGGTAAAGGTACATCGACCAAACCGATGGGGAACATGCCTAGTGCAAGTACGGTGAAAACCGAATTGCGCTAGGCGCTTATTTTGCTCAAGTTATGGAATGAATCTTTTCTATCTCTAATTGTGCATATATATATAAAATTAGCCAATATCACATTTTTGACAGATTGAATGAAAATTAGTTTAGGCAGATTCCTTTGAGGTCGCGATATGTTATGGAACTCACACACACGCACAAGTGAGTATCCTTGTTTCTGAATTCTTTCTCTTATTTTTTTCTTTATCTTACTAACTATTCACAAAGTAACATCATTTTCCTAGATCACACGACCCTAAATTCGATTTCATCGTATCTATCTTTAACCGCAAGTAAGAATAATGTGTCTTCATAAATCAGGAGCCAATCCTTGACTCCCACCACAGGAAGTTTTCGCACCAGCAGAAGTCCACTATCTTTAACCCTAGTGAGCACAAAGACATTTCTTGGGATTTGCTTCCCTTGCAACCTAAAGAGGCTCTCTTGCAGTTCGATTCCAGGTCTTCCCCCTTGAATATTGAGTCCGACTTTATCACCATACTTGTTGACAATTTTAGCAGTTACGTAACTTTGTCCAATTTCAAATTGTTCAATATTTAAGAAAACCTTTGCGATTGCAGAAGCAGATTCTGGAATTTCAGGGAACAACTTTTCTGAAATCTTATCAAAGAAGAGACCTTGCTTCCGAACCGACAATTCGCAATTATATTGTGTGTGAAGGCATATAAATAAAGATGAGTCGGCCTAGATTATTACATATCTTCCCAGGCGAGTCATTCCTTAGAGCCTGTGTAAATAGACAACTTTGAACGTTTTATTACTATTGGTAAGAATACAGTATTCGTGCGCTTGAGCTACCTTCGATAATCTCACCCCAAAATGCAATAGATTATAAGACTAAGTTTTGGGAAATTTACTTGGCGTGATCGAAGATGGAGACAGATTTCATGAAATCGTTGCGCACGGTAGAAAGCGATGGATTCAAGTGGATCGATCTCCCAAAGCCAACAAGGCGCGAGATGGATGTAATTGGTAGGCTTTATTCTTTTCATGACCTGAATTTAGAGGATTCGTTATCAAAGACTCAACTTCCAAAGGTTGAAAGACATGCCAATTATATCTTTGTCATAGTTCACTTCCCCTCATCGGGCAAAGAGAGACATGTTCCTAGAGTCAGTCAGTTGTCAATGTTTCTAGGAGCCAATTTTCTTGTAACCGTCCACCAAGGTGAGCTCGAACCGTTGATGGACCTTTTTAGGATGTGTCAGGAGAATCCAATCCAGAGGGAGAACTTAATGGGCAGGGAGCCAGGCTACTTGCTTCATACAATTATAGACACTCTTGTAGACGATCTATTTCACATTCTGATGAAGATAGTCGGAAATTTAGGTGATATAGAAGAAGGTGTATTCGATGAAAAAATGTCAGAAGCGAGAGAGATCTCGATTTTGAGAAGAGAAATTACAATATTAAGGCGTCTAATTCTTCCCATGAGACGAATTGTGTTGGAACTGGCTCGAGATGTTCAGCGCTTTTCTAAAGAGGATTTGACACCATACTTTTATGATGTTAAGGAACATATAGAAAAAGTCTTAGAGACACTAGACGAATCCAAAGAAACTGTCGAGATATACAAAGATACAGATTTTATGTTGAGTTCAGAAAAATCAAACAGAATTTTATCCGTACTTACAATTCTCTTTACGCTTTCAATTCCCGTGACAATAATAAGCACTTTCTACGGAATGAACCTACCCTTGCCTGGAGATAATAGCAATCCCACATTCGCAATATTTGGAAATTACACTACCCTCATAATACTGTTAATAGGCGCAGTCACAAGCACAACTCTTCTACTCTGGTATTTTAGACGAGAGGGATGGATAACGATAGGAATCCACAGACATATTCACTAATTTTGATGATGTTACCTGCGATAATTGATGATGTCTCCTTGATATGGTATCAAAATGCGATGAATGAATCATAAAATTTATCGATTCTTCTTCATACCTAGGCCAATGTACTCAACTGCATTTGGCCAAACGTTGTAGAGCCGAACAAATTGGGTGATTGCAAAGACAAAGGCCAAAATGATGATTCATTGAACGCCGGTAGTCATATTTGCCGATCTAGCTCGGAAATAAATTCATCCAGCCGATCTTTTGGAACAACTGCTCCGGAAGCTTTATCATGTCCTCCACCACTGCCTCCAAAATTGGCGGCAATCTCGTTAACAAGCCTTCCCAGATGAGCCTGAGATTCTTTTGAGCCTCTAATTGAAATGACAAAGGAATCGATCTCATCACGAGGCTTATATACGAGTGCTACCGATCGCCCAGAAATTCCAAGTACAAAATTTACTATTACGCTTGCTGTTAGGTCAAGGTCATTTCTCACGTACGCTAACTTTCTCTTTCGAATGATCGAACCTTCCAATGACTTCACAGCTTCCGATACTCTAATTGCATATTTTTCTGCCATCATAAATCCTCCTTCTATATCATGTGGAAATCTGTTCTTAGAGATACAATCGACTATTTTCAGGAGAAATTTCTCATCGTGTTGGTTTGAGGAAATCATGTAAGATAGTGCCGTAGATTCCAGCATTAGAAAATGTCTATCGAATCTAGATACGAGCATAGATGCTACAGGTCTTTGTTCTAGATAGTCAGTGAGGGCCCCAGCAGCAGCGTAAAATGAAGAATACGAGTTCAGCTTCTTCTTGTATCGTTGATAAACCTGCACGCTTGTACATTCATCGGTAGAATGAACAAGGGTAACACCAACCTTTTGCAATTCAGCCTTAATATCTTTACCTACATCATGATGGTCGATGTATTCGACCTTGTATCCATTTGAGACTATTTCACCTAGAACTTGTGCAAATGAAGATTCATTTTTCTTGTTAAGGCCAAGATCACAGATTATCAGTTTCTTGTTCTTTCTTGACCGCTTTGCAACCGTTATCTTAGCAGCAGCAGTATCAGTGTCAGTGTCAGTATGCTCACCACTCCCTGTGTAACCGGATGCACGAGAACCTTCCGCTGCCGTTGAGGATGATATCAAATAAGAAACTCTATTGAGAGCTCTTATGAGATTGGAATAATCAAGTAAGATGACATGGCAATCCTTGAACGCGGACTTTACAAGTGCTGCAGAAGAGAGGCCATCAACATCTTCTCTATGAGAAAGACATATCACAGATGGAACTCCGGCTTCGAAATGAATTTCCTGATCCTTTGAAGACTTCTTTGCTCTTCTTTCACCGCCCGGCTTATTTCTATCAATACTGCTAACACTACTAGCAACGACACCGCTTTTATTATCATGTGGACCTATGCCATCAGCCATGGAGATTGAATTTGATGGCGCTGTCAATGATTCTTGTACCTCAATTTGCACGCACAGCCATAAACGTCACTGATAAAAAAATCTTTGACATAAACTAATCTATTTGAGTTCTCATAAAATCTGTTACCGGATCTCGCTAACATTGATAATGACGATGGCGATGATATAGAATAAGGACACTTATCCTCCACCCAAAATCCCATATTAGTGAGGGCGGATAAAACAGAATTTAGAAACAAAAACAACAGATCAGCACATTTAACACTCCCCTAAATAATTGTAGCGTTCAATCAGCTCAAGTTTCAATCGAGATACCATTCCGCATTTGAAAGTTCATAAAAAGTCTGTTTGACAACAACCGAAGTATTTCAGTCATTTTGAAAAAAATTCACCGCCGCGTACAGGAAAAACACAGCCCAATATAAGACAGACTCGACAACTACATAGTCACTTATCTAATATAGAGTTCTTTACGCAGTGCATGCATTACTTAATTTGGTGAATTCTTGCTTTCTTACGTTTGCAATCTATCTATCTATCGATTCCTCTGAAGGGACATTGATGAACAAAGGCCAACCTTGCATCTTGGACAACAAAGATTTTCATGGTAACGGCAAAGAAGAATATGTGTCCATGCATTGTGAACACACACAAGTGTGAGTATGTTCAGAAACACAGGCTTACGCATCAGCACATACATCTCCACGCCAATTCACTCTTTATCGTTGATTCTCATGCACCAGTTTGCTCAGTTGGATACACTTTAACTTTCTTTTCTCAGAAAGTAGAAGGTTGGATGCCTTGGGCTATTGGTAATGGCAGGCTGAACACCTCGCCGAAGCTTGATGCGTACACCTCCACCCCATCAACGCCATCTTCTATGGCCGCCCTATTCCTTACGGAAGGTTGTCTTTTCTCGGGAAAGGCTTCCTCCTTAGATGCTTTCAGGAGTTATCCTAGGCAGCTTAGCTGCTCAGCGTGCCCTGTCGGACAGCTGATAGACCAGAGGCTGCGCTGCCCTGTTCCTCTCGTACTAGGGGCAACTTCCCCTCAGACAACCACGCCCCTGTCAGGCAGAGACCGACCTGTCTCACGACGGTCTAAACCCAGCTCACGTTCCCCTTTAATGGGCGAGCAGCCCCACCCTTGGCTCCTGCTGCAGAACCAGGATGGGAAGAGCCGACATCGAGGTACCAAACCGCGGGGTCGATGGGAGCTCTCGCCCGCGACGAGCCTGTTATCCCTAGGGTAACTTTTCTGTCACCACCAGCCCCCAATAGTGGGGACATGATGGATCGCTAAGCCCGGCTTTCGCCTCTGAATCCCGTATCATTGGAGATCCAGTCAGACTGGCTTTTGGCTTTGCCCTCACCGGCGGAGTTCTGTCCCGCCTGAGCCAATCTTTGGGCCCCCTCGATACATTTTCAAGGGGGTGCCGCCCCAGCCGAACTGCCCACCTGCCGATGTCCCCGTGATAACGGGTTAGCAATACGGTTGTAGATGGCTGGTGTTACACTTTTGCCTCCATCAACCCCGGAGGGCTGACTTCGTAGGCTCCCAGCTACTCTCTGCATCCACAACCATATCGCAACAACAGGCTGCAGTAAAGCTCCACAGGGTCTTCTCTCCCCGACAGAGGTTCGTGGACTGTTCGTCCACGTTATGTGGCTTCACCGGGCTGCAGGCGGGGACAGCGGGGCCCTCGTTGTTCCATTCATGCACGTCGGAACTTACCCGACAAGGCATTTGGCTACCTTAAGAGAGTCAGAGTTACTCCCGGCGTTTAGCGGCCCTTAGCCCAGTTGAACCCAGGTTTTAGGTACCGCCACTGGCCAGGATACAGAGGCCGTACATATCCTTTCGGACTAGCGACCACCTGTGTTTTTATTAAACAGTCGGGACCCCCTTGTCACTGCGACCTGCAACTCCTGCTCCTCGCAAAAGCTGCAGGCACTCCTTATACCATAGGTACGGAGCTATTTTGCCGAGTTCCCTCGCCTTACGGTATGCCCGACAGACCTTAGACTACTCATCCAGGGCACCAGTGTCGGATCTCGGTACGGTCTTGAAAGTCTCTCCCATTCTCTGCTTTCACTGTCTCCTGGACTCAGAAGAACCCTCCTTGCGAAAGGCCATTCGCACCTCGTTCTGGTTCTCACCATTACGGTACTCCCCAGAACTCGAATACTTGGACAGAACGACGGTTCTGCTCCCCTTATCTAGAAGCGACAGAGTAGGTGTTAACGATCCTCCCAAGGCACTGGAATATTAACCAGTTTCCCATTCGGACAACTCTGTTGAGGTTGTTCTTAGGACCGGCTAACTCCCGGCTGACGACGCATTGCCGGGAAACCCTTGCCCTTGCGGTCGCCGAGATTCTCACCCGGCTATGCTGTTACTACCACCAGGATCTGCAATAGTTAGTTCAGTCCACTGGACTTCACAGCCCAGCTTCTACCCGAACACCACGCCCGTCTACCACGCACCGACATTGTCGGTGGTCTAAAGTATCGGCAGTCTACTTGAGCCCCGTCCATTTTCGGGGCCCCCAAGCTCGGCAGGTGAGCTGTTACGCACTCTTTAAGGAATGGCTGCTTCTGAGCCTACCCTCCTGCTGTCTCTGCTCAAGGACACCCTTTTGTTTGACACTTAGCAGACATTCCGGGGCCTTAACTTTAGTCTGGGTTGTCCCCCTTTCGGTTATGAGGCTTACCCCACATAAACCCGCCTCCTGGCTTCTACGACGCTTGTATATTCGGAGTTCGAATGGGCGGCGAGCCCTTTCGAGCCCTTACCGTCCGATCGGTGCTCTACAATACAAGCCATCTCCACCAAGGCAGGACTGCGATCCACTTCGACGGGAACTAGCGATCACCGGACTAGATTGGTTTTTGACCCCTAATCCCAGATCAGAGGACCGATTTGCACGTCAGGACCCCTTCAGACCTCCAGTGGACTTTCGCCCACCTTCGTCTTATCCAGGAATAGATCGTCCGGTTTCTAGCCTTACTGCTATGACTAAGACTCTTTCAAATCCATCGCCTCGCAGGTTATGCTGCGCGAATTCGGTTTCCCTTCGTCTTCCCTCTGTTAAAGGTTAAACTCGCCATAACAGCAAGCTCCCTGGCCCGTGTTTCTAGACGGAACATAGGACTCTGGAAGGCTTCAATTCCTTGCGGAATCTCTACCATAATCCTTTCAAGCCCTACACGTCGGTAACCGGTTGGTTTCAGGCGCTTTTCACCCCCCTTCCGGGGTACTTTTCAACTTTCCCTCACGGTACTAGTATACTATCGGTCTTGGTTAATATTTAGCCTTGGATGCTACTTTCACCCACCTTCACTGGCCACTGCCAAGGCCAGCTACTCTTATTATAGCAGAATCCCACTCCCGTTTGTTTACGGGGGTATCACCCTCTCTGCCAGCACGTTCCAGTGCACCTCAACTAGAGGAGCAGGATCCTATACGCTATAACACACCACATCTCTACCACGTTACCATAGCAGATTCAGTTTAGGCTCTTCCGGTTTCGCTCGCCGCTACTAACGGAATCTCATTTGATTTCTCTTCCTCGTCCTACTCAGATGCTTCACTTCGGACAGTTCGCCCTCCCAAGCGCAAGCAAGGGAGTGTAAAGAGAGATCTCATTCGGAAATCCCGGGATCAACGGTCGCATGCACCTCCCCCAGGCATATCGCAGCTTGCCACGTCCTTCATCGCTCACCAAGCCTAGTCATTCCCCAACCGGCGTCTTTGCACACCTAAATCCTTCGCATTTCTATGAAGTTATTTTGGTACCCGCATGAACGCTTTCTGATGAGTATAAAGATCTGATTTGACACTTCTTGTATGTTCTGTATTTGTTTCTATGTATGCCTTGAATATGTATTGCTACATAAACAAGCAAACATACACATTTGTCTTCTATCTGCCATTAACACTTATCTTTCTGTACCCTATCCTTTCAGAGTACACAACAGAATTACCACCAAATATACATAATGCACACACGTTTGCGCGAACATTACTATATTCTAATTGTAACCAATTATATTGAATTTCCATATTTTTTGTTAGATTAATCTTGACTTCATACGTCCTTTTTTTAATTCAGTTCATCACCACATAATTTTATCTTTTTTCTGTCTTGAGTCTGTCTTAAATTGACTTTCCTATACGCGACGATCATCGTAAATTCACATTTACTACGTCCTTCATCCTCCAAAGGATTAAGACATTCCTTTCTTTACTGGAGGATTGCATTTACTTTCTTTCGATTACACGACCCTTTACACAAACCAGTCCGACAGTTACTTTAAAGGAGGTGATCCGGCCGCAGGTTCCCCTACGGCCACCTTGTTACGACTTCTCCCTCGTTGCTGACCCCAGGTTCGATAATACCAATATGGCATCACCTCGCCAAGAACCAACTTCGATGAAGCGACGGGCGGTGTGTGCAAGGAGCAGGGACGTATTCACCGCGCGATGATGACACGCGGTTACTAGGGATTCCATATTCATGAGGGCGAGTTTCAGCCCTCAATCATAACTGTGGTAAGGTTTACGGATTGCCTCCCCCTTTCGGGATTGAAACCCATTGTCCTTACCATTGCAGCCCGCGTGTGGCCCGAGGGTTTCGGGGCATACTGACCTGCCGTAGCCCCCTCCTTCCTCCGCCTCAGCGGCGGCGGTCCCACTAATTAGCCCCACCACTCCTGAGAGTGGCGATAGCAACTAGCAGTAGGGGTCTCGCTCGTTACCTGACTTAACAGGACACCTCACGGCACGAGCTGGCGACGGCCATGCACCTCCTCTCAGCTTGTCGAGTAAAGTCTTCAGCTTGACCTTCACACTGCTGTCGCCCCCGGTAAGATTTCCGGCGTTGACTCCAATTGAACCGCAGGCTTCACCCCTTGTGGTGCTCCCCCGCCAATTCCTTTAAGTTTCAGTCTTGCGACCGTACTCCCCAGGCGGCAGACTTAACGGCTTCCCTGCGGCACCGGGTTGGCACGAAGCCAGCCCATCACCGAGTCTGCATCGTTTACAGCTGGGACTACCCGGGTATCTAATCCGGTTTGCTCCCCCAGCTTTCATCCCTCACCGTCGAGCGCGTTCTGGCAAGCCGCCTTCGCCACTGGTGGTCTTCAATGGATCAGTGGATTTTACCCCTACCCATCGAGTACCGCTTGCCTCTCCCGCCTCCTAGCCCTGTAGTATCCCCCGCGGCCCAACCGTTGAGCGGGTGGATTTAACGGAGGACTTGCAGGACCGGCTACGGATGCTTTAGGCCCAATAATCGTCCCGACCACTCGGGGTGCTGGTATTACCGCGGCGGCTGACACCAGACTTGCCCACCCCTTATTCTGCACCATTTTTAAAGGTGCCAAAAGACTTCCTTAGCGGAAATCACTCAGAGTAACCCTGTCAAGCTTTCGCTTATTGCAGAGGTTTCGCGCCTGCTGCGCCCCATAGGGCCTGGGCCCTTGTCTAAGTGCCCATCTCCGGGCTCCTCCTCTCAGAGCCCGTACCGGTTACAGGTTTGGTGGGCCATTACCTCACCAACAGCCTGATCGGCCGCAGTCCAATCCAGGGGCCATATAGATTTGAGCCATGATCCATTCCAGAAATCTTGGCCTATCGCGGTTTAGCCTCAGTTTCCCGAGGTTATCCACGTCCCCTGGGCATGTTGACTACGTGTTACTGAGCCGTATGCCACGTATTGCTACGTTGACTCGCATGGCTTAATCCCACTCTGATAGCAGTCGGGTCCGGCAGGATCAACCGGAGTCGATCCATGTCGTATTATATATTTATGAGAGTACTGTCGGACTGTTTGTTATTGTGCGGGTCGTGTAACCTAAGTCAGATACGATTTTTCATCGAATCTCCATGATATGAGCGTAACTGGAGGTCAGTGAATCATTCAATGGCTCTAGGACCATTGTTATTTGAGATCATCACTGACGCCGCCTTATAGTCCACGTTCTACAAATCTGTCACAAGATTTCAATATAAACGTTCGCAAGAATTGAGATTGTACAGGTTGTACGTTACCATATTTGGAAATATTCTGTATTACTCAACACCAATGCCAATATAAATTCAATCTACCTCAACTTTAAGGAAACGACTAGACTAACATTTCTCTGTACCGAGTTGAACCTGTGCTAACAATTAAAAAGTGCTCTGATTCTAGTTAGCGACCGATGAATCTAACAGCAGCAGACATCTCTCATCTTCAAAATGAATATTCGAAGAAGACCAGAAAATCACAGAAACTTTTCGAGAAGTCCTTGTTGTGCTTTCCGGGAGGGATCAGCCACAACATCAGATATTTCGACCCTTATCCATTCTATACAAAGTCAGCGAATGGAAAACATCTGCACGACGTGGATGGCCACGATTACACGGATTATTGGATGGGCCATTGGGCCTTACTAATAGGTCATTCACACCCGGTTGTCGCTTCTGCTGTTAGGAATCAGGCAAGTCATGGGACACTGTACGGCACTGTCAACAAATTAAGCTTGGATCTTGCCTTTGCAATAAAGGAGGGAATGCCACGTGCCGAGCTGATCCGCTATTCCAGTACAGGATCGGAGGCTACCATGTACGCTGTTCGACTAGCCAGAGCCAGGACTGGAAGAAGGGTTGTAGCAAAGATTGTAGGTGGGTGGCATGGATATAATACCAATCTACTTCAATCCGTTAATTATCCATTTGAACTGGATGAAGGATTAGGTCTAATTCAAGATGAAGAGCAATTCGTCGAGTCTATTCCGTTCAATGATCTGGAAAGATCTTTGAAAATCCTTAACACCATACGAGATGATTTAGCATGCATAATAGTAGAGCCTGTACTTGGTGGTGCAGGCTGCATTACCCCGGAAAGTGATTATCTCCGCGGTTTGCAGGAATTTGCCAAGACCAATGATGCTCTCTTCATACTTGATGAGATCGTCACTGGGTTTCGTCTCTCCTTTGGAACTGCTGCGCATGAATATAAGTTGGACCCAGACTTGTTTACTCTGGGAAAAATCGTAGGAGGAGGTTTACCAATCGGAGTTTTGTGCGGCGATAAAGACATTATGTCATTATGTAATCCAGTTGGGAGAGAAAAGAGTGAAGTTGCCTGTTACATTGGAGGCGGGACTTTTGCCGCGAATCCACTTACGATGACAGCAGGGTTGGCGACCTTGAAACATCTCAAGCAGAACAAGTCAACCATCTATCCCAAGATAAAGAGGATCGGCAATACGATAAGAGAAGGACTGAGAAAGGCGTTTTCAGAGGAGCAGGTCGATGTGGATGTGACAGGGATTGGCTCCTTATTTATGACCCATTTTCTCAACAAGAACGTACGTAAAATAAGGTCTGCATTAGACGTCGGATTGTCAGACAGAGATTTGCTTAGGAAATATCACTTCGCCCTAATTGCAAAACACAACATGTTCTTTCTTCCTGGAAAAATGGGTGCGATTTCCTCAATGCATTCTCTGAAAGATGCGGAGCTTTTGATAGATGCAACACGACAAATCGCTCAATCCCATCTTCTCTCTCAGGCCAGGTAATCGAAAGGAAATATATTAAATCGCACATATTTAGCTGCAAATTGATGGGATAGAAGGATCTATCAATGATTTATTTTAAATCTAGTTTTCTCCAGTCAAATTTTTATACCATGAAAACACATATTATCTATGGCTCTAATGACTGGCCAGCTGCAAGCAGATGAGGTTAAGTTCAAATTGTGCGAACGATGCGGAAAGGTTATGTTGATTTACGAGAGATGCGACTGCTATAATGAGCTCTCGAAGCCCCCGAATAAGAACAAAGTGGTTGCCAAATCGACCTAAATCTGACGGTGTTCCAAACCATCACTTAAGAAAAGACTTGGAATATAGTATCCTTACAGGATATCAAAGTTAGGATCATCGATCGAAAAAATAGGGTTGTTCTAACGGATTTGGTTGGCAGTGGTGGAGGGAGCTATTCAACGTTCCTAATGTCTAGGCTAATTTCAGGGGAACAATCCAATTCATCCCAATCAAGATTGTTTCTAGAAGGGATAATTTCCGACAGCGGATCATAACTGTCGAATTTTGTCCTAGAAATAACCGAAGAAAGGAGATGCACATTAACATGCCCAGGATTTGACATCATTAAATCTACATCGCTTAAATTATCTTTTTTAAAGATCGACTGAACCGTATTTATCAAACCATTCATTGCGCCTACAGATATTCTATCGCCACCCATAACATAAACCAGAGTACGTCTCACGGATTCAATGCTGGTACTATCCAACAGCATCGCGAGTGAATCCATTGCGGAGGATGAGACCGAATCTCTATCAGGTCTACCGACACTTAATAAATTTAAATCGACGTTGAATTCTGTTTGATAAAGTGAAGATATAGTGTCAAATATCGCTTGATTGGTAAGGTTATAACACTGTGAAATTGTCAAATCAGGATTATTATCCAGAAATGCATCATTGTCAATGACAACAACCGCACCAGAAGATTCTCGAATCCTCCGCAGTGAAATTCCCGCATCAAAAATTCGGCTCTGCTGAAACTTGAAAGGCATGACAATGAATGTAATTACGTCAATATCGTTTGTCGCTATCGGTTGTGGTCGTGACCTAGAAGAAGATGATGTGCCTCTACCTATATAATTGGATACAGAAGGGGAGTGATTTCTAATAACGTTACAAATTGTCGGGCAGAGTGCAATTCCAGCTTTTCCAGCTAGATTACCTATGATCAAAACGGTGTTGTAGCCCTCTACTAAAGACTTGATCCTATCCACCGATGCTTGAGCATAGAACCTAAGTTTGCGACCAGATGGATTGATCCATGATTGTGTGTTTATCAGGACTGTTGGAAATCCTCCCGTTTCGCACCTCTCATCATCCGTAACTATTGAACAAGCACACCCTAATTCCTTAGCAATCTTCGAAGCAAGTCTACTTCCTAGACCACCCACCCCCAAGAGGAGAACAGGTTTTCTCATCTTAATCAAACGATCACTTGAAAATTTTTCTAACAGTCCTACAGCCCCCTGTAGAGAGCAGTATAATTTATACTAGTTAAAAGTTACGATAAATCATACTATATCTATCTTAATGAACCCGCCCGATTTCTACACAGGCTTTAAACCCATTACTTCTTCAACCTATCTCTACTCCCTCTAACGCTCGTGAAGAGCATCTCTTAATCCGAACCATGAGCCGCTCCCCCAGCTGTGGTGAACCAATACCACATTCTCCTTTTCTGACGAAAACTGGCTTATACGCATAGTTTCTTCCCTGAATGAAACCTTGGCTAACCTCGTCAATGATAATGCTACCCCTCCATCCAATCCATTTCATGTTTCTCTCACGACAAATCTTCTTGGCAAGTTCATGAACACGAGCACTCCTATCTTTGGCTACTTCAGTGTTCAATCTACCCTCCAGCAATGTCGCAGATGTCCCAGGTCTTGCACCATATCTAGAACAGTTGACAATATCTGGTTTACTCGCAGAAATCAAATCTAATGTATCCGCAAATTCTTTTTCACTCTCGCCTGGAAAACCAACAATGATATCTGTACCAATGGTGATATCTGGACACCTATTCCTAAGGGATTTCACGATATCTTTGTACATCTTGACAGTATGGCCTCTTTTCATCAACCGCAATATCCGTTCGCTGCCACTCTGGACCGGAATATGTAGAAATCGATAAATTCTATTTGGTTCCTCAAGCAGATGGATCAATCTTCGCTTTAAGAAGCGCAGATACATTGGGTTCATCATCCCAATTCGTATCCGAAAATCTCCGGGTATTAGATTGCATTTGCTCAACAATTCGATGATGTCTGTGCCGATATCAAAGCCATAGCAACCATTGTCTGTAGAAGAAAGCCAGATTTCCTGACAGCCTTCCCTGGTATCCCTTTCTATTGTATGAATAATGTCTCCAATTCTATAACTTGTTATCTGCCCTTTTGCAAGTTTGGTCTGGCAGAACGAACATTCACTCAAACATCCAACTGCTATCTGAATTATACTGACGACAGGGTTAATCCTCACCCTGGGAATACTCAATTTTTCTCTCCCATCTGCATCATCTAATTCAACCGATTTTATACCCATGATTGCTGCTTTCGCGCAGCTGACAGCCTTAGTCAAGGACCTTGGTCCCAACAATGAAACGTCACTGAAATGTCTTTGAAGTTTTTCGGTTTCAGTTTTCGCCAAACACCCTGCAATTATGAGCG
>Ga0307429_1000598_pt1 | contig 20363 bp, 18 predicted proteins | sample SalMarWE160230MG_FD_202151 | JGI IMG/M metagenome (GOLD analysis project Ga0307429, IMG submission 202151) | Salt marsh sediment microbial communities from the Plum Island Ecosystem LTER, Massachusetts, United States - WE1603-230 | ecosystem: Environmental > Aquatic > Marine > Intertidal zone >... | reverse complement strand
TACCAGATGATTTCCTTTATACTCCTCACCCTCATCCTTTCCCTGTTGATAGAGATAATTTAATGCGACAGATAGCCGTGGAGTCAACTGTAGTCTCAGTTCCGATTCTATACCCTGATTATGAGCTTTGTCTACATTGGTAGCCTGCCAGTGCCAGGGTGAAATCTCCACCCAGTTGATCAACTGGTCAGTTTTTCTATCAAACCAACTTACTCTGGCTAGCAAAGGCAGGTTAAATTCATGCTCCAATCCCAACTCATAGCCTCTAGATTTTTCTGGTTTAAGATCTTCATTTCCAAATAGACCCATTCCCCACCCCCAATCCTCATACCAGTAAAGATCATTTACTGTAGGGGACCTGAAAGCCTGACCATGGGAAGCACGAAGGCGGGTGTTTTCTCCTAAAAGGTAAAAGAGACTCACTCGAGGACTAGACTGGGAAGTATAGGCAGACGGGTTATCGTACCTCAGTCCCGGGACAAGGACTAAGCGGGAAGAAAGGCTTATCTCATCCTGAAGGTAAAGAGAAACCGTGTCTAACTTCCGGGGGCCACCAATTCTGGAAGTTCCATCAATAGTGGTGACTTTGACCCGGTCCTCTTTTAACTCCAAACCCGCCGTAGGGAGATGCTTTCCCCAGGGAAGGCTATACTGTATTTGCACACCACTGGCAAGGTCTTCGGTTGTATCCTTCGTCGGGCCGCCCCAGGCCTCAGGGTCTTTGTAACATATATCGTATTGCTCGATAAAAGTTTTAGCAAGGAAACGAGATCCCCCTTTTAGATCTTTGTGGTAGGAGAGATCCAAAAAGTTCCTTTTGTCCTCTTCCCGGGCACTGAGAGTGGGATAAGTGGTGGAGCCGGGAACTTCACTGTCTCGGTGAGAGTAACCAGCCAATAAAGAGAACCCGGATAAATCATCGACTTCGTAAGTGAGCTTGGCTGTCACATGTGTCTCGTTGCAGCTACTATTTTCTCTGTCTCCGGCTGAATCTCCCAGCTTAGCGGTAAGAAAGTATCCGGTTTTACCTAGCTTTTCGCCATGGGTAAGGGTGTATTCGCTGGTTTCATAGGTGCCATAGGAAGCTCTGATCTCGGTCTGCCTCTTTTCAGGAGCAGGTTTGGTAATGATATTGATAACGCCGCTCAGGGCGTTAGCTCCGTAAAGAGAAGAAAAAGGACCTCTAATTACCTCGATCCTTTCGATGTTTTGTACCGGAAGGAGACCTAGATCTACGGTTCCGGAAGCGGCGGGATTCAATTCTCGTCCATCCATTAAAACTAAGACTTGATTTGCTGCAGAACCGCGAATATGTGCTGTAGTCAGCGAACCCGGACCCCCGTAAGCGGTCACTCTCATTCCCGCTACATTCTCTAATGCCTCAGCCACCGTTGAAGCACCGATTTGTTCGATCTCTTTTTCAGTAATGACCGTGGTGCTTACCGGAACATCCTTTAATAAATGGGGACTGCGCGTAGCAGTAATAACTATTTTTTCTAGCTCTAAGATGCTTTCTTCTCTATTTTCCTCAGCCTCTGCCCAACCAGACGCGACAAGCACTAAACCCAAAGTTATCATAAGTAATCTGCTAAGTAAGGACATAGCTCTCTCCTTTTCTCTTATTCTCTGTATCTGATGGCACTGATCTACATACTCCATCCTTCCAGGAGTAACTCCTCAATTGTTCATAAAACTACCTCCCATAAAAAAGCCCCAGCCTTCCCGATAAAGAAAGCTGGGGTTCTATTATTCAACAAAAAAACCTCGCTATCTTTTATGCGAAGAAGGAGGATGTACGCATATAGGCAGGTCTTCTGGCTCCCGGTGACCTCGATCTTGAGGTTTTTCTACTCTCCGTGCCTTCCCATCTCACTGGCTCATCAAAATTACTACATCAAGAGACAGTGGCCTAGTACGGATTTCGCTACCGGCTACAGCGGCGCAACCGCGAGGGTTTCTCACCCTCTTCCCTTTTAAGCCCACACAGGGCACCTATATACTTTAACCAGAACAGTAAAGAACAGATATTTTATAATAATATATCAAAATTTTTTGTCAAATTGAACGTTCCAAATTTTTTATTTTCTTTCTTTCAGACAAAGGAGCAGAAGTAAAGCGGAAGCGAAGGCCAGAACAGCTCCGTAGGAAAAGGTAGCCATTGAGCCCCGGAAACGCCAGAGCATACCCGCCATTAAACTTGCCGGAAAGGCAGCTAACCCAACCGATGTGTGATAAACACCCAGGGCTGTCGCCCTTATTTTTTGGCTGGCGAGATCAGAGGCAAATGCTCTGGAAACCGATTCAAACACGGCAGCGAACACCCCGTACAAACCAAAAAGTGCCCAGGTATAAGCGGCACTGGGGGCTAATATAAACCCCAAGCATACTATTCCAAAAAGAGCGTATCCAAAGACGAGCACTTTCCTTCTTCCGTATCTATCGGAAAGAACTCCCGCTGGTATAGCGGAGAAAGCATAGATAATATTATAGAGGAGCCAGACTAAAGGTATTATGACAGCGGGTATTCCTAAATCTTGTGCCCGTAAGATTAAGAAAGCGTAACTGAAGTTGCCCAAAGCGAACAGAACAGCGATTATAATGAATATCTTGAATCGTCGATCCACTAATTTAAGACTTAATTTGGGAGTTTTTCTCATCCCTTTGTCTATTTCCTTTTTCTCTTTTACAAAGAATATGATAACTAAAACAGCAACAGCGGCAGGAATTACTGAGACTAAAAATACTTTGCGAAAGTCATTATGAAATTGGGCAAGAAATACAAAAGCTAACAAAGTTCCCATAATTGCTCCTAATCTGTCCATCATCCGATGGAAGCCAAAATACTTGCCCCTCCCTTTCCTGTCAATTGCATCGGCAATGAGGGCATCCCGGGGAGAAGTCCTTATCCCTTTTCCAACGCGATCCAGGAACCTGCCCATAAAAACATGCTGCCAGATAGTAGAAAAACCAAATATAATTTTGCTCAAGGTAGAGAATGTATAGCCCACAAAGACCAGACCTTTTCTCTTTCCAAGCTTATCAGAGATCCAGCCAGAAAATACTTTCAATATGCTGGCCGTACTTTCGGCGGTTCCTTCTATTAAACCGATAACTTCTTTTCCTACTCCCAGAACATTAGCCAAAAATAAGGGTATTAAAGGGAAAATCATCTGGCTGCTCATATCAGTAAAGAGGCTTACCCACCCCAATGAAAGAACATTCCTATTAATTCCAAAAATTGATCTGTTTTGTCCGGACATAGATTCCCTCATTTTTCATAAATTACTTCAATCATTTTTTCAAAAGGCCTTTCTCTTCAAAAATGTATAAAGGGGTAGAAAAAGAAGATAAATAGATATCCAGCAAGAAAGCGGCTTTGGAGGGAACTACTTTTTTTCCTTTCCTTTAAAGGTCCTTTTATAGCCCAGGTTTAGGGTGAGAACAGGAAGTAGGTATTTCCACCTTCTTCCTCTGGATAAACTGGTCAGTCTCTTAAAAATAGAAGAAAGACGATAAATCCTCTGATAGGCCCGGTCAAATCCTTGTTTTAGTTCCTGAGGAGTCATTAATTTTGGTTGAAAGACCACATGGGCCAGGTCATAATTTGACCAATTTCTATCTATAATTCTATTTTCTTTTTCTAATTTTTCATACAATCTTGTTCCTGGTAAAGGAGTGAGAATGCTGAATTGAATAGCATCTATTTTTACCTTTTCTATGAATTTAACTGTTTTTTTAAAGATACTTTTATCATCGTGATCAAAGCCAAAGATAAACGCTCCTTCAATTGATATCCCAAACTGGTGGATTTTTTTAATAGCCTTCTCGTAGAATTTTATCTTATTTTGAGATTTATCAGCTTCCACCAGGGAGGCTTCAGAAATTGATTCAAAACCAATGAATAGCCCTTTACATCCGCTGGCTGCCGCTAGCTGGAGAACGTCTTCATGCCGGGCTATGTTGATAGAAGATTGCCCTATCCATAAAAGCTTATAGGGTACCAAAGCCTTAAACAGCTCCCTGGCGTAGGCAATATTCCCGACAATGTTATCATCGAGAAATCCCAGAAAGCGCGTTTTTAGGGGTTTACTTACTATACCTTTGATTTCTTCTATGACTTTTTTTACAGGACGAAAGCGATATTTCTTGCCAAAAAATTTAGAGACCGAACAGAAACTACAATCGAAGGGACAACCCCTGGTCAATTGCAAGAAACGACTAAGAAGATACCCTTTATCCTTAATGAGCTCTCTTCTGGGAATGGGTATCTTCACCGGATCCGGCCTCCGGGAATTTCGGTAGAACTTAGCCAGCGCTTGCTTTCCCCCCCTTTTAAAATCCTCAATTAGTTTCTCCCATAATCCTTCCGCCTCTCCTATTACTACTGCATCTGCATGCTGAGCTGTTTCCTCGGGTAAAACTGTCGCATGTATCCCTCCAAAGACCACCGGAACCCCTCTTTCTCTAAATGTATCCGCTATTTCGTAAGCACGGGGACTGGAGGCAGTCATAGTAGTTATCCCTACCAGGTCAACCTTCTTATCAAAATCTATCTCTTCTATATTCTCATCAATTATCTCCACTTTTACATCCTTAGGAGTCAAGGCAGATATAATAAGAAGATTATGAGGAGGAACTTTAAATAGCCTGTGTCTATTCTTTCTTTTGGCTTTTGTTTCCTTTTTCCAGGTGGGTGAAATCAACAGTATTTTCATATTTCCTCTTCCTTTTTTTGAATGATTTTCCATTTTATGCCTGTCTTTTTAAAGCATAGCCAGCTTTATCATCTCACCTCAATCTCCCTTGGCGATAGGCAGAAATATAATCCACACAGTATTCATCCCATCCAAGGACTGCTTGAGCTGAGAGTAGAATATTCATCATCCCACGTTCACAGGGGTCAATAATTACCCCATCACATCCGACTGCCATAAGCATAGCCAGAAAAACTTTATTCAAGTTATTCCGTAAGGGAAGCCCAAAGGAGATATTTGATAATCCCAGAGCAATGTGAGCTTCGGGGAATTCTCTTTTGGTAGCCATAATAGCATCGAAGATAAATCTTGCCTGTCCGGGATTGGTTGATGCGGGACGGACAAGATGATCAAAATAAACTTTATCCAGGGGAACCCCTTCTTCTTGAATTATCTTTGCTAAGTTCCTGGTGATCCTCATTCTTCCCTCATAATCTTCAGGCATAGCGCTATCATCCATGGTTAAGGTAATTACACCTGTTTTATGTTTCTTTACCAAAGGCAGGATATCTTCAATGCGCTTTTTTTCTCCGGTTATAGAATTTATTATAGTTCCCGGTCTATTGCACAGCTTCAGCCCCTCCTCCAGTGCTAGGGAGTTAGCTGAATCAAATACAAGGGGAAGCTTTGTTGCCTTAGATACTACCTCTGTTAACCATCTCATATCATCTACTTCCTTTGCTGGATCACCGCCGGCATTAACATCTATATGAGTGGCACCTGCTTCAGTCTGTTTCCGTGCTTCTAACATAATAAAATCAGCATCTCTTTCCCATACCTTTTCTTTAATTTTCTTTCGCGTCATATTGATACGTTCTCCAATGATGGTGAACATAGCTTTTTCTCCTCATAGTTAGTTCCCAGTTCCTGCTTCTTGATTATAACCAGATAAACCAATTAAGTTACTTTCTAAATTTAATCACTGTTTCCAGATATTTTTTAGCTATATCAATGTAACTGGGGACTTCTTTAGCAATTAAACGAATATGCTCAGGGGTAGTTCCGCAACATCCTCCAATCATACTTACTCCTGCTTTTATTAAGTCTGGAATCAACCTTGCCATCTCTTCCGGAGTTTCCCGATAAACAGTTTTTCCCTCTTCTAATTGAGGAGATCCTGCATTTGGTTTTATCCACAAAGGCAGGGTAGTAGCAGAACGTATAATACAGGCTATTTCAACCATATTCTGGATTCCGGAGCCACAATTTGCTCCTACTATATCTGCTCCAGCTTTTTTTAATTCAACCACTGCTTTTTCTGGAGTTATGCCCATCATTGTAGCATATCCTCTTTCTCCTTTTTCAAAAGTCATTGATACTGCTACCGAAAGATTAGAATTCTCTCTAACAGCTTTCAGAGCACACTTAGCTTCATTAAGATCTGTCATTGTCTCAACAATTACTCCATCAGCACCTCCTTTTACAAAAGCCTTAACTTGCTCTGAAAAACAAGAAATCATTTCATCCTCTGCAGCCACGCCTAAAGGCTTCAAGAACTCACCAGTAGGGCCAATGGAGGCAAATACTAAGGAATCTTCCACCATCTCCTTAGACAACTCCACACCTTTTCTATTTATCTCTCGTACTTTCGATGAAACACCGGCTTTTTTCAATTTAAAATAATTGCCGCCAAATGTATTGGTCAATATAATATCAGCTCCAGCTTCTCGATAAGCTCTGGCAATGGCCCGGATATCATCAGGGCGGTTTAGATTCCACAGCTCTGGGCATTCACCAGGCACAAGTCCTCGCTTTATCATTTCTGTTCCCCAGGCTCCATCTAACACTAAAATTCCCCTGGAAAACAGCCTTTTTTTCCAGTCTCTTGTCATCTTTCTTTCCTTTTTATTTTATCTGATTTTCTTCTAATAAGCCTTTAATGTCAAGATATATTTTTCAGGAGTTCCCCCAAATTCTATCTAAAATTTTAAGCTTTGTCACGCAAAAGTCCTTTTCCCTTTGTTATCTTCTCAATTCTTCTTTAATTCAGAACTTCTGGAAAAACTATATGAAATTTTTTGGGAATGTCCAGCCGAGATTCTTGACAAATCTGTCTTGATAACATAAATTGGAAGACGATTTGAAAATTAGGTTACGTATGAGATGAGTAGATGAAGGGAATTGGGTGAAAATCCCAAGCAGTGGCGCTGCTGTAATGGGAAACGAAACCTCACAAACCACTGGAACGTGAAGTTCTGGGAAGGGAGGGAGTAGGCTGTCCCTAAGCCAGAAGACCTATCTGCTTTTCTAGCCATTCTTTCTTTGCGCATCACAAAGGAAGTGGTTTTTTTATGAAAGTTGAATTAGAAGGAGAATCTTTCCACAAAATGGCTAAACTTATCTTTATTACGGGAGGAGCCAGGAGCGGGAAAAGCAGATTTGCCGTAAGACTGGCTAAACAGTTGGCTAGCAAGGTAACCTTTGTAGCTACAGCTATTGCAAAGGATGAAGAGATGCGGGAGCGCATCCGACGGCATCAAAATGATCGTCCTGCCCATTGGAGATTGGTGGAGGAAGAAAAGAACCTCTCTCTCGTTCTCTCCCAGCTTGATGCTTCCTGCGAGCTGGTGGTAATAGACTGTTTGGGTTTTCTCATCTCCAACCTTCTTCTGGATAATACAGAGGAAGACACCATCATCAAACAGGTGAGGGAGATAGCTGACGAGGTAATTCATCTTCGGCCTACTTTCATCGTGGTCTCTAATGAGGTAGGTTATGGAGTGGTACCTCCTACCAGATTGGGCAGAAGCTTCAGAGATATCTGTGGTCAAGCTAATCAAATAATGGCTGAGCAAGCTCAGGAAGTCTATCTTATGATATCAGGAATTCCCATGAGGATAAAGAGGAACTTGTAAGAAAATAAACAAAGGAGAGCTTTGTGAGAAAGATCACCGAGACTATAGGGAAGATAAAACCCATTGATGCCAGAATCCTCAAAGAGACTCAGCGTCGACTGGATAGTCTCACTAAACCTAAGGGAAGTCTGGGGAGATTGGAGGAATTAGCCAAAAAAGTGGTAGCCATCACCGGCAGAGAAAACCCCACCCTGGATAGAAAAGTTATCTTTACCATGGTGGGAGATCATGGTGTGGCCAGGCAAGGAGTAAGTGCTTTTCCTCAAGAAGTCACGGTCCAGATGGTTTATAACTTTCTTCAGGGAGGAGCAGCCATAAACGTTCTAGCCAGGGGAGTGGGAGCAAAAGTTTTAGTTGTAGATATGGGAGTAGCTCACAAGATAAGGTCCAGCAAAAACCTGATTAATAAAAAAGTGGCCTCTGGAACACAGGATATGATGAAGGGTTCATCCATGAGTAGGAAACAGGCTCTTCAGTCGATCAGAGGGGGAATAGAGATTTTTGAGGAGGAAGCAGCTACCAGTGGGGTGGATATAGCCGGTACTGGAGATATGGGCATTGCTAATACCACCTCTAGCAGTGCCATTGTAGCCTGCATAACCGGGTGTAGAGTTCAAGATGTTACTGGTCGAGGAACGGGAATAGATGATGAGAAACTTAGGAGAAAGATAGGAATCATCGAGAAGGCTCTTAAGATCAATCAGCCCGATCCTCACGATCCGCTTGATATTCTGAGTAAGGTGGGAGGATTTGAGATCGGAGGATTGGTGGGTTGTATTCTAGCGGCTGCCGCCCACAGGGTCCCCATAGTCATTGATGGCTTCATCTCTACCGCTAGTGCTCTCATAGCTTGTGAGCTTTGTCCCTTTCTAAAGGATTACCTCATTGCCGCGCATAGATCCCAGGAGAAAGGACACCAAAGCGCTCTTAATCATCTGGGTAAGACTCCCCTGCTGGACTTGAATATGCGACTGGGTGAGGGCACAGGGGCAGTCCTGGGTATGAAACTGGTGGACCTGGGAGTCAAAGTTCTCAATGAGATGGCTACTTTTGAAGAGGCCCGCGTATCCCGGGAAGAAAAAATAAATTGAAAAGCCTTCTAACAGCCTTTCGTTTCCTAACTATTCTTCCTCTCAGAGTAAAAATAGAGGAAAGTGATGAGCTTTTTGCCTCCTCTATGACTTTTTTCCCCCTGGTGGGACTCTTTATTGGGGGCTTTCTTTTTTTAGTCTATCGAATTAGCTCCATCCTCTTTTCACCTCTCCTAGTCAATGCGCTAGTGCTTCTAGGCTGGGTTTTTATCACCGGGGCCCTCCACCTGGATGGGTTCATGGATACAGTAGATGGACTGTCCGGGGGTAAAACTAAAGAGGAAAGACTAAAAATAATGAAGGACCCCTCCAGTGGAGCTAAAGGTACAGTTGGCCTGGTGGGCCTTATGGGACTGAAATTCCTCTTGCTTCTGGAAATAGAATCTCCCTTAACGATGGGGACTCTTCTCCTAACACCGGTGGTTGGCAGGTGGTCTATGGTTACGGCAGCTTATCTGGCTCCTTATGCCCGCGTGGAAGGGCTGGGGAAAGCCTTTATCACCCACAAGAAGGAAGGAACCATTTTTTGGACAAGTCTAAGCGTAACTGTCCTGGGGCTGGTTATATTCAAATGGGCCTTCCTCTATATTATGGGAGTATCTTTGGGGATAACCTATCTCTCCACGCTCTATTTTAAGAGTCGAATTGGAGGAATTACCGGCGATACTCTGGGAGCCCTCAATGAAATTATTGAACTGACCGCTCTTTTTTCCATCTATTGTTTGTAGAAAAATGGGACGTGATTATTTTTCGTAAAGGGAAAATAATAACCCCCCTTTTATGCTGCTATCTCACAAACAATCAAGAGCTTTTAGGCCAAAACTAGAAATATCCTAATGAAAAGGCTAAAAGAAGGCTAATGTCAAATGTTGAGACCTGACCCCTTATTAATCGATAAGATAAGAAAAAAAATTAAATGTGCCGTGGATGAGAGTGGCACCGAGGGGCTTCTACTTTCCGGTGGTCTGGATTCAAGTATCCTTGCCGCACTTGCTCCTGGGGTTAGTGCATTTACAGTTACTCTGGCACCCTATGGAGAAGATGAAGAGTATGCTAAGATAGTTACTCAAGTTCTCCATGTTAAATTCTATCACAGAATGATCAGTATTGAGGAGGCAGTTGATTCTATCCCCATAGTAATCGGTATTTTGAAAAGTTTCGATCCGGCTATCCCCAATGATATAGCTACTTACTTTGCCCTGAAACTGGCCAAACAAAAAGGAGCAAAAAGCGTGATGACCGGTGATGGGGCTGATGAGTTGTTCGCTGGCTACAGTTTCATGTTTGATTTGCCCGATTTAGAAAGTTATACCCTAGGACTTAAGGACAGGATGTATTTTTCCTCCAATATTCTCGGTCAGAAGTTAGGAGTAGAAATAAAGCAGCCTTATCTGGCTGATGAGCTAATTGAGCTGGCTCTAGATGTACCAAACGATCTTAAGATAAAGGTTGAGGGGGAAAAGAGATGGGGCAAATGGATTCTACGCAAGGCTTTTGAAGATCTCCTACCAGCAAAAATTATCTGGCAGGACAAAAGACCTCTGGAATATGGCTCAGGGACAAGAAGACTTCGCAGGATTATCTCGGAGAAGATTTCCGATGAAGAGTTTGAAGAAAAAAGAAGAGCCTATCCGGTGAAATTCATAAGCAAAGAGCATCTTTACTATTACGAGATATATCGAAAAGTAATAGGAGAGATTCCGGCTCCTGAAGACAACCAGAGGTCTTGTAGTGGATGTGGAGCAGGAATAGAAAAAGAGGCAAACCACTGCCGCATTTGTGGGGCTATTCAGAATGAGTAATGTATTTGTTTCCTGGAGTGGAGGAAAGGAAAGCTCTCTTGCCTGCTATAAGGCGAAAGCTAATGGACTCACCCCTTTATATCTTGTCAATATGACTAGTGAGGATGGTTCAAGATCAAGAACCCATGGACTAGCTCAACAAGTTCTATCACTTCAAGCAGAGGCGATAGGCATCCCTCTTATTCAGAGAAAGACAAGCTGGAAGAATTATGAAGATAATTTCAAAAAGACAGTATTGGAGCTAAAAGAGGCGGGGATAGAGGGAGGAGTATTTGGAGATATAGACTTAGAGGAACATCGGGCTTGGGTGAAGAGAGTCTGCAAAGAAACAAGCATTCGAGCCCATCTGCCACTCTGGGGAAAAAAACAAAAGAAAATTCTTGAGGATTTTATAAATTTAGGATTTGAAGCAATTGTAGTGGCGGTAAAGGCACAAATTCTAGGCAAGAGGTGGCTTGGTCGCAAAATTGACCACAAGTTCCTTAAAGATATAACTCGCGCGAAGAGCATTACCCCCTGTGGCGAAGCCGGCGAGTATCACACATTGGTTATTGATGGCCCCATATTCAAAAAGAGGATGAAAATAGTTGAGACCAAAACTCATCAAAGAGGAGGGCAGCGGTTTCTGGATATTTCAAGATGTATTCTGGAAGATAAAGATTACGTAGGCCAGCTATGAAGTTATTAAGTATTGTCTTAGCCTATTTGTTAGATTTGATTTTTGGTGACCCAAGATGGCTGCCTCATCCGGTCAGGGGTATGGGGAGGCTCACCGAGTACCTAGAGAAAAAGTTAAGAGGATCCATTTCAAGCCAAATCTTATCCGGGACAGTTTTAGCTGCAGTAGTAGTGGGGCTAGCTTATCTAGGTACGTTTTTTGCCATTAGGTTTACCGAGCAGATTAATAGATGGGTAGGGTTTGCCATCAGCACCCTCCTCATCTTCACTGCTCTTTCTACCAGAAGCCTGGGCCAGGAGGCAAGATCTGTCTACCAGTCATTAAAATCAGGAAACATCAAGGGTGCTCGAAAAAAAATCTCCCTAATAGTAGGAAGAGATACAGAGGCTCTAAATCAGGATGAGATTGTCAGGGCTACAGTAGAAACAGTTGCTGAAAATAGTGTTGACGGTATTATTTCACCTCTATTCTATGCTGCTCTCGGGGGAGCTCCGCTAGCTTTAGCTTATAAGGCTATTAATACCCTGGATTCCATGCTCGGCTATAAAAATGAGAAATACCTTTATTTTGGCTGGTTTTCGGCAAAGCTAGATGATGTAGCCAACTATATTCCAGCTCGCCTCAGCATTCTGCTCGTTCCTTTAGCTAGTCTTATCTTGAGGAAGCGAGCATTGAACACTCTCTGCACCATCCTGCGAGATGGAAAAAAATCTCCTAGTCCCAACGCTGGCATACCAGAAGCTGGTTTTGCTGGCGCCTTAGGGATCCAACTGGGCGGGGTAAATTACTATCAAGGGAAAAGAATTTCTAAGCCTATATTAGGGGTCGAGACAAAGCAAAGAGAGGAAGAGCATATTATTGAGGCAATTCATCTAATGTGGGTCATCTCAAGCATTACTTTTTTAGGAGTAGTACTCATTCTATGGTATCTTTCGGGCTTATTTTAGAAAGATCTATTTTTTTAGTAGCGTAAAAAAGGAGTAAAAATTATGATAAATAAAAGATCAAGGTTGCTGTCATTGATACTAATGGGTATTCTGATGTTGAGCGGTCTCGGTGGACTGAGCGAGGTCTTGGCGGCTAACGAATTCCCCTTGGCCGTTACAGATGATTTGGGAAGAAATGTGACTATAAGCAGCAGGCTGCAGAGCATAGTATCTCTCGCTCCTTCAAATACAGAAATACTTTTTGCCTTAGGGCTGGGAGATAGGGTCATGGCAGTTTCAGAATATTGTAATTACCCCTTAGAAGCTCAAAATAAAATAAAAATTGGGGGTTTTTCCACGGTTAACATCGAAAAAGTTGTCAGCTTGAAACCAGATTTAGTTCTTGCTACTGGGGGTGTACAGGAAGCTGTTGTTGAAGAATTGGAAAGACTTGGCCTGACGGTGATAGCCTTGAATGCCAAGAGCATCGAGGATGTATTTGAAAACATAAGATTGGTGGGGAAGGCTGCCGCACAACTGGAAACTGCTAGAGAGTTGGCAGCTAATTTAGAACAAAGGATTAAGGCTGTGATTGATAAAACCAAGGGTCTACCAGACCATCAAAGGCCAAGGGTATTTTACGAGGTTCAATACGAGCCTTTGATGACAGCAGGTCCAGGAACATTTATTGACGACTTAATTCATCTGGCTGGAGGAGTTAATGCTGCCTCGGATGCCGCAGCTAAATACCCTGTATATAACTTAGAGACACTAATCGAGCGCAATCCAGAGGTGATTATTATTTCTTTCTGGCATGGTAGTATCGCCGCCTCGGTTGAGGGAGTAAAAGAGAGGAAAAGATGGCAAAACGTAGAGGCAGTTAAGAACAATTGTGTATATGGGATTAATGCAGACATCGTCTCTCGTCCTGGTCCCAGAATAGTAGATGCATTAGAAGAGCTAGCCAGCTACATACATCCAGAATTGTTTAAAAATGGTAACTATTTAGCCACAGATGAACACAGATAGGTTTAAACACAAACAAAGAGATCATAGATATTATTCTTAGAAGCTTTTAGGAAGTTTATAATTAAAAGAAAAATATCGGCGTAAATCTGCGGCTGAATTTCTATAAAAAATGAAGCACCGGGAGGTGAGGTTTGTATACTCATTACCTCAAAAAAATTTTCCATTGGAAGTTAATTATAACTTACCTTACAATAATCTTAGGATTAACTGTTGTTCTAGCAACAACTCTTGGTGCTGCACATATATCTCCAGTTGTTGTTTTAAAAATATTAATGGCCAAATTGCCTTTGATAAACAATCTAATTATTCCTACCTGGTCAGTTGGTGAGGCCACCATAATTCTTCAGATTCGACTGCCGAGGATTATACTGGGGATGCTAGTAGGGGTAGCTCTTGGTATTGCAGGAACAGCTATGCAGGGGTTGTTCAAAAATCCCATGGCAGACCCCTATATTATGGGAATCTCATCTGGCGCTGCCCTGGGGGCAATCTTTACCATAGTTTTTGGGCTGACCATATTTGGCATGTACACCATACCTTTAATAGCTTTTGTAGGTGCCGCCGCCGCTATTTTCTTAGTTTATAACATCGCCTCTGTTAGAGGAAAGTTGCCGGTTAGCACATTACTACTGGCCGGAATAGCGGTAACTCTTTTCTTATCAGCCATTATCTCTTTTTTGATGTATACAGCCGGTGAGCAATTGCACGGAATTGTATTCTGGTTGATGGGAGGACTTTGGGGACGAAACTGGAATCATGTTATGATGGCATTTCCATTTATATGCTTTGGTTCAATTCTCATTTATATCTTTGCCAGGGATTTAAATGTAATACTTCTTGGGGAGGAGCCGGCCCAGCATCTGGGAATAGAGGTAGAAACCCTGAAGAAAATCATAATACTTTCCACTTCCTTGATTACTGCCGCTGCTGTATCAGTAAGTGGAATAATCGGATTTGTGGGTCTCGTAATACCCCATATTATGAGAATTTTGGTAGGACCCGATCATAGAATCCTTTTGCCGAGTTCTGCCTTAGTAGGGGGAATTTTCCTGATTTGGGCTGACACTCTGGCGAGAACAATTATTGCCCCTACAGAAATCCCTGTAGGCATAATCACAGCACTTTTTGGTGCTCCCTTTTTTATATATCTTTTGCGAACAAGAAAGAGGTCAATGTTTTAAGGGGTTATGGCAATGCAATTAGTCACCCTTCGAATTAACAATATTGCCTGTCGCTATGACGCCACAAATGTTTTAGAAAATATTAATTTTTCAGCTAAGGAAGGTGATTTTATAGGGGTTATAGGACCGAATGCGTCAGGTAAATCAACTTTGCTTAAGAGTATCAGTAAAGTATTAAAGCCGCATACGGGGGTGGTCCTTCTAAATGAAAGAGATGTCTACACTTTTAAAAGTGCTGAAATAGCCAAAAATTTAGCGGTGGTCCCTCAGGAATCTGTGATTAGTTTTGCCTTTACAGCATTGGAAGTTGTTCTTATGGGAAGGGCTCCTCATCTTAATAGATTTGAAATGGAAAGCACGCAAGATCTCATCATTGCCCAAAAATCGATGGAGCTAACTAATACCTGGTACCTTGCCGAAAGACCTATTGATACGTTAAGTGGGGGCGAAAAACAAAGGATTATTATTGCCAGGGCTCTTACTCAGGAGCCTAGAGTTCTTTTGCTTGATGAGCCAACAGATCATCTGGACATAAACCACCAGATAGAGATATTAGACCTCATTAAGAGATTGAGTAAAGAAGAGGAAATGATTGTCATAGGTGTTTTCCATGATCTCAATATTGCCTCACAGTATTGCGACAGATTAATTCTGCTTCACAAAGGGAGGATATTTGCAGCCGGTGGAGCAGGAGATGTTCTTACTGGAGAAAACATAGAAAAGGTATATGGAGTAAAAGTTACTGTTAAACAGGATGATGTTTCAGGTAAATTGCTTATTCATCCTCAAAGAAAAAGGGTGATTAAAGAAGCTAAGGCTAAAGTCCATATAGTAGCGGGTTCTGGTAGTGCAGTCTCATTAATGAACGAGTTGGTGGAAAATGGTTATAAAATTAGTCTGGGTGTAATAAATATAGGGGACTCTGATTATATTACTGCCAAGGCTTTAGAACTAGACATTGTCGAAGAAAAGCCCTTTTCCCCGATAACCAAGGAAAACTATGAGAAAAATCTTGAATTAATTAAGCAAGCAGATTATGTGATATTAACAAATATACCCATCGGATTTGCCAACATAAAGAATCTAAAGGCAGCCGGAGAGGCTCAAAATTTGATCATTGTAGAAAAAGAACCAATTGAGAAAAGAGATTATACTGAAGGAGAAGCAATCAAGCTTTACCATGAGTTAAAAGCCAATGCTGCTCTGGTAAAAAATTCGCATGCTGTCCTGGACACGTTAAAGTCAATGGAAAGTGGGGTTCTAAGATGAAAAGCAGCTATTCCCATGGGGGTAATCACAGGGAACTAGCCAAAAGATATGGTCTGTCACCAAATGAGATTCTCGATTTTAGTGCCAACATAAATCCCTGGGCAAACTCCCTGGGGATAGAAAAGATAGTGAGAACCAATTTAAAGGAGATTTACCATTATCCTGATCCTCAGTGTACAGAGCTAATCAAGCAGATTAGCCAGTATTTAGGCGTTGGTAGAGAAAATATTCTTGTTGGCAATGGGTCGACGGAACTTATGTATCTGGCAGCTCGTGCTCTCCTGCCCCGAAGAGCTCTCATCTTTGCCCCCACTTTCTTCGAATATGAGCGGGCCATAAAAGCATGCGGAGGAGAACCAAAATTCCTATTCCTTAAGGAAAGCCAGGGGTTCTCGATCAACATCCAAAAAATCATCGAGGCGACAGAAGATGTGGAGGCTGTTTTTATCTGCAACCCTAATAATCCGACGGGCACTTTTTTTCTGAAAGGTGAGCTGCTTGAGCTGGTAAAGATAACTGAAGAAAGGAAGATATCCCTTATTTTAGATGAGAGTTATCTTGATTTTAAACATTCCGGGGAAAGTTTGGTAAGGGAAGCACAAGGAACTCGTCACCTCCTTGTCTTAAGATCGTTCACTAAATTTTTTGCCCTGGCCGGTTTGAGACTTGGCTATGAGGTAGGAGGCAGGTGCCTAATTGAAAAAATGGCTCATTTTAAGGAGCCCTGGACAGTTAACTCTCTAGCCCAGGCTGTCGGTGTGTATCTTTTGAGGAATGAAGAGAATATAAAAAAGATCCGAGAAGCTGTAAATAAAGAAACTGAATTTTTATTTAGCCAACTTTCCCGAATCACTGGCCTGAAGCCCTATCCTCCAGAAGCTAACTTCATTCTGATCAGGATAGAAACAGAACTTTCCTCATCAAAGCTCCAGGAGGATTTGGCTAAAAGGGGTATTCTTATCCGAGATTGTAGTAATTTTACTGGCCTTAATGACAAATTTTTTCGGGTAGCGGTTAGAAAAAGAGAAGAAAACTTGAGGTTAATTGATAGTCTTAGAAAAACAATCTGAATTCGGGGGTCAGACTTATTCAATTTTTAAGCAACTTCTCTGCTTCTTTGTTATAGAATACGGCTTCATCCTTGGCATTCATTTTTTTTGTATCTTTGTAAAGCTCTTCTCGTATTTTGTCGATGTCTTCTAGTATAGAATCGGACTTATTCATATTCTATCACCCTCTTCTGTTATTCATTATTACCCTTTCATGCAAGCAAATATTACCTGTAATATAGCTTAACTCAAGAGAGAGTCAACTATCTCGCTTTTTGCCAGAGAAGACGTCGGGTTAAGGATAAAGACCCCTAAGGCGCGTAGCTTCAGCTACTCTTCTTACTGCTACCATAAGGGCAGCAGTCCTCATGTCTACCTTTTCTCTAAGGGAGACCTCAAGCACTCTGTGAAAAGCTCGGGTCATAATATCTCTTAGCTTTAAATTAACTTCTCTTTCACTCCAGAAATACCCCTGCATTGCCTGAACCCATTCAAAATAAGATACGGTGACTCCTCCCGCGTTGGCCAAGATGTCAGGAACTACGAAAATTTTCCTTGATTTAAGTATCCTGTCAGCAAGAGGACTAGTAGGTCCATTGGCTGCCTCCACGATGATACTTGCCTTAATCTGGGGAGCATTTTCCTCAGTTATCTGTTCTTCGGTGGCTGCCGGGATTAAAATATCACATTCGAGCTTGAAGAGCTCTTCGTTGGTGATAAATTCGGCATCTTTGAATCCAACTACCGAACCTGCTTCCCTTCTATGATCTTTCACCTTCTCAGGGTCAAGTCCTTTTGGATTGTAGATACCTCCATCAACTTCGGAGATAGCGATAATTTTAGCTCCCTCCTCATGCAGAAGTTTTGCCACCACTGAGCCTACCTTTCCAAAACCTTGAATAACGACTTCCTTTTCCTCAATGGGCTGATCCAGGTATTTTAAGGTGTTAAGAAGGGTAAAAAATACTCCTCTTCCCGTCGCTTCCTCTCTTCCCAGGGACCCTCCCAGAACCACTGGCTTTCCGGTAACAACTCCTGGGACTGAATAGCCTCTGTCTACAGAATAGGTGTCCATGATCCAGGCCATTATCTGAGAGTTGGTATTTATATCAGGAGCAGGGATATCCTTTTCCGGGCCAATCATTCCGAGTATCTCTGAGGTGTATCTTCTGGTAAGTCTTTCGAGCTCTTGTGGGGAGAGCTTTGTCGGCTCACACGCCACTCCTCCTTTGGCACCCCCGTAGGGAAAACCAACCACAGCACATTTCCAGGTCATCCACATGGCAAGAGCTCTCATCTCATCTAAGGTTACATCGGGATGGTATCTTATTCCTCCTTTGGCCGGTCCTAGGGTGATGTTGTGTTGTACCCTGTATCCTGTAAAGACCTCAACAGAACCATCATCCATCCTTACCGGAATGGAGACTATTAGCTCTCTTTTTGGATGTCTTAGTTTTTTATGGATCCATGGTTCAAGGTCTATCCTCTTTGCAACCTCATCCAATTGCTGAAGAGCATGCTGCCAGGGATTTGATTCTTCCTTTTTCTCAATCAATGGCAATTCTCCCCCTTTCCTTAGTTCTTATCCTTAGAACGTCCTCAACCGGGATGACGAAGATCTTGCCCGCTCCTATTTTGTTGGTTTTAGCCAGGGACTGGATAGTACTGATCATTTCCTCCACCTTCTCCTCCTCGGTGACTATCTCCAGCTTTACCTTGGGCAGAAGGCGTATAGGAGCATCAGGAGCATACTCTTCGGTGTATCCTCTTTGTCTTCCACACCCTTTCACCTCGGTTACTGTCATTCCCTCTACAGCGATTTTCTTCAAAGCCTCCTTTACCTCCTCCAGCTTAAAAGGTTGAATTATACACTCTATCTTTTTTAGCATAGGTGCCTCCTGGTATAATCTTCACCTACAGTGAAGATTATACCAGGAGATGGCGAGGTGAGTTTTTCCGACGCCAGGAGGACCAAAGAATAAGAGGTTCTCTTTGTTATCTATCCAGGCGCAGTCAAGAAGATTTACTGCTTCTGATTTTCCTATTCCCTTGAGGCGGCCAAACTCAAAATCCGACATTGTCTTGATGATGGGGAAATGAGCCCCTACCATATTTCTCTCCACCCGGCGTTTGACTCGATAAGATACCTCGGTGGCAAATAAGGTGTTGAGAAAGGTAATATAGGAGACTTTCCTGATTTCCGCATCATGGATCATTTCATCAAGCCTGCCCGCTATTCCTTTGAGATTCAGGGTGTTTAAAAAGCTCAGAGTCTCTTCATAGGCTTTCATATGAGCGCTCCCTTACTTTTCCCGATGAGCTCTTTATACACCGATAAATTCCTTTTGGTAACCTCTAACGGTTCATACCCACCTTGATATAGTCGGTCCAGGGTTGGTATTTCCTTAAGGATATCATTTAATCCTTGAGAGGTACGCTTAAAATAGGCATAGGTATCATTCAAGTTGGAAAAACTTACCGTATCATTCTTAAGGCAGAACTTGAGAGCTTGCTCCAGAATATCACGGTCGATATCCTTGGCCAGAAAGTATCGTTTCGCCTCCAGACATTGGTCTCTTACATATCGGGAAAAGGTTTTAAAATTCCTTATCGTAAAGCTCTTCCAGTTCTCTGATTCAAACATCTCAGAAACAAACGTTTTTAGTTCCTGGGCTGGTTTCTCCATTTCCCTACCATGCTCTCTCTTAGAGAGTGTTCTTCCAGGAATCGGAGAAAGCTCATACGCAATAATTTCCTTTTGTGTGTAGAGATCAAAGACGAAAAGTTTATGTTTGGTGAGATAGATCTGAACGGTTCTATTCCGGTACTTTAAAGGCAGCTGATAGCTTGACGCTCCTACTGAGATATAGGCTTTCTCGCTGGCAATCCTTTGTTCTCTGCCTAAATGAGAGTTTTTCCTGAAGATGGAGTTCCCTAAAGGCCGAAGGTGCTTTCTTTCCTCGTCAATCAGAAGGGCCGGTATCTTTTTGGTGGCCTGGGATATCTTCCCGTTCGCCCTTCTTTTCAGCCATGTAACTCCACGTTCATTGGCCTCATCGGTACTCGTAAAATCCCTTATGGAAAGAAAATTGTGCTTAACATATTTAATGAGGTTCTCAATCTTTCCTTTCGTCTCCGGGTCAGATGCCCGGCAGACATACATTCTTAGCTCCTGTTCCTCAATAAAATACTTAAAATCATCGGTATAGATGATGTCACCGGCATTCTCACTCACCACCATTAAGCTATCTTGATCAATGACTATCTCCTTCGGTACTCCTTTGAAATAATCAAACGAGTTAAGGAGATGAGAAATAACCTCCTTGGTCCTGAAGGGATGGTCCTGAAAAACGACGTACTTATACCGGCTTGCCGAAAGAAGAGAGGCAAATATGTAGAGCTTAAGTCCACTTCTACACCGGTACTGGCCAAAATCAAGCTGCATCTGTTTTCCAAAGGGAAGTTCCGGAACTTTTGTATAGAGCCTTATCTTCTCATTCAACCGTAGCTTATCAGTCTTAATAAGATAACCTATGTAGTTGCGCAAGGTTTGTTCGTTGCCAGAAAGAGTGCCGTATTTCTCTTCCAGATAATCATATACCGCACTCATATTAAGCTTTCCGAATTCATTCATCTGGTAGACTTCGAGGATATCTTTCTCGTATTCTTCAAACACCCTATCCCGAAACATGTGCTCTTTCCGGTAGGCTTTGAACTTCCTTCCATCT
>Ga0307429_1000589_pt1 | contig 20597 bp, 16 predicted proteins | sample SalMarWE160230MG_FD_202151 | JGI IMG/M metagenome (GOLD analysis project Ga0307429, IMG submission 202151) | Salt marsh sediment microbial communities from the Plum Island Ecosystem LTER, Massachusetts, United States - WE1603-230 | ecosystem: Environmental > Aquatic > Marine > Intertidal zone >... | reverse complement strand
GAAATGCTTGGGAATACTAGTAGTCATTAAACCAATAAGTAATAATACTCCCAGCAAAATGGGTAAGGTTTGTTTGAAACTCCTTAACGTTTTCATTATCGCTTGTTTAATTCTGCTCAGAGTCCATACCCCTCCTTTCATTTGAGCTTTTGTTGAACCGCATCGCTTGTTAATTCCCGAATTGCATCAGATAATATGAGCCCTGCCCTTTTTACGAATGTCGTATGATGTTATACACTATTGGCGAAAGGTCATTTTTATTCTTTCCATTCAATTATCAGCAATTTCGGACAACTTAGTTATATACGAAACTTTTCATCCTGTTTATTTATAATCTTTTGGACTTTTTCCGTCGTTGCGCCGTACGACCCCCACGAAAATGTACTTAGATTGCTTCGGCTTCTTCACGTGCAATTTGGCACCAACGGATCACATTCTGTGGATTGTTGGCAATGGTATGATTGTCTTTCATGATTATCTCAACCCGGCAATTACGAGTGATTTGCAGAGCTCTGCGCAGCCCGGTTCGGATACGTTCTTCATTCAAGGACGGTACAGCCAACTCACCTGGATGTGGCTTCATCGAATAAATATACCGCTCGCCCAGCTTATCAGCCATGTCAGCTAAGTTGGCCCAGGGAGAGACAGAAACACGCCGAAGTCGGGGCGCGTTTTTCACTACGTGCCAGCGTTTATCCAGTGGCTCGCAACAACCGTAACAGTTCAGCCCAAACCGTTCAAGGATGGGCGACTGATAAGGAAAAATAAACTCTGCAAACATCTCCGGGGAAGACGTAGAGGTTTCTTGACTCTCGCAGAATCCCCACATGTCGCGTGTATGTACTGTTTTTCCGTCAAAATCTTTCTGGGGCAGTTCCCGGGTGTAACCAAACCCACCCGAACCCACATATGTTCCATCGTTATTCAAACTCAACAGGCCGTTTTCTTCGAGAAAATCAAGTTTGGCCAGGGTCCCATCACGCAGAATACCCACCAATTGATGGAGCTCGTCCGGGTAGTCGTAAATATCAAACATGATCTGCTGAAGACCACGCAGGTTAACTAAGGTCCAGGTCATTCCCAGACTCCACCACCATCTTCCTTTGAGTCGCACGGTTAACAAGTTGCCCAAGACCTTTTTGGCCAGCGAGAGAAGGTTGTGGGTCGCTTCATAATCTACGGAAATACGAGGAAAATGTAGTTTACTAAGGTCACTGTAGGATTTTAAGGGTGAATTCCAAGTATAAGAGCCACCGTTCTCACCACCAATTTTTGTTTCCTGCATTCCCCAATCGCTCTCGACATACACATAAGGGATCTCGAAATAGGGCTCAGTTACCCGGTCATCCCCCATAGATTCACCCCAAAATATTTCCTTACGGAGAATCATTTCCCATTCCCGGGCCAGCTGTCCACGGCACTCTATTTGGGCATCGGTGATAATCTCATTCCAACCGTTCTCTGGGTCGCAAAAAATGAGCGGGCGGGTGGCCTCCAACGCATTGTGCCGGCACCAAAGGTCTCGTTTCTCATCTTCGATAGGACGCGCTGCTAATTCAGCAATTCGGCCAGCTAGGCGCCGCAATATCTCTCGATCTTCTCTACCTATTACAAGTTTATCAGAGCTAATCGTTTTTTGAGCCAGAGTTGCTTGCGTTTGATCAGTCATAAGGGATACCTCTGTCTAATTGTCAACCTCAAGCTTTAAGAAAACTTTCATAGGGTCTGATGAGGGTTTTCCTTTTTAAGTAAGTTTTAAGTCTTTGGCGGTAAGGCTCTCGCCACTCACTGGTACAGCTCTACACTGAAGCTAGAAACACCGGCCTTCAGGTCAAGATCCAGTCGAGTTTCCGCTGTTAGGTAATTGCTACTGGTATATACATCGTCCTCTTTTCTAAAACCTACCTCCATGAGATTATGGCTAGTCAATGCTGTGTCAGCTTTGATTCTTGTCCCCATTGATTGAGGAATAAAGAGTTTTATTCGGGAGACACCAGTATCGATCTTAGCTCTAATAGAAGTAGAATCACCAAACTTTATTTCATTGTTACTTGCTCCTGTGTCTAAATCAAGATAAGTTACCTTTAAGGAAGATAGATCCAAATGGTTGCTACTTGCTCCGGTTTTGATTTTCAAAGTCAGGGGAATTCCATTATTTAACCTCAAATCCCAGGAATGACCCTTTCCCCATCGACCAAATTGAAATCTATCTCTCCTACCCTCCTCGGTTAATTCCAGAAATCCTTCTCTGTCTATAACCTGGTACCTCATTTTTGGTCTTAGCCAGGAAGGAGTGGCAAAATCACCCTCAAAAAGGTAAGTGGAGCCTCCTTCCAATCTCAATCCTCCTGCCCCAAAATTAATTTTGATACTGGCACGGGTCAGGTCAGGAGAGAGAGGTTGTTCGAATCTGAATACCTGATCTACCTTTTCATAAGTTCGGCCAACCTGGGAAAGATAAATTGCTCCCCCAATAGCAGCGATGATAATCAAAGGAGAGAGAATCTGCAAATAAGAAAGGGGACCCTTCCTGAAGATGAGATGAATACCAATAGCAATCAAGATAACTGGCCAGAGCCTAAAAAGTTCGTACCATACACTCCAGGGTAGAATCTGAAAGTTATTGGCTAAGAGGATAAGACCCAGCAGAATAATAATTAAGCCCTTGAAAAAACTCCCTCTATTCATTTTCTTTCCTCCTCCGAAAGCTACCTGAAGAAACAATTTTCACTCCCTCGTATTTTCTGAGATTTCTAAGGTGCTTGTCCGCAGAGATGATATATTCTGCTTTGGCTTCCATAGCGCATTCTAGAAATTTATTATCCGCTGGGTCCTCTTTGATAACCTTTAATCTCTTAGAAGGCGTAACCATCTTCATGTTCTTTCTTGCCCTCAATAAGGAAAGCAGCTCTCCTGCTTCTTTATTCAGCCTGTTAAATCGTGGTATTATGTAAAAATACTCTTTCAGGATGGCCTCAGATGCACAGAGAGCTATTTCTCCTTTTTTCCAAAGCTCTACCACAGTTCGTGACCTGCCTTCCCACAAACTAGCTATGAAAATACTAGTGTCAATTACTACCCTCAATTACAACTCCCGGATAGCCAGTTGCTTGAAAAACAAAAAACCCATTCTCTCTATCTGAAAGAATGAGTTCATCCATAGATAACTTGGCAGCCGCCCTCCCTTTTCAAACAAACATCTGACTTTACATCTATTATTTCGAACAATCCGCCTCTTTTGGCCATCCTCTCATAGATTTGGATCAATTAAACTGACTAATTATAGCAGTCTTGGCGGAGTTCGTCAAATTTTAGATTCTTTTGGTAAATGGGCCTTTCCACCACTCTTGGCAAATTAATTTTTTCCAGTTATAATAGAGGTAGGTAAGTATCATTTAATCTCATCTCTCATAATAAGAGAAGAAGGCAGTATGAAATTCTTAGTTGTTGGAGATAAGGAAGAGCCCCTTTTGTACGATTATTTCGATAAAAGTCGCTTTCCGGGGATAGATTTGATTCTGTCGAGTGGGGATCTGAGACCTGGGTATCTTTCTTTTCTTATGACTATGTTTAACAAGCCCCTCTATTATGTGAGAGGGAATCATGACATTATTTATAGAGAAAAACCTCCAAAAGGGGGGAGAAATATTGATGGTCAAATAGTGACTTATAAAGGAGTAAGAATACTAGGGCTTGAGGGCTCTATGTGGTATGGAGGAAGAGGTATAGAATATACGGATATAGAAATGCGGTGGAAAGTGCTGAAACTCAGGCCACGGATTTGGCTTAAAAGAGGATTGGATGTTATTCTTACTCATGCTCCTCCCCAAGGGATACATGAGGGAAGGGACCAATGTCATAAAGGGTTTAGCTCATTTAGGAATTTAATCGTTCGTTATCAACCCTGCTATTTTATCCACGGTCACCAACATCTCATCTATCCTCACGCTGGCGAGCGAGTGACTCAAATAGGCAAAACCCAAGTTATCAACTGCTATGGTTACCACATTCTGGAGAATGTCTGAGGTAAGGAACAACATCGATGATGGGTGAGGCTGAGAACTCGAAGCTATTTGTCTTGGCTTGCTGGAGTATGACCAGTGTAGGATTAGTAGTTGGCTCACTGGGTCCTCTTTTAGTACCTATTTCGGATACTTTTCATCTGAGACTAGCTCAAATGGGATTGCCAATTGTGTCTCATTCGACTGGCTTTCTCAGTGCTAATATTTTTCTCGCTTTTTTCTGGAAGATCCACAGAACCCGAATATTCTTAGGCCTCTCTTCACTTGTGGCTTCATTGACTCTGGCAAGTATCAGTCTTGTTCGTATTCCCCTGTTACTTCTGGTGATCTTATTCTTTGTTGGCACCAGCCAAGGATTACTCCATACAAGTCTAGACTGTTTCTTTTCCGAGATCTCGGGTGAGGAAAGGGCAAGGCTTTTGAATTGGCTCCACGTCTTTTTTGGCGTAGGAGCCGTACTGGGTCCACTACTGGTAGGTACCATACTAGCCCATAGCAAGAGGTGGGATCTAGTCTATCTTTTCATAGGATTGGCTAGTTCCCCACTACCTATACTGTTTTGGAGAAGCAGGTTCCACCGAAATGGCATTTCCTCTGAACCAACATTAACCCTTACCAGTCACAACTTGAATAGGCCTGTAACTTCACCCTTTTTGTGGCTAGCCACTGTAGGCATCTTTTTTTACGTAGGGCTTGAGCTATCGTTTGGTTCCTGGACGCCAGTATTTCTGGTTAGGATAAGGGAGGTTTCCGTCGTCTCAGCCAGTTACAGTATTTCAGTTTTTTGGCTGAGCATGGTGGTGGGAAGATTCTTATTTGGTCGCTTCTTCCATAAGACCAATTTATCTCTTTCTTTGATTGTGGGAAGTCTTGCCGCAGCCCTATTCACTACCTTAACCTTTGTCTTGAGCTACCATGCCCCATTAATCCTATTTATAGCCTTGTCCGGATTGTCGCTTTCCTGGTTCTATCCCAGCGTAATTGCTTTAGGAGCCAATGCTTTTCCCAGGCACATCGGGTTCATGACCGGAATCTTGTCTGCCAGTGGAACCAGCGGTTCCATCCTTTTTCCCTGGTTAATTGGTCCTCTCTCTGAAGTTTTAGGTCTTGGGAGGGGTGTCTTCCTCGTTCCTCTGATGTGTGTTGGACTGGCAGGTATCTTTTCTTCCTATACCTTTTTACTGAGACCCATCAACGGCCCTTAATATATCTTTTCCTTGAATAAATTCTATCCTTTAGGAGCAATGGCTTCTTTGGGACATACTTGAGCACAGAAACCACAACCCGTACACAGAACCTCATCTATCAAGATAATCTTTTCATTAGCCCTTTCCTTGTAAATAGCTGGGCAGCCAACTTTAAGACATCGGCCGCACTGGGTACACCTATCTGGGTCTATGGTCCAGGGGCCTTTCTTTGGTTTTTCTATTAGAACACAGGCGCGTCTGGAAATAATTACCGAAGCGGCTTTTTTTCTAACTTCCTCTTTAAGAACTCTCAAAGTCTGGCCAAAATCCAAAGGATCGATAACTCGAATATTTTTTATTCCACAAGCCCTGGCAAAATCTTCCGGGTATGCGGTATAAGTTTTCTTCTTCATCAGGGTTCTACCTGTACCAGGATGATCCTGAAGGCCAGTCATCGCCGTAGCTCTGTTGTCAACAATTATAATGGTAGAAATCCCTTTATTGTATGAAATCTCCAGAAGCCCCGTCATCCCAGCGTGGAAAAAAGTAGAATCTCCCACAATTCCGATCAAGGGCTTGTCTCTAAATCCTGCTTTATCCATACCTTGAGCCACAGTTATTCCTGCTCCCATACAAAGAATGGTATCTAATCTTTCATAAGGAGGAAATACTCCTAAGCTGTAACATCCTATATCTCCGCTTACCACACAATCGATTTGGGAAAGGGCATAAAAAAGGCCTCTACTTGGACACCCTGCACAGAAAACCGGAGGCCTTGCTGGAAGAAGGATAGCCTTTTTATCTACTTTCTTTTCCACTGATAGCACACTGCTGTTCTCTATCCTGTCATGCCCCTGAGCCACTTTATCCGGGTTTAACTCTCCTATCCCCGGAAAAAAGTCTCTTCCCTTTGTTTTTATACCTAAGCTGCGGATATGCTCTTCCAGAAAATTGTCAAGTTCTTCTATCACAATCAATTCCTGGTAATTATGGGCAAACTCTCTAATAAGGTCATCGGGAAAGGGATAAGAAAGACCGAGTTTTAATATGGAGGCTTCCTTAAATTCCTCCATGGCATACTGAAAAGTCACTCCTGAGGCTACCACTCCCACTTCTTTTCCTCTGGCAATTATCCGATTCTGGGAACATTTATTGACGTAGAGCCTCAGTTGTGCTAATCTCTTCTCCATCCTCTCTCTCATCTTCCTGGCATAGCTAGGAACGGCTACGTACTTTTGGGGGTTTTTGAGAAACTCGATTTTCCCCTGGCTAGCTTTCCTTTCCCCCAGCCTAACCACTGATTTGCCATGTGAAATGCGGGTAGTAGAGCGGAGTATGACTGGAGTGCTGAATTTTTCCGATAACTTAAAAGCTGCAATCATAAAGTCCTTTGCCTCCTGACTGTCAGAAGGCTCGAATAGAGGGATTTTGGCAAATCGAGCGTAGTTCCTGGAATCCTGCTCATTTTGTGAAGAATGCATACCAGGGTCATCAGCTACAACTACCACTAAACCTGCCTCAGTTCCTACATAGGAAAGAGTCATCAGAGGATCAGCGGCTACGTTCAATCCCACGTGTTTCATAGTTGCCATGGACCTGGCGCCTACTAAAGACGCTCCAGCAGCTACTTCCACCGCTACCTTTTCATTAGGGGCCCATTCGCAGTAAACTTCGTGGCCATACTGTGCCAGAGATTCCAGGATCTCACTACTGGGAGTTCCCGGATACCCTGCCGCGAGCCTCACCCCAGCTTCATAGGCTCCCCGCGCAATCGCTTCATTCCCACTTAAAATCCTTGATCTCTTTTTCATTTTTTAGGTTGCATTTCAATGTATTTTTGAATAGTTTTGTTGGATACATTGCCAGCAAGTGTTTTTAGCATAGCAAATATCTACAAAAAGTCACGGGCAATTCATCTCTACAGCTAAAACCAAGAGCTTTCTTGTCTGGATTTCTCTAAATCATAACTCACCTCCAGGCTGTCCTGCACAGCGGAATCCACAACGTCAAATTTGATTATTTTAACCATCTATTGCCTCCCCATTGAAGCGCTATGCCGTGGGGTGGGGGTTCACCCCACCCCACGAAAGTCACGCTTTTGGCCAAGCTCTCTTATGCCTCAGGAACTTTGGGCAGCGAAGCGAGCGCCTCTTTTACCTTTTCTTCAGGATAAGCGTAGTCTTTTAGCCTGCCGTGGAGATAAGCATCATAGGCAGCCAGGTCAAAGTGACCGTGTCCACTGTGAGCTATCAGGATGGTTTTTGCTTCACCTGCTTCCTTACAGCGGAGAGCTTCATCAATGGCTACCTTGAGGTTATGGCATGGCTCTGGAGCAGTGATAATACCCTCAATTCGGGCAAACTTTACGCCTGCCTCAAAGGTGGCAACTTGAGGCACAGCCGTGGCCTCAACTAAGCCCAGGTTATAGAGGTGGCAGATGATTGGTGCCATTCCGTGGTAACGCAATCCTCCGGCATGGACTGGTGGTGGAATAAACTTATGCCCCAAGGTATACATCTTGAGCAGAGGAGTGAGACCAGCTTCGTCACCAAAGTCATAGGTATAGGGGCCCTTAGTCAGGCTAGGGCAGGCTTCAGGCTCAACGCAGATGATGCGCAGATCTGGTTTCTTCCCACTAATTTTGTCCCTGATCCAGGGTAGGAATTGTCCAGCGAAATTTGAGCCGCCGCCAATGTTGCCCACGATAATATCGGGATAGGCGTCTGCCATCTCCATTTGTATTCGGGTCTCCTCTCCTACAATGGTCTGATGCAGCAGGACATGGTTGAGTACACTGCCCAGAGAATATTTGGTTCCCTCGTGGCTGGCGGCATCCTCTACCGCCTCACTAATGGCAATGCCCAGGCTCCCGGGACAATCAGGATCTTCCGCTAAGATACGCCGGCCTACCTCGGTATCCTTACTGGGACTGGGGATACACTTAGCTCCCCAGGTCTCCATCAAGATGCGGCGATAAGGCTTCTGGTCGTAGCTAACCCTAACCATATAGACCTTAATCTCAACGCCGAACATCGCACCAGCCATGCTCAAGGCACTTCCCCATTGCCCGGCACCGGTCTCAGTGATTATGCGTTTGACGCCCTCCATCTTATTATAGTAGCACTGAGCTACGGCCGTATTGGGTTTATGACTACCAGCCTGGCTTGTCCCTTCATATTTAAAGAAAATCTTTGCTGGTGTGTCTAAAGCTTTCTCAAGTCGATATGCTCGATGTAATACGGTGGGTCTCCAGGTGCGGTAAATAGCCTGTACTTCCTCAGGGATTTCAATGTAGCGCTCAGGGCTGAACTCCTGCTGAATCAGTGCCATAGGAAAGATAGGTGCCAAATCATCAGGCGTAACTGGCTTGCCCGTGCCCGGATGCAAAACCGGTGGCAATGGCTCCGGCAAATCAGGCAGGATATTATACCAACGAGTTGGCATCTCCTTTTGATCAAGAAAGTACTGTGTTCTCTCCATTTTATTCTCCTCCTTTTGAAGATTTTTTGAATTCGGGTTTTAGAACCTAACTTTGGTCTACATTGAAGACCGACACTTAAAGTTTATCCTTCTGCCCCCTTGCGGGGGGCCAGGCTCGTCGTGAATAAAGTCGAGCAGACATCCTATCCTCCTTCGTTAATAAAATTTTACTTTAACTGAGCCCGTTGATTTAAATGAGAATAAATCAGGGCAAAATACCTTAGGGAGAAAAGGTAGATTGAGAGCCAATTTTATTTAACCTATTTTTTAATAAGGAAGGATGGGTAGGTATGCGGCGGGATAAAATACTCGAAGGCCCTCGACTTTTCTCATCTAATCTCAACTATCTCAGCTCATCTCAAAGATCTATTCTATTTAATCATATATTTATTTTTTGTCAAGAATTTAATGAAAAGTCTGTCGTTGACAAATCCTCATGAAAAAGCTAAACTAAAATTGGAGGTAAGTCCTGACGGAAGAAAAATGCCCATGCGCTAGCGCATAAAAGGCAAGCTAGCTTGCCAGAGTTCCCCATCCATACTCTTTTAGGCCACGATAGATTGACAACCACTGAACTTTACCTTAATCTATCCCCAGAGGATGCCATCAGAGAATTTTTGAATAAATGGTAACGGATTGATGAAAATTCTTCAATGTTAATAAAATATCTTTCTACTTTAACTCAAGAGGATTCTTTGCGAATCCAGCAGCAGGTTGAGTTTGAGGAAAGATAGACAAAGTAAAATTTTAAATAAGTGGCAGATTAAGCCTCCTTTTTGGGCTTTAGAATAAAATGGAATCACCTCACGCTAGTTAACTGCTGGTTATCTAAAAGCCTTGAGAGGAAGGGTAAAGATGGAAGATCAGGAGAAAACAGAAAAGCTCCTACACGATCTGATCCAGATCATCCACTTCACAGAGGATGTATCTGCGAAAATACACGGGGCGCTGGATGAGGCTAAGATCCACAGGATCATAATGGAGGAATTTGCCAGATTAGGACGCTACACTGCAAGCATCCTATTTTTAACAGAAGACGGATCGGCGCTTAGGATCGCAGGAACCTCACTAACTCCTAGACAATTAAAAATAGGAGAGAAAGTCTCTGGACTGCGGCTGAAAGAGTACAAAATTGACCTCGACAGGTCAAGCATCTACAGACGGGTCATAAAAGGAGGGGAAACTGTCCAGGTGAGGGTAAATGATACAATAGGTGAGCTTTTTCCGCGAGCACTAGCCTATCTGATATCAAAAACTCTAGGCTACGAGAAAAAATTCTCCATCCTGACACCGCTAAAAAAATATGGGGAAATAATTGGTGTTCTTGCTATGTCCTCCACTGGCGTGGCCGAGCATTTTATCCCTTCAGTGAGAAGCCTCGCCCGTCATATCTCAGCTGCCCTGGAGCTTGCCGATAAGGAAAAAAAGCGCAGTCAGGCAGAGGAGGCACTAAGGGAGGTTCGCGATAAGCTAGAGGTGCGGGTTAAGGAGCAAACCAGAGAACTTGTAGAGGTCAATGAAAAGCTACAGGAAGAGCATCGCTTACTGCAGATACTCATGGATAGCATCCCTGACTCTATCTACTTTAAGGATAGTAAAAACAGATTTGTTATGGTGAGCAAGGCAAAAGCTGAACACTTAGGCACCTCCCCTGAGAAAATGATTGGGAAAACTGACTTTGACTTTTTCTCAGAGGAGGTAGCCAGGAAAGCTTTTACAGACGACAGCCGGGTGATGGAATCTGGCAAGCCCCTTATTGATAAGGTGGAGAAGATCACCTACTCAGATGGGAAAAAACACTGGGTCTCTGCCACCAAAATACCTTGGTATAATGAGAGGGGAAAAATAATTGGGACCATAGGTATATCTCGGGATATTACCAGGCGCAGGAAGGCAGAAGAGGAAGTCGCCTATATGGCTACTCACGATGCTCTAACCGCTCTTCCCAACAGAGTCCTTTTCAATGACCGCCTGAGTCTGGCAGTTGCTCGTGCACAGCGTGAGGGAAAAGAAGTGGCAGTAATGACGCTTGATCTGGATTGGTTTAAGAGGGTCAATGACTCATTAGGACACAGGATAGGAGATAGGCTCTTGCAGGCTGTTGGCAACCGCCTAAAAGATATCTTGCGTGAAACTGATACTGTTGCCCGAATGGGTGGAGATGAATTCTTGTTGCTTTTGCCAGAGATCCCTCGCACAGAGGATGCGGGTAAGATCGCCCAAAAAATTCTAAAAGCTTTTCAAGAACCATTTGCAGTTGATGAGCACAAACTTAATATCACCACCAGCATTGGGATTGCTATCTATCCTGAACATAAGGAAGACGCAAAGGCCCTGATAAGTTGTGCTGATATTGCCATGTACCAGGTTAAAAAATTTGGCCGGAATAGTTACCAGCTCTACAATCCAAATATGGGGCTTGAAACATCCAGGTAACTTGCAAGGTAGCTAAATTTCTTCTGTTTTTGGAGGTAGAGAGAATAGAAGATAAATATAAGACAAAGGAAAACCTACCAGTAAAGCTCTGGCAAATAAGGATGGAAAGGGCCGGAGAAACGGCAAGACTTTATGTAGTTTCGATCCACAAGCCCATGCTGGTGTTTGAATCTTATTTTGGCAGACTCAGAAGGAGGTTCGAGATAGTCCCCTCAAAGAAACAGGACCCACCAGTGTTTTACCTGCTTGCGGGAGAGAAAGCCGAGGTAGAAAAAGCCACAGATATGCACGGTTTCAAGCTCAAAGCCATTACCGAAAAGTACATAATCTTAGAGGTGGAAAATCCAGAAAATAAAAATCTTTATGAAATTTCTCTTTTTAACCCCCGATTAAGGGGCTTCTGGGGAAGAAAGTACGTTCTCTCAAAAGACAAGAGAGAAGTAGCCAGTTTTGCCCAGCAATTTAAGGAAGACTATCACGTTAGTATAAAGAAAGCAGCTAAAATTGACGGCTACCCGGTAGAGAGTATCGAAAAAAACCGGATAATTCTCACCAGACAGGCTTGAAAAATTATTGGAAAATTGGGTAATATGGGAGCAAAACCTCCACTTAAGCTGGATGTAGAAGGAAAATATAACTTGGCCATCAAACATGCTAAGCAGAAGCTTAAAGAGATGGATGTAGCTGATATTTGCCAAAGAAGCAAGGCGAGTTATTCCCAAAAAGAAGGCTTTTTTCTCCCCTATCTTAATTACACTCTGCGGATAGATCCTCCAAATTTCGCCGTTTTTTCAATCGACGCTAAAAAGTCAATAGATCCAGCACTTGAAGTACTGATTCTACACTATCTTAGAGATGCCCGAACTACAGAGCCAACTGGTAAATGGGCAAGTTATCGGGAGCTACCCAGTGGAGGGTTCTACCATCCGGTTTTTCGAGCCCGGGCAGAGATTCCGCTCATTAAGAGGTTTGGAAGTCAACCAGACTTATTTAAAAAGGCTGCTTGCAGCTTGGGAGGAGAACCGGCTCAATACGGCGATCTCGCTTTTAAAATTATCACTTTCCCCAGACTTCCTTTGGTCTATATTCTCTGGACAGAAGATGAAGAGTTTCCGGCCGATGCTTCGATTCTCTTTGACAGCTCAGCCGAAAATCACCTGCATATTGAGGATCTTGCTTATCTGGGAGAGACAGTAACCAGAGAGCTGATAAGATCACCCCAGCGAATATAGCGAGCCGTATCACTCCCCACTTACCTTTTGCCATACCTCCTCGTAGGCTTTAAGGTCCCTATCAGAAAAGAGGACAAAGCGTACCTCTTCAAAGCCGTGGTGCTTAAGAAAGTCTCGAACTGTTGAGAGAGCAATCCGAGCAGCATCGTGGATGGGGAAACGATAGGCACCGGTACTGATAGAGGGAAATGAAATGGATCTGATACCTTTATTGTTGGCCAGAGTGAGACTATTGAGATAAGCATGGGCTAAAAGCAGATTCTCATTCTGGCTTCCTCCCGACCATACAGGACCCACCGTATGAATGACATATTTGGCTTTGAGTTTTCCTCCCGTGGTGATGACCGCCTCACCGGTAGGACATCCTCCTTGCCTTGCCCGGATCTTCTTACACTCCTCAAGGATCTCGGGACCACCGGCTCGATGGATTGCGCCATCTACTCCACCACCTCCCAAAAGACTGGTATTGGCAGCATTAACAATAGCTTCGGTGTCCTGCTGGGTTATGTCGCCCTGAATCAAGCTAAGCTTGCTATTGTTTACTTTGGTCTGCATTGCCCGCCTCCACAGCAAAAAAATTTAATATAGATCCAATAGCTCTACTAAACCCGATCCTTTAGATATCTTCTGAGCTCCTTCCCAAACTCCGGGTTCTTAAGAGCAAAATTAATAGTAGCTTTTAGAAACTCTGTTTTTTCTCCACAGTTCCAATAGGTACCTTCGATCTTACAGGCATAGATGGTCTCATTTTTAGAAAGACTCCTCACTCCATCTGCTACCCAGATTTCTCCTCCTTTACCTGGCTTGGTTTTCTCTAGTGCTTCAAAGATTTTTGGCGTGAATACATATCGTCCTACACTGGCCAGATTAGATGGAGCCTCATCAGGATGAGGTTTCTCGACGGTGTCCAAGACCTTGTATACCCCTTTTTCGATCTCCTCGGGCTTTATTACCCCGAATTGGGAAATTATTTCCTTGGGCACCTCCATTACTCCCATCACCGAACCTTGGTACTTTTCAAAGACCCTGATCATTTGACTTATGGCTGGTATTTTCGCCTCTATTATGTCGTCTCCGTAAGAAAAAGCAAAGGGTTCATCGCCTACCACAACCTTAGCACAGAGAAGAGCATGACCATTTCCTAGAGGCATTTTTTGTCTGACATAAACAAACTTAGCTAGATTAGATATTCTCTCTACTTCCTCTAGCAGGTCTAGCTTATCTGCTTCTTTTAATCGGTACTCAAGTTCAAAACTTCTGTCGAAATGGTCTTCTATGGATCGCTTGTTTTGACCGGTAACCAGGATAATTTCCTCAATACCAGCGCCCACCATTTCCTCAACCACCCATTGAATAATGGGTTTATCAACCAAGGCAAGCATTTCTTTGGGCTGAGCCTTTGTCGCCGGAAGAAATCTAGTACCAAATCCAGCCACTGCAATAACCGCTCTTCTTATTTTTGGAGTCATTGGCTACCTCGTGAGTTAATATGGTGCATTCTGCATCATAAATACTTAATGGGAAGGCCTATCTTTATCTTTCAATCTTTGGGATATTTTCTTCTCAAATCTTCTCCCCGTGGGTCGATAATACTTACTTTTTTCCAAGCCTTGGGGTAGATATTGCTGCTCCACCCTGGCCTCAGGAAAATCGTGAGGATAGCGGTAATTCTTTCCATAACCTATTTTTTTCATCAAGGAAGTGACAGGGTTACGAAGATGCAAAGGTACCGGCAAATTCAAAGTTCTGGCTACATCTTTTTTGGCTTCTAAGAGTCCAGCGTAGGAAGCATTGGATTTGGGAGCAGAAGCCAGGTAGGTAGCAGCCTGAGCCAGATTAATCTGAGCCTCGGGCATTCCCACGAATTCTACTGCCTGAGCTGCTGCCGTAGCCACCGACAAAGCCTGAGGATCGGCATTACCCACATCTTCAGAGGCAAAAATAACCATTCTTCGGGCAATGAAGCGGGGATCCTCCCCGGCTTCAATCATACGGGCTAACCAGTAAAGGGCAGCATCTGGATCCGATCCTCGCATTGACTTAATAAAGGCAGAAACAACATTATAATGTTCCTCCCCTGTTTTATCATATAAAAGAGCCTTGCTTTGTAGAGCCTCCTCAACTTCCCTCAGGTGAATGTGACGAAAACCATTCTTACCCGGTTTACTAGTCTCAGTAGCTATCTCCACTGCATTTAAGGCCACTCTGGCATCACCGTTGGAGCCATCAATAATTAAATCCAGAGCCTTCCGGTCAATCTTTATCTTATACTCACCGAGACCCTTCTTTTTATCTTTCATCGCCCGGTCCAGGATTTTTCTAATCTCCTCCGGGCCAAGCCTTTCCAGGGTGAAAATCCTGGTTCTAGAAAGAAGCGGTCCAATAACCTCAAAACTCGGATTTTCGGTAGTAGCGCCAATTAGAATAATGGTTCCTTTTTCTACATGAGGGAGAAATGCATCTTGCTGTGCTTTATTGAACCGATGAATCTCATCGATAAAGAGGATGGTCCTCTGATTATAGACTTTCAGCCTGGCCTGGCCTTCTTTTACCACTTTTCTAACATCGGCGACTCCTGAAGTAACCGCAGAAAATTGAACAAAAAAAGACTTAGTAAGATGAGCAATAATCCTGGCTAGAGTCGTCTTTCCTGATCCTGGGGGTCCCCAAAAGATAAGAGAGGCTAGTTTATCCTCTTTTATCATCTTTTGCAAAATCCTTCCCTCGCCGACAATATGTTGTTGGCCCACAAACTCATCCAAGCTCTGGGGTCGGATGCGATCAGCAAGAGGAGCCTGCCTTTTTTTATCTTTTTCTTCCCCTGATTGAAATAGGTCTATCCTCATAAATTTTACCTTTCTTAATTTATGACCTTTTCGGGGATTTAGTCACTCTAACTCACGTACCCTTACCTTAAGTCTTTCTATTTTTTGTAGAACCTACATTCCTTCCGTATTTTACCATAAAAAGGGGATAGGTCAAATAAAAAATCGAAGTCACCACCAGTTTCTGTCCTCACCCTTTTTCTAGTTTCTCTTCTAATCTCACGGTTTCTTTTTAAACTTGTGGTTTCCCTGGATTTTGGGTGCAGACTGACACCTGGAGTCTTGAAAAAGAGTAAATTTATGCTATGCTCTCCTCTCCTCACATTTAACCTCTCTAATAAACCAGTGCATAGACAGATGTTTTTCTATGGGGAGTAGCATGATAAGCAAAAAGGGAATAATAGCCTTGTCGGTTACTGTCTTTATCTGGGCAAGTACCTTCACCGTAATCAAAATTGGACTGGAGCGCATCACCCCCTTAAATCTATCGTTCGTTAGATCTATTTTAGCCACCTTTTTCCTGCTGGGGTGGCTTCTACTCAGGAGGAACCGACAGGAAATTGCTAGAGCGTTAAAGTTTCATTTAGGGTATATTATTGGTTTGGGAGTAGTTGGCGTTGCCTTATTCAATATCTTTCAAAATATAGGTATTGGTCTTACCTCATCGGGGATAGCTTCCTTATTGGTCGCCTCCAATCCGGTATTCATTTTAATTTTAGGCGCCAGCTTTCTCGGCGAAAAAATCACCAAAAGTAAAGCAGCTGGTATAGTGCTGGGTTTTGTCGGAATCATCATAGTCACCTTCCTGGGCAAGAATATGGCTTTATTGTTAAGATCAGGATCTTTCTGGGGTAATATTCTGGCTTTGCTTTCCGCTGTATGCTGGGCAGTTTATTCAGTTATGAATAAAAGCGCTCTAAAAAGGTACAGTCCCCTAATTTTAACTGCTCTAGCCTATGTTTTTGGATCCCTCATTCTTTTTTTCTTTTGCTTTACCTTTGAGGATGTATCTCTTATTTTCCAATGGTCACTTTCCTCCTGGTTAATACTTCTCTATCTAGGTATTCTTGCTTCAGGAGTTACTTTCTATCTCTGGAACTATGCCTTAAGTATTATGGAGGCATCCAGAGTTTCGGTTTTCATTTTCCTGATTCCCGTATTGGCTATCTTGTTGGGAAAGGTGATTCTTAACGAGACTATTACCGGTTTCACTTTCCTGGGGACTGCTCTGGTGTTATCGGGGATCTATTTGATGGAGAGATAGATCCTTCAAAAAGGAAACCTTTGAAAGCTATCCTTTTTAGCACTCTTGACGTCAAAAAAAACTAGAGTATATTATAGTAGAGTTACATGAGCTCAAGTGGGGACGTGATGAGTAGATAAAGGTAAAATTCCTACTTTTAGAAGTTGGAGATTCAAAAAAGAAATTTAGTCGGAGGTGGAGAGACGCAAAAAACTATAGAGATGAACAATAAAAGTTAAAAATGGAGGTGGATTATGATTCTAAGATCCGGTGAAGAAAAAAGGCAAGAAGAAGAGGCCACTGTCCAGGAATTTAAATGGGCAGGAAATCTGGAAGAGGCGCTCCAGGGAAAAGGAAAAGTTTATCTTACTACTCACAGATTGATTATGGAAAGAGAATCTGAAGGAAAAACAACAAAGGTTTTTGAGTTTCCTCTGAAAGCTGTTCAGCAGGTGGCTGCCAAAGGATTTTTTAGCAAAATCCTCTCGCTTGAGGTTAACCTCTCGGAGGTGGAAAGTGACGTTAAGAAGATGAGTCCTTCAGAGAAAAAAGGATTTGGCACACTTCAGATCAAGGTAAGTGATCCCAAGGCATGGGCAAGCGAAATAGGTTTCCGAAGCAGGAAGGAATAAGAAATTCGGTTAGGGAGGAGCTATCGCTCTTCTCTACCTGGATGCTGCTCCCCATAATGCTCTTTCCTTCATTAATCTGGAAGGAAATCTTTGCCCGCAAGATTGCACCTTTAGTCGGCAAGCAAAAAATGCATCCTGGAGGGAATTTGAAAGCTCTGTTTTTGATCAAATAAAAGAGGAAGTGAGAACCTCCGAGGATAAAGGCTTAAGAGTGTATTATGGATACCTTTGTAAAAGCAGCCCTTATGCCTTTTATCAGAGTTCCTGCTCCCTTGTCAAATATTCAGATAGTGGAATTCTTCTTAAAAAATTTCGCCACTTAGGGGTGAAATCACACTATGTCTTTGGGGAGAAGAACAAGAAAAAGGAAATTATAAAAACTTTGAATGAGCATAAACTATATCTTGCTTCCGTTCCCGAAAGCGGTCACTTTATGATGAATGATAATCCAAAAGCTTTCTACGCCATCCTTTTAAGTCTCCTGCAAAAAGGCTAGCCGAGGATTAATCAACATCTCGTTTTTCTTCCTTGCTCTCTCTTAATAATCTCCATACAAAAAAACCAAACTAGAACCACCTTCATAATCAAGTTATTCTCCAAATCCGAAGCTGATAATGAATCACTTGATTTTTCGCTTGTCTGTGGTATAGTATAGTTCCAATAAAGTCTCAGTCGACTCCTTTCAACCTTGACAGTTATTTTAAGTTTAGGAGGGAAAAAATAAATGGTAAGAGAAATTACCGTAGTGCCTGATTTTACGCCGGGATTTGTGGAAGTAGGCGGTAGAATACCTAAGTTTCAGTATTCTCGATCCTTAAGGCAAAAACTGGAGGAGGGTAATCTCACCCAGGAAAGGTGCCTGGATTTACTTAAATGTATGCTTTTCATCAGAAACTTGGAGGAGATGATACGGGAACTACGAGAGAATAGGGGTAAGTACGGTCCCATCAAATTTCTTTATAGCGGTGCTTCCCATCTTTCCATCGGTCAAGAAGCAGTTTCCACCGGAGCTGTAGCAGCCATCGGGCAAGATGACTGTATCACCAGTAGCCACAGAGGACATGGAGATAGCCTGGCCAAAGGCTACTTTGCCATTGAAGCTATGGACCGCGCTGATCTGGTAGAACTCATTACCCAGGATGAGAAATTACGCGATTATCTGAGCCTGAAAACCGACCTCAAAAGCCATGAGGAGCTAGCCGAGGAAGCTCTTAAGCTACATCTTTTTCGAGCCATAGCAGAGCTTTTTGGAAAAGAAGCCGGCTACTGCCGAGGAAGAGGAGGAGGAATGCATATCGCCGATTTTAGCAAAGGCCATCTGGGAGCCAATGCCATTGTGGGAGGAAGCCTGGGCATGGCTGTGGGTGCTGGTTTGGCCTCAAGAATTTTGGAAGACAACCGAGTGACAATATGTTTCGCCGGAGATGGTGCCTTCAACAATGGAATCGCCCATGAGGCCATGAATATGGCTGCTATGGCTCAATTTACCAATGGATTGATGAGTAAGAAATTCGGCGTTCCCACTATATTTGCCGTGGTCAACAATCAATATGGAATGACTGGCCAACAGCGCGGTGAAGTTACGGGAATAGAATACCTGGCTGAAAGAGGCTTTGGTTATAACAAGGAAGGGATGCATGCGGAAGTTGTTAATGGTATGGATGTATTAGCTGTATATGATGCTACCGCGAGAGCGGTAGAACTAGCCAGACAAGGTAAGGGTCCCGTCCTATTAGAATTCTGGTGTTCCCGCTATAAAGGTCATTCTTTAAGTGATCGATTGGATAAGGCCGAGGATGAAACCTATCGAACTTTAAAAGAGCTGGAAGAATGGCAAAAAATAGATCCTTTAAAGACTTTCTCTCATAAGCTGGTGAAGGAAAAAATTATAAGTGAGACAACCTTGAGAAAATTTGAAGGCGAGGCTAGAGAAAGAAATGAGCGCATGGCAGCCAAGGCAGCTGAAGCACCCAGTCCTGATCCCAAGACTATGTACTTTGGCCTTTTCAGCCACACATCTTCGAATGAGGTTCCTTCTCAGTTTAGAGATACGCCCATTCTAAAAAAGCCTGACTTTCTTGATAGAGACCCAGAGGTAGAGATTACCTACAGAGAAGCGGTAATAGAGGCTCTCTTTGAAGAAATGAGACGTGATCGGCGGGTCATACTATGGGGAGAGGATATTGCTGACTATGGTGGAGCCTTTGGAGCCACCCATGGGCTTCTAGAGATTTTAGGAAGAGACCGCATTTTCAATACGGCCATTTCAGAAGCAGCTATTGTCGGCAGCGGCCTGGGAGCTGCTATGACGGGCCTAAGGCCCGTAGTAGAAATTATGTATATCGATTTTATTCTGCTGGCCATGGACCAACTAGGAAATCAAGCGGCAAAGTGGAAATATATGTCCGGTGGCCAGCCGACCATACCCTTAACCATAAGAACGACCATTGGTGGTGGTAAAGGATACGCTGGGCAACACTCTCAGAGCCTGGAAGCTGTGCTGCCGCATTTCCCGGGACTCAAAATTGCTACGCCCTCGGATGCTTATGAGGCAAAGGGTCTCTTAAAAGCAGCCATTAGAGATGATAATCCGGTGATTGTCATAGAGCATCAGAATTTATACCGCCATCCCCTAGGAAAAAGCCAGGTTCCCAAAGAAGATTACCTCATCCCACTGGGAAAGGCAAAGGTCAAAAGAGAAATTGATACCACCAAAAATGGCAGCAGCGTCACCATCATTGCCTGGTCTTTTATGGTACCCCTGGCCATGAAAGCGGCTGAAGAACTGGCCATGGAAGGAATCGAAGCCGAGGTCGTTGACCTTCGCACACTTTATCCTCTTGATATCGAGACTCTGGTAAAGTCAGTTCAAAAGACCAATAGAGCCGTGGTAGTTCATCAAGCTGTCAAGTGCATGGGTTTCGGGGCAGAAGTGGCCGCTCAGCTTCAGGAAAAAGCCTTTGATTACCTGGACAGTCCCATAGTAAGGATAGCTGCACCCGATACTCCCCCTCCTTCGGCACCGGTTCTGGAAAAAGCTTTTTTGCCTAATGAAAAAGATATTGTGGAGGCGGTAAAAGGCTTGGTGTAATTTATACAACTATTAGGGGTAGATTCGGTATAAGGTTCTAGGAAAGGGTATGACCTCTCTTACGTGTTGTGTGCCGCACAACCAGGCAACCGTCCGTTCAATGCCCAGTCCAAATCCTGCATGGGGCACTGATCCATAGCGTCTTAGATCTAGATACCACTCAAAGAGCTCCCTGGCCAAGGAATGCTCATCAATGCTCTTTTCAAGATGCAGCAGTTCCTCATCTCGTTGGCCACCCCCCACGATTTCTCCATAGCCCTCTGAAGCAAGCATATCCACAGAAAGAGAGAGGCGCGGGTTCTGGGGATCTTTTTTCATATAAAAGGCTTTTGCCTTGGCAGGAAATCGATGAACGAGAACTGGTTTATCGAAATTGGACGAGATTATAGTCTCATGTGGAGCACCGAAATCATCTCCCCATTTAAAGTCACTGCCCGATCTTTTAAGAA
>Ga0307429_1000582_pt1 | contig 20711 bp, 18 predicted proteins | sample SalMarWE160230MG_FD_202151 | JGI IMG/M metagenome (GOLD analysis project Ga0307429, IMG submission 202151) | Salt marsh sediment microbial communities from the Plum Island Ecosystem LTER, Massachusetts, United States - WE1603-230 | ecosystem: Environmental > Aquatic > Marine > Intertidal zone >... | reverse complement strand
TGGACAGCGTGCATCGTCTACTGGGTTATGAAGCGGCTATGGGGCAGATCACCGTGGCCGATCGGGTAGTGAGGGCGGACGCATTTCCCATAGGAATAAACTATGAGCAATTCTCCAGCGCCGCCCAGGACCCAAAGGTGCAAAAGGAGAGAGAAAGGTTTCGCAAAAAACTAGGAGACTGCCAGGTAATTCTTTCAGTGGACCGTCTGGATTACACCAAAGGCATCCCCCAGCGATTGAGAGCTTTCAGTGTGTTTCTGGACAGGAACCCGAAGTTCAAGAGGAAGGTAATTTTTGTTTTGCTGGTAGTCCCTTCACGCACAGGAGTGGAACGCTATATGCAGATGAAGAAACAGGTAGACGGACTTGTGGGTGAAATCAACGGAAAACATGGGGCTATAGGCTGGATGCCAATCTGGTACCTATACCGCTTTTTACCCTTCCACTCCCTCGCCGCCCTTTACAGCCTGGCCGATGTTGCCCTTATTACCCCTCTCAGAGACGGGATGAATCTTGTAGCCAAAGAATACACGGCAACTAAGACGGACGGGAAAGGGGTTTTAATACTTAGTGAGACTGCCGGAGTTGCTCAAGAGCTGGGGGAGGCGATTATAATAAATGCCAATAACCAGGAAGAGATTGCCCAGGCATTGGTAGAAGCCCTGGAAATGCCAGAACAAGAGCAAATAGAGCGCAACCGCATAATGCAAAAACGCCTGCGTCGTTACACCGTGGTGCGATGGGCAAATGAATTTATGGATAAACTGCTTTCTTCCAAGAAACTTCAACAAGAGATGGAAGAAAAGGCATTGCCCTATGAGATGCAGAGGAAATTAGCCAGCGATTTTCAAGAGAGCGCTAAAGCATTACTCCTGTTGGATTATGATGGCACACTTGTCCCTTTTTCACCCAAACCAATGGACGCAATGCCCGGAGCCAAGCTCCTGAGATTGCTTGAAAGGCTTACCAAGAATCCTCGAAACGAAGTAGTGCTCATAAGTGGACGCGATAAAGATACCTTGGAGACGTGGTTCGGCGGTCTCAATGTGGGATTGGTGGCTGAACATGGCGTGTGGATTAAAGAAAAGGGTGGAGGATGGGAGACGATAGAGACCCTGACAAGCGAGTGGAAGAAAGAGGTGCATCCGATACTTGAGTCATGGGTGGATAGAACCCCGGGCTCCTTCATTGAAGAAAAAGAGTTCTCCCTTGTCTGGCATTATAGAAAAGCTAACCCCAGGCTAGGTGAGCTTCGAGCCCGGGAGCTGATGAACAATCTCTCAGATATAACTGCCAATTTAAACCTTCAGGTGTTGGAAGGAAGTAAGGTAGTGGAACTGAAAAACACCGACATAAATAAGGGGCGCACGGCTTCGAGATGGATTTCGAGAGAGAAATGGGACTTTATATTGGCACTGGGCGATGATTGGACCGATGAGGATACTTTCAAGGTTCTCCCTTCTACAGCGTGGTCTATAAAGGTGGGGTTTGGTGCTTCGGCAGCTAGATTCAGCCTTAGTTCCCCAGGCAAAGCGACTTCTCTGTTAAGAAAAATGGTAAGAGGGCAGTGAAAGCCCGGATAAAATGTGGGTTATGCCCGATAAATCAGGTAACTAAAGAAATTTGGCTCTCCTCCGCTTGCTCAGCTTAAACCAGGGATGAAAGCTGACTATGCTTTCAGCACTGACTTCCTTATTGACAGCCCCACTTACAACCATGTTTATAGCCATGAGATAATCGGCAATCCTATCCGGAAGGAGGAAGCGCTGCTTCACATACTCTCTGCCCAGCAACTTACTGAACTCAGAAATATAGATAGCCTTCAGGCGGGTTCAGGCACAATTAGAACTTAGTATCTCCTCCAGAACCTCTGTCCACCTGTCCCGCAGGAGCCTGGTGTCCAACGTGATTTGTGTGGCACCTATTTTAACTGCGCCATCGTAGCTTTTACCTAGAGATTGCTTCGCTGCCCCTTCGCCACGCTCAGGGCTTCGGCTCACCGCAATGACAGTTTCATGGGGCTTTATTACAATTTGTCTTCCCTGTGTGGAAACAGAGCTTACCTCGGCTTGCTTTGCCAGGACCTTGATTTTCACAATGTAAAGAAGATTTACCACAGGCTCAGGCAAAGGACCGAATCTATCCTTGAATTCTTGAGCTATGTCGGCTACTTCCTCGATATGCTCCACCCTGGCCAGTCTGTGGTAAAGGCTTAAGCGGGTATTTAGATTGGGAACATACTCCTCCGGTATGTGGGCGGCTAAGGGCAGGGCTATGCTGGGCAATTCCTTCGCTTCCCCGGCAACTACGCTCTTCCTCGCTTCGCCAGCTTGCCTGGCTTTTAACTCCTCCACTGCCTCAGCCAGCAACTGGCAATAAAGGTCAAAGCCCAGTGCAGCGATATGCCCGCTTTGCTTGACACCTAAAAGATTGCCCGCCCCCCGAATTTCCAGGTCCTTCATAGCGATGCCGAATCCCGAACCCAGTTCGGTAGCCTCGAAGATAGTCCTGAGCCTCTTATGAGCCTGGGGGGTTAACTGCTTCCCCTTGTCGAAGAAGAAGTAAGCATAAGCCTGGTTGATACCACGACCCACCCTGCCCCTCAACTGATAAAGCTGAGCCAGGCCGAACCTGTCAGCCCGGTCGATAATCAGCGTATTGACATTGGGCATATCCAGACCTAACTGGATAATAGTGGTGGTCACCAGAATATCATACTTGCCAGCGATAAAATCCGTCATCACCTTTTCCAATTGCTCTTCAGGCATTCGCCCATGAGCTATGGCTATTCGAGCCTCGGGTACTAAATCCTGTAATTTGCTGGCAGCCCAGGCAATGCTCTGAACGCGGTTATGGACAAAGAAGACCTGACCATTCCTCTCCAGTTCCCGCAATATCACCTGCCTGACCATGGTGCCATCATAAACTCCGACATAGGTCTGGACAGACAGGCGTTCTTCGGGAGGCGTTTCCACGATGCTCATATCCCTGATTCCGGTTAGAGACATGTGAAGGGTGCGCGGGATAGGAGTAGCGCTAAGAGCCAGTGTGCCCACTTCCCTCCTTATCTGTCTGAGCTTTTCCTTCTGCACCACGCCGAATTGTTGCTCCTCATCGATTATTACCACTCCCAGGTCTTTGAATGTGACGTCTTTTTGCAACAGGCGATGAGTGCCAATGCATATATCCACCGTGCCACTGGCCAAGCCCCCAAGGATTTCCCTTTCTTTTTCCGGCGGACAAAAGCGGCTCAGCATTTCCACCCTCAAGGGAAAGGTCTGCAACCTCTCAGTAAAGGTGATGAAATGCTGCTGAGCCAGCACGGTGGTCGGGACCAGAATAGCTACCTGTTTATTATCCATAACCGCCTTAAAGGCAGCCCGCAAAGCTATCTCGGTCTTGCCGTAGCCCACGTCTCCACAGATAAGCCGGTCCATGGGCTTGGCCTTTTCCATGTCCTCTTTAACCGTCATGATTGCCTCAATCTGGTCCGGTGTTTCCATATAAGGAAATGATGCCTCCATCTCTTGTTGCCATAGTGAATCTGCAGAGAAAGCGAAGCCCGGAGCTACCTCCCGGGCAGCATAAAGGTCAAGCAACTCCCGAGCAATTTCCGCCACCGATTCTTTAACCCTTTTCTTCGTCCTTTGCCATTCCGGGGTTCTCAATCGGCTCAAGTGCGGTGCCTGGTCGCCGGCACCGACATAGCGGCTGACGCGGTCTATCCGCTCGGTAGGCACATAGAGCTTGTCACCAGCGGCATACTCTAAAACAAGGTATTCTCTCTCCACTCCATCGGAGGATCTCTTTGCCAGACCGTGGAACCTGGCGATGCCATGGTCAATATGGACGACATAATCGCCAGGAGCTAACTGGGGAAGGAACCACTGGCGAGGTATCGGCCTCTTCCTGCCTGCTCGCGGCTGCTTCACAAAGCCGAACAGCTCGACATCGGTAATAAGGGTCAGCCTGCCATCCAGTAGCCAGCCTCCGTCCAGTGAGCCCCGGAGCACAGTGATTGAACCGGGCGGAGGTATCTGCTCTATCTGTGATGCCGGCGAAGCATGAATGTCCTCTTTCTGGAGAAGTTCAGCCAGACGATTTGCCTGATGGCTGACTACGACCACGCGCTGTTTTTGTTCCACCATTTGCCTGGCTGTTTTGAGGAACCTTTCCAGCTGGCTTCCGTAACTCTGGGCTCTTGCGAATGGCAAAGCCTGTCCATAGCTCCGGGCGGCATCCCATGTTTCCAGCGCCAGGCGATGCCTTCTTTTCATCTGCGACTCTAATTCCTCCCAGGTGAGGTAAGGTGGGGGGAAGTCCTCAGGCAGCTCGCCTTTTTTCATCTTTGTGGCTCTTAATTCTTGAGTTTCCTCGTTTAGCCTGGTGACGCTAAGTTCAATTCCCTCAGGGTCATCGAGAACAAGCAAAGCATCACCGCCGAGATAATCCAAGACGCTGCCAGCAACTACCTCACGGCTATCAGCTCCTGGCATAAACTCTCTGGCCGGCGTGACAATCACCGAGGATACTGGGCTGGTTGAGCGCTGGCTCTCCGGGTCGAAGCATCTCATGCTCTCTATCTGGTTGCCGAAGAACTCTATTCGAACTGGCAACTGGCTGCAGGGGGGAAAGACATCGATAATGCCTCCCCGCTTGCTCATCTGTCCGGGCACCTCGACAACGTCCTCCATTTCGTAACCCATGCCTTGCCATCGGCGCAGTAGCTCCAGGGGCTCGGCAGCCATGCCCGGCTTCAGAATATGGCAGGCAGCCACAAAATTACTTTTCGGGATGGTCTTACTCATGATCGCCAGGGCTGAAGTCACTACCAGGGGAGGTTTCGTCACCCTGAACGGAGTGAAGAGTCTCGGAGATTCTTCGCGGAGTTTACCCTGAGAGGAGTTAGATTCTTCGCTTCGCTCAGAATGACATGGGGCGAAGGGCTCAGAATGACACTCTTGTCCTTCGTCATTGAAAGCCGCCTTTTCCCCTGTCATTGCGAGTCCCGATAAATCGGGACGAAGCAATCCCGGTGGGGAATGGATGGGCTGGTAAAGGGCCAAGGTGGCTAATGCCCTCAACCTCTCCATCGTCTGGTAGCTGACAGCCGATAGCTGAGAACTATCATAAGGCAGGAAGTCGAGCTCAGGGAGACGATGCAACTCGGCCGAAGGTGAACACCAGACTCGAAGCTGTTCATGAAGCTTTCTGGCACTCTCAGGCTGACCGGTCACCACCATGAGGGGCAAATCGAGCTCTTCGTAAAGAGCGGCAATCAAGTATGGTTTGGCAGTATCAATTACGCTTGCCTTTTGCTCACCTTTAGCTGCGGACAACTCCCCCACCAGTTGCCTGTAGGCAGGCATTTCTTTGAGCATAGAAAGCAAACAAGAAAGATTCATCTGCTGTCCCTCGTTAGCCATGCAACCATAATTATAGAGACCTCAATTAATCGTTGCGAATTTCCCGGGTGCTGGTGGGCTAGTTTACTCTAAAACCAGGGGGCTTCCCTTCATAACTCCCCCGTCCCCTCTTATCCTTCGACTTCGCTCAGGACAAGCCTTAAGAAGGGGGGAAAAGTAGAAATAAAGCTGGGGATAACTAAGCTAATCCTATAACTTCTTCTTGAGCGAATTCAGCTTCTCCGTCATCCCCTGAGACTTGTCTCGGCGGTCGTCAATCTCAACCGTGGTTATCACCCTGGCGACCCCTTCCCCGAAGGCCCCCTCGTGCATCTTCTTTACCGCTGCCAGAATCCTGTCCAGGTCACCCTCTATAATCGTCCCCATTGCGGTCGTCTCGTACTTTATGCCCTTTTCCTGCTCCAGGACCTTGACCGATCGTGCCACGTACTGGCTAACTGAAGGAGTCTTTGTTCCTAACGGGATAATGCTTACCTCAGCTATCGCCATTCTCTCACCTCCTTTTACATCCGGACTTTTTGTAGTTGCCCCGATTTCATCGGGGCCATTAGTGTAATATATTATGTCAACTAAATAAGTGCCCTTTCGCCCCTACTCATCGGAGAAACCTCTGTGCTTAGTTCTATTTTACCAGCAATGATAAAATAACCGGAAATAGTATGAAGGAATTAATTGAGAGCCTGGACAGAAAGGCTGGCGATACCCTGATGAAGCATTTCCGCCAGGACTGGGCTTTGCTCAAGAAGCGAAGCACGGCTAAGGAAGCAGCCACCAAATATGATAAAGAGGTGGACAGGTTAATTGTTGAAGAAATTAAAAAACATTATCCTCACCACAGCCTGCTCACCGAGGAAAGCGGTTTTCTCCAGGGCGACCCCGATTGGCTCTGGATTGTAGATTCCCTGGATGGCACAGGTAATTTTGCCGATTTCAACCCTCTCTTTTCCGTATGCATAGCCCTGATGCACCAAGGCGAACTTCTACTGGGGGCGATTTACGCCCCGGCGATCGACGAGTTTTACTTTGCCGAAAAGGGCAAAGGCGCTTACTTAAACGGGGCAAAGCTTCAAGTATCCGATGTATCGGACCTGAGCCAGAGCTACATTCTCTACTGCGAAGGTGGAGATAAAGACCGGGGAAGAACAGGCGAGCTTCTGCAAAAGGTTTACCCCCTGGTTACGGACATACGCAAGCTTGGTTCGGCTGGCTTGGAAACAGCCTGGGTAGCTGCCGGCAAAGGAGAGGCTTACTTCTCCACCAAGATTGAGCCCTGGGATGTCGCCCCCGGCGTCTTATTAGTCCAGGAAGCCGGTGGAAAGGTCAGCGATTTTCAGGGCAATCCCTGGAAGCCCCAAACAGGCGACCTTGTATTCTCCAACAAAAAGCTTCACGAGAGGATACTGAGCTTGATTTCTTCGCAGTGATATGAAGATAGTACTATAGTACTATGTCAACAGAGAAAGCGATTATAAAGACACCGGGAGGGAAGGAAATTACCATAACGGAACAAACTCCCCTCCCCTGTTTTCGCTGCGGCATCTGCTGCACCTGCTACCAGGCTCCACTTACCCCCGAAGACATAGACAACATTGCCTCGGCCCTGGGAATATCACGTTCGAAGTGCATCTCCAGATACGCTCTAAAGGTGCCGATAAAGGAAGGTTACTTGCTCAAGAGAACCGAGAAAGGCTGCATCTTCCTGGCCTGGGATGCGGACGGGAAAGCCCGCTGCACCATACATCCCTCGCGTCCTAAAGCCTGTCGGGAATGGACCCCCGGCCTTTCCAGGCCCGAATGCCTGGAAGGACTGGCTAAACTCAAGTCCGAAGGGCAAATAATGCTGCTGGAGGAACTCTTCAGTTCCCGGAAAGACAGGCAAGACCTTTACTCATCTCCGGAAGGAGAAACACCCGATGCCTGAACTGCCTGAGGTGGAGACGATTAAGAACGAGCTTTCGCCCCGGGTCGTGGGGCAACGCTTCACTCAAGTCAACATCCTTGACACCGAGCTGGTATGCGGTGGTTCTGCTGAAGAAGTCCGTCGCGGGTTAATCGGGCAGAAGGTAGAAAGCCTGGAGCGCCGGGGGAAGTATCTCATCTTTCACCTGTCGAATGGCAGGTCACTGATTATGCATCTCAGGATGACCGGCGTCCTGCTGTTAAATCCCAGAGGAGTTGACCGCTATGCCCGGGCGGTTTTTCACCTTTCCAATGGGCACCGCCTCGTTTTCAGCGACCGGCGCCGACTGGGGTTAATATGGCTGGCAGACGATGCCGATACTGTGGTCGGCAAGCTGGGCCCCGAGCCGCTGGATGAAAGCTTTACCCCGGGCATTCTGGGGCAAAGATTAAGCCGGCATCACATCCCCGTAAAAGCCGCGCTTCTCGACCAGTGTATCGTCGCTGGAATCGGTAACATGTATGCCGATGAAGCCCTCTTTGTCGCCCGGATTCACCCTCTGAGAAAAGCAGACTCCCTGTCGCCCGAAGAAGTGCAAACTCTGTATCAGAGCATCCGCAGAGTTCTTGGAGCAGCCATCGGCAGCAAAGGCGCCAGCGTGGATACCTACATCCGCCCCGAAGGCGAGCTGGGCACGGCCCATTTCGCTTTTAAGGTTGCTCATAAGGGGGGCGAACCCTGTCCCGTTTGCGGCAGCACCATCGAGCGGGTACCGGTACGGAACCGCGGCACCTGCTTCTGCCCCAGATGCCAGCCTTTTGGTTGCGGGCCTCTGATATAAAAGCTGGCAGCGGCAGGATTCGCACCAGCGACCAAGGGCTTGTTAGTCCCCTTGTTAAGCAGATGTCGGCCTGGTATAGGCCTTCTGTTTGAGGTTACTTAGGGGTATAATTTAAAGAAGCGGAATATGAAGGTAATACCTAGTTCAAAGAGACACCATTACTTTGCCAGAGTTATTATCTTCTTTTTGATTGTAGCTGGCTTAATTGTGTGGATGACTGGATGTTACACTTGCTTTCCTAAGCAGTACACGCTCATTATCTCCAGCACGGAAGGTGGCTCAGTAACCGACCCCGGCGAGGAAACTTTTACCTATAACTCAGGAACGGTGGTCGACCTGGTAGCCACCCCGGATGCCGGCTACCACTTTGTCGAGTGGACAAGTGATGTGAGCACCATCGCCGATGTCTACGCTGCCGCAACCAACATCACCATGAACGGCAGCTACAACATCACCGCCAACTTCGCTTTGGAAATATGGGATTGGTATGACTTGGATGACATCAGGAACAACTTGAGCGGCAGTTACATCCTGATGAACGACCTCGATTCAACTACTCCCGGTTATGAGGAACTGGCGAGCCCGACAGCCAATGGGGGAAAAGGCTGGCAGCCGATTGGACCCGAAGGTAATGAATTTGTCGGCAGTTTCGACGGTCAGGGTTATGAGATAAGAGACCTGTTTATCGACCGCCCTGACGAAGATTTCGTGGGGCCTTTCGCTGTTGTCGAGGAGGGAGGGGTCGTCGAAGACATCGGCGTGGTGAACATTGCTGTGACTGGCGATGTGTTTGTTGGCGGGCTGGTGGGAGCGAATGCGGGCACTGTGAGAGACTCCTACTCTACCGGCAGCGTGACTGGCGAGTATGATGTTGGCGGGCTGGTGGGAGTGAATGCGGGCACTGTGAGAGACTCCTATTCCACTGGCAGCGTGACTGGCGGTTGGGCTGTTGGCGGGCTGGTGGGAGGGAATGCGGGCATTATGAGCGACTCCTATTCCACCGGCACCGTGACTGGCAACTCGAGTGTTGGCGGGTTGGTGGGACTTCTGACGGTATATATGGATAAGGGCGAGGTGAGCAACTCCTATTCCACCGGCACCGTGACTGGCAATTCGTCCGTTGGTGGTCTGGTGGGAGAGAATGATGACGGCACTGTGGACAACTCTTTCTGGGATATCGAAACCAGCGGGCAATCTACTTCGGATGGAGGGACAGGCAAGAACACCACAGAAATGCAGGATATCGCCACCTTCTCAGGGGCAGGCTGGAATATAACCGCAGTCGCCAATCCTGGCACGCGTAACCTTGCATATATCTGGAATATCGTTGACGATGAGACCTACCCCTCCCTGAGCTGGCAGTCGTAAAAGTGAAAAGAATACTTCTTATTTAAGGAGGCGGGGTATGAAGATAATACTTAGTTCGAAGAGACACCACTACCTGGCCAGAATTAGCATCTTTTTGATTGCGATAGCCTTAATTGCCGGGCTGGTAGGCTGTGATTTTGGTCCTCCTGGTGGTGTTCGACATTCCCTGAGCATCTCGAGCACAGAAGGAGGCTCGGTAACTAAGCCCGGTGAGGGAGCGTTTCCCTTATATAGCGAAGGAAGGGTGGTTGACCTGGTGGCGACTCCAGATTCTGGTTACCACTTTGTCAACTGGACAGGTGATGTGGACACCATTGCCGATGTCGAGGATGCCACCACTACCATAACCATGTATGGCACCTACGTACTCACCGCTAACTTTGCGCACTAGATAAATAGAGGGAAGACTCAAGCCCCCGATACTTCGAGGCCTTACTAGATGTATCTGCCTACCGATTCGGCAACTGGCCTGAGCTCCTTCATCAATCTGGCGAAGTCCGATGGAGTAAGGGACTGAAGTCCATCTATGAGGGCTTCCTTGGGGTTAGGGTGAACCTCGATAAGGAGCCCATCGGCACCTGCAGCTATGGCTGCTTTAGCCATCGCAGGAACCAGAGCGTAGTGACCGGCAGCATGGCTGGGATCGACGATTAGAGGAAGGTGGCTGGACCTCTTAATCACGGGTATGGAGCATATATCGAGAGAAAAGCGAGCGCTGGTCTCAAAGGTCCTGATACCTCTCTCGCATAAAATAAGCTGGTTGTTCCCCTCTGCTAGCAGATAGTCGGCCGCTGTAAGCCATTCAGCAACGGTGCATGAGAACCCCCGTTTCAGCAAGACGGGGTGCTTACTCTTCCCAATCTCGGTTAGCAGGGCGAAGTTTTGCATATTTCGGGCCCCGACTTGAAGGATATCCGCATACTTGGATACCAGGCTCACATCGTGGGGGTCCACTACTTCGGTAACTACAGGCATGTTGAACTGCTCCTTAGCTTTCGCCAGCAACTCCAGGCCGGCCTTCTCCAGCCCCTGAAAGCTGAAGGGAGAGGTGCGTGGTTTGAAGGCACCGCCGCGCACAATGCAGGCTCCGCCTTTTTTCACAGCCCTGACCGCCTTCATGAGCTGTTCTTCGTTTTCCACAGCACAGGGCCCTGCCATAACCACAATACGCTTGCCCCCGATCTCAATCCCATTAACGGAAACTACGCTGTCCTGTGGTTTGAATTCGCGGGATGCGAGCTTATAGGGTTTCATAATCCGGGCTACGCTCTCCACTCCGGGGAGCAGGGCGAAGATGTCGGAAGGTAGCTGTCCTGTGTTGCTTCCCAGCAAAGCCACCACTGTCTTATCGGTGCCCAGATTCAACTGGGTGTCCAGTCCCAGCGATTTAGCCTTCTGCACCACCCCGTTTATCTCCTCCGGAGTGGCACCTTTTCTCATCCCTACTATCATAGCGCCCTGAAATGATATATATATTCTGCCCTTTTGTCTAGGCTAGGGAAGTGCAAAATATTATGTAATATGATTATAACAGATGGCTAATTGTAAGACTTTATCTGCTGTAATAGTAGAATTTCAATTGAATATCATCTTATATAAACAGTATGATAGTTGCTTTTCCATTGAATATCTTTTATAATTAGTCGGAGATAATGCTGGGGGTCTATTTATGAAGATCAAAATCAAGATAAATCCTAAGAATCGGGTAGCCTATCTCCCCAAATCTATAATAGATGAAGGTTTTGAGGGAGAAGTTGATGTCTATGGAGCTGGGTCTGTCATTGTCATTCCTCACCCTAATGCTGATGCTGCGACCATAAACGAGAGTATTTCTCTTGTGGCCAGAGATATCGAACTGACGTACAGTAGACGTTCCCAGCAGGGAGCGCATTTGCCAAAGTCGGAGAGAATAAGACAAAATGGAGGCGACAAGCCATGACTACACCTGCTAGTAGAAATTATAGCCGAGTTGTGGAACTTGGCAAGCTTGATGCGAAAACTGAGCTTGAGCAAACATTGACTCAGGAACTGACCAAAGCTCTTCAAAAGAGAGGATTTGAGGTAAAGCACAACGGAACGGCTACTTCCAATGCGCCTGGTGGTGTACCGGATATTGAGATCCGGGATGACCATTATCAAATCAATGTTGAGGCCACAAAAACAACAAAATCCAATGCTGATCGTGAGTATCTAGCGATCAAGGACCATTTAGAGAAAACGAAGGCCGAACAACCTCAAAAGAAATGCTTTGCTTGGTATGTGTCGCCAGAAACCCATTACCGCATGATCAACGCTATCCGGGAATTCAACGTAACCAACAAGACCGAACCTGACCTCAAGATGATGCCATTGTCATTTTCTAATCTTCGGTTGTTCTTAGATAAGCTCATCCACAGCACACAAGATGAGTATGCCAAAGGCCAGGTCATGAACCTATTTTCTCACTATTTGTCTTTCGTTGATGATGAGCGCGTTCTTAAGGTGTTGTACGAGGTACTATTTCCTGCCGACAGTGTACTCAAGCAGGAAATAGGGTTAAAAGAGGAAGCCAAACATCAGAAAACGATCGAGGAGCTAATCGCAGGGCTTACCAAATTAGAGCAAGACCTACGGGACTATAGAATTGCTCTCTCCACAGATGCAATTAAGAACGTCATCTTGCTTGTCTTTATGAAGCTCTACGAGGAAAAGCGAGAATACGATGGTGAAGATAATAGATTCACTAGGGAATCCTTCAGCAAATTTCAGGCCATGATAGGGCACAAGAAAAAGAAGCGGGCCGTGCATGAGCTGTTCAAGAACATAAAAGACGACCAGGAACTCCAAGCGGCTCACTTATTTACAGATTCAGACAGGCTATCCGAACGCATGACCGATACTTTCGTCGTGAAGTACTTCATTGAACCCTTCGCCCGGTATCACTTTTATACCACCAAAGTTGATGGATTAGGTGCCGCCTATGAAGTTCTCGGGAAGCTATCCGGCAAGGATGTGAAGGTTGGGCAGTTTTTCACGCCAGAGAACGTAGTCAAATTTGTGGTGCGCCTAGCAGAATTAGCTCCGACAGACAAAACGCTCGACCCAGCTTGCGGCACGGCTAGATTTCTCACATATGCAATGGAAGCTATGATGTCCAAAGTACCGAGAACAGATGCTGATAGTCACAAGAGGATCGCAACCACTCAGTTGTTTGGTACGGATGATGACCTGAATGTTGCGAAATTAGCGAAGATGAATATGTACATCCATGGAGACGGTAAAACGAACATTCAGGACTGTGACGGTTTACTGCTGTCCGAACACGACGGTACCATAGACGTGATTCTGACGAATCCACCGCTTGGCGAACTGAATTACATGAAGGATACCTATGATGAAGAATTCAGATTGCAGCGGATGGATGTAATTCCTCGGAAAAATGTCACGGAGGAGCGTCTGCGGAGATATGAAACCAAGTTGAACGAGCTCCAATCGACGAGCCAACATACTGCGACAAGCCAACAAAAACGCATCCAGAGTTTAATGGCCAAGATCGCCGAGTGTAATTTCGCTATAAAGAACGGCACGCCTGAGATTGTCACTACCGGCAACCAGATGAAAGGCGGAGCATTGTTCCTAAATGCTGCGAAGCATTACCTAAAGTCAACTAGGGATGGTAGCGCTCTGCCAGAATGGAGGGGAGGAAAGTTACTGATTGTGCTTGACGAAGGGGTGCTGAATACCGATGACTACAGACGCGTGAGGGAATTTGTCAGAAGGTATTTCTATATCAAAGCGGTTATCTCACTTACAAGAGATACTTTTGTGCCCGTCTCCAATACTAGCACAAAGACATCGATACTCTATGCCATAAAGAAACAAGATCCCGACGCTGCACAGCAAGAACCCATTTTCTTTGCGCACGCTGAGAAGGTCGGCATCGACACTAAGAAGAAAGTATGTGCAAACCATTTATTCAATGGGGGAAACGATATTCTATCGAGGTACTTCGGATTCAAAGCCAAGGTCCTTAACTCATATGTTGGTTTTCAGTTCAGAGAGGATAGATTCCTGGCGCAAGGCCCTGTGGGAGAGGTAGTGTGATGTTTGATTTCTCCCATTGCTACTATCGACTGCCCAGAGATGTCTCCAATCGGCTAGATGTTCTATATAATGACACGATGTTCGACGCGGTTGAAGAGTCTATCAAGAGATCACCTTGCGAGTTCGCACGACTTGATAGGGTTGCCACCCTTAAGCGGGGAAGTCGGAATCCCCAAGAAACACCCAATGAAGGATTCTTCTATTTGGATATAGGAAGTGTACGCACTGCCAATGGGCAAGCTGAACCAGAAAGGATGAGGGGAGCAGACGCAAAGAGTTCTAGAATGCGTCGTGTGATCAAAAAGAACCAAGTGCTGGTTTCGACGACTCGCCCGACTCGTAATGCCATCTGCATCGTCCCAGAAGAGTTAGATGACCAAATCTGCTCAACCGGCTTTGCCGTGTTAGAGGCGAAGTCCGACATGCTACCGAGGTTCCTTTTCCACTCTCTGCGTTCCCACTTGAGCACCCTGCAATTTGAGAGACATTGCTCTGGTTCAGGATACCCTGCAATCAATCAAGAGACTGACTTGCTTAGAATCCGCCTAAACCCGATCCTCAAGTGCAAAGCAGTACAGTTAGCCGCCTGGCATCCCTAGAAATCGAACCCAATCAGCTTGAACGCCAAGCGAATCAAATGAGGGAATTTGCCAGCGGCATTATTATTGCTGAATTGGGCTTCAAGCAGCCGGAGGAGACACATTATTTTTTCAGGTCGGGAGCAGAGAACCGGTCACTGGCATTTTATGAGCTGGCGGCTGACCTCGGGGACCGATTGCATTTTCTGTTCTATCACCCGAAATACACTTACCTGGACGGACTGGACAAAAGATACAAGGTAACTTTTCTTGAGTCGGCTTGTCGCGAACCGATACACAGGGGAGAACAGGTAAAGGAAGATGAAAATGGTACCCAGATTCTGTTGAAGACTGTGAATCTGAAAAATGACCACATAGATTTTGACAACGCCACTGCAATATCAACAGAGACTTTTGAGTCAAAACCCAGTGCCCAGGCCCGAAACGGAGACATTCTTCTTGCTTCAACAGGGTATGTCTCAATGGGTAAGGTGGATATTTACGACAGGGCGGTGCCTTCTCTGGTGGATGGGCATATTTCAATTATACGCCTGAATGGCGACTACGACGCCCACTTTGTGGCCTACTTTTTGCGTTCGCACTTTGGGCAGTTGCAGATAGACAAGTGGTGGACTGGGTCATCAGGTCAAATCGAATTGCCACAAGCGAATATAGCAAAGTTCATTATAGTATCTTGCCAGAGTCTACCGCGGAAACAGCAATCTCAAATAGCCGAACGGATCACTAGAGAATTGTCAGAAGCACGCAAGCTAGATGCAAAAGCTCAAGCAAAACGTGATGAATCTAAACAAGTATTTGAACAATTAGTGCTTGGGCGAGCCATGGTGTAGTCTTGGGTGCCCTGGTTAAGTATAATCGTGGTCGATAACGGAAAGTCTCTTAGTTGATGGGTTCCCCTCGGTTGGCGCTGACAGAAAGCCTACCTCGAATTATTGTTTGCTGTTTCTAATAGCATCAATTACTGAAAGAAGAACTCCGACACCTATGAAAGAGTAACCTATAATACGCTCATCACCGAAAATAATCCCCAGGACCACAAAGGACATACCGAGTACAAAAAGGTTAGACGGGTTAATGATTTGATTCCCCTTTCGCCTTGAGATAAGCAAAAGCACCATAATAACAACCAGGGCAATGATTGAAATGGTTATCCACAAGGGTTCCATGAATACCTCCTTTTAGAAGTACTGACTGCGCTATTATAGCACTGAGGGAACCAGGATTTCGATACAGCACACCAGTGAGGTATAATTCAGGAAACAGATATCGGATGATGCATGAAACCGTTAGTAGTTTATTATTCTTTGACAGGTAAAACGAAGCTGGTAGCTCAAGCAATCGCCGAAGCACTGAATGCAACGCTACTGGAGATTAAGGAGACAAAGCCCAGAAAATCAGGGCCGTCCATCTACGCGATTGGAGGCCTGGAAGCTAAAATGAACAAGGGAAGTAAGATAAATCCCGTAGATGTCGATTTAAAGCAACATGAACCGATATTTATCGGTTCTCCAATCTGGAACTCAAGACCGGCACCGGCTATTAACTCATTTATATACAGGACAAATTTTGAAGGCCGGAGTATTATTCCATTCTTTACCATGGCTGGCGACAATGCAGGGAAAGCTCTGGCGAACATAACAGCTAAAATAGAGAAAAACCAGGGCAAGGTAGCAGGCTCTTTTGCAATAACATCATACAAGGTGTCCGACGAGGAAATCATAGCCAGGGCTAAGGAGGCTATAAAAAGGTATTCAAGCTAGACCCGATTCATTCAACGATGCCACTTCCCACCTAATCTATAGTCGAACGGCAAAACCCCTTATAGTTCTCCCTCCCTGGTGGGACGTAACAGGCAAGTTTTTAAAAATTCCCCTCTTAAGGTAAGAGGGGGAAAGGGGAGTTATGAAAGTAACCCCCTTTATCCCCCTTATTCTAAGGGGGAAAGAGAGAGACCTTAATTTTTGAGAAGGAACTCCCATCCTGGATTTGCACCAGCTTATAATGAGTGAGCTATAATAGCCAAGAATATGCCATGCGGGATTTCCAAGTTAAATAAACTATTCAGGAGTCGCGTCATCTATGCTGGCTAAGCTGACATTTCTGGGTGCAGCGAGGAATGTTACAGGTTCCTGCTATCTCTTGGAGAGGCAGGATACCCGTGTGCTTATAGATTGCGGGATGTACCAGGAGCGGAAGCACCAGGGGAGAAACTGGCAGTCATTTCTGTTCGATCCTCAGTCGCTTGATGCCGTTTTTTTGACCCACGCCCATCTCGACCACTGCGGACTTTTACCAAGACTGGTACGTGAAGGGTACAAGGGCAAGATATACTGCACCCAGGCAACGGCCGAGATAGCCCAGATTATCCTCCTCGATGCCGCACATCTGCAGGTAGAAGACGCTGCATATAAGGCAAAACGCCATAGAAGGGAGGGGCGCCGCGGTCCTTATCCTGAAATACCTCTTTATACTGTAGAAGATGCCGAAGCGGTCGAGCCGCATTTTTCCGCCGTAGAATATCTGAGCTGTGTCGGAATTAACAGCAATCTCGAAGGCTGTTACTATGAAGCGGGCCATGTGCTCGGGGCTGCAACCATAAGTGTAAACATCCAGCAGGATGGCAAGAACCACAGAGTAATTTTCTCCGGTGATATCGGCGAGCCTGACCGCCCTATAGTAAAGGACCCGGCTGTTTTCGATGAAGCCGAATACATAGTTATAGAGTCGACTTACGGCAACCGTACCCACGAAGAACACGAGAACCTCGATATTCAAAAACAATTACGCGATTGTATCAACAGGACGGTAAGCGCCGGGGGCAACATCATTATTCCCAGTTTCGCTCTGGAGCGGTCCCAGGAACTACTGTATCACCTGAACGAATTGTTTCTACGCAAAGAAATCCCGCCCTTAATCGTCTTTCTGGACAGCCCTATGGCAATCCGGATTACCGAAGTATTTAAACGTCACGCTGAACTCTTCGACAAAGAGATGATGCAGCGTCTGCGCCAGGGAAATTCCTGTTTTAGCTTTGAAAACCTCAAGATAGTACAGACTGTGGAAGAGTCCAAGGCCATTAACAACATAAAGGGAAGCAGTATCATCATAGCCGGCAGCGGTATGGTAACCGGCGGCCGTATAAAGCACCATATCGTCAACAACATCAGGAGGGCAGAAAGCACGATACTATTCGTCGGCTATCAAGCGGAGGGAACGCCGGGCAGAATATTACTGGATGGTGCTAAGAAAGTTCGTCTCCTGGGGCAAATACATCCGGTGAAGGCACACATTGAACAAATCGAGGGGTTTTCGGCCCACGCCGACCGTGATGGACTACTGGAGTGGTTAGATGACATTCGTGTCCCGCCGCGCTGCGTATTTGTCACCCACGGAGAAGAAAAAGCAGCCAATAGCTTTGCGAAGATCCTGAACGAGAGAACCGGCTGGACCGTAAAAGTCCCCCGATACAAAGAAACTGTGAAGCTCGTTTGAATCGAGAAAGAAGTTCCGACTGTGAAAAAAAGCATTTTGCGCTGGGAGATAGGGGGAATTGCCTTCATAGTTGTTTTAGGGTCGTTGCTGCACTTTGCGTTCGAGTGGTCAGGTCGCGCGATTCCCATCGCCCCGATTGCTGCCGTGAATGAAAGTGTCTGGGAACATCTGAAGCTGGGGTTCTGGCCGGCACTGGTATATGCGGCTTTGGAATATAGCCGCTTTGGAAAGTCGGCGAACAATTTTCCCTTTGCAAAGACCCTGGGAATTTATCTACTACCAATCACTATCGTGGTCCTTTACTATGCGTACACGGCTATCCTGGGGCATGGTCTCCTGATAGTCGACATTGCGATTTTTGTTGTAGCGGTCATAGTCGGGCAGTTGGTGAGCTATAAATTGCTAATTGCCTCTCCGTTACCGAAAAGGCTTAACCGTTTCGCCCCGATTGCTTTAGCGGTCCTGGGCATTCTCTTAGTGCTATTCACTTTCTATCCACCGCAATCGCCGCTCTTCAGAGACTCCGGCACCGGTGGCTATGGCATTGTCGGATAGCAATGAGAAAAACAAAGGTGTCAGCGGCTGGGCTTGAATCACCGGCCAGAGCCCTATTAGCAGATGTAACATGGCCCGTCCAGGGGTATATTTTTTATTTAACATGCAGGTATAATGTGCGAATGCCGAGAGGCGTCGAAGGACACATACGATGAATTGGACAAGAACTAATTCAAAGCACAGGAGGAGTCTATGTCTTTGATAGATTACATGGTCAACAATTTCGTCTCTTTCTTTCAGAACCCCAGTGCCAGTGGTACTTACCTGGCCATAGCCATCGGTCTGGCTATAGCCTTCGGTGCGATCTGGCTGGCCGGTTACCGACCGCCGCTCTTTAAGAAACCCTGGCTCTGGGCGGTCCTCGTAAGCAGTGCCTTTCTAACCCTGGCTGCTATAAGCTTCGTTCAAATTCCCCTCCAGCATTGGGTTCAACAAGCGCTGAGCCATTTCTGGAGCCCGGAGTCCGCCATGCGCTGGCTTCTTCTGGCAGGTATACCATTAATGCTCCTCACAGGACTGGTCCAGGAAGGGTCAAAGCTGGTGCCGGTGGTCGTATACTGGCGGCGCAGCGGCAGGAATATCGACCCCAAGCTGGGACTGGCTATCGGCGCTGTAGCCGGAGCCGGATTTGCAATCTTCGAAGCGCAGTATTTTCACAATCTCATCTTCGCCTCAGGGTGGACATGGGAATGGGTGCAAGCCTACGGCTTCGTGGCACTGCTCCCATTCTGGGAGAGGTTCTTTACCGTGGCCGCTCATATCGCTTTTTCCGCTCTGGCCGGGTATGGCCTGGCCAGAGGCCGGGGATGGCAGTTCTACCTCATAGCCTCTGGTCTGCACGCCTTACTGAACTATGGCGCAGTTTTGTGGCAGGCAGGGCTCCTTACCGACCTTCATGTGGAAATCTATGTTGCTGTCATAGCCGTGGTAGTAACGGCCTGGGCCCTGTGGCTCCGCTGGAGAAAAACCGCAGCTACGGCTGAGCCTGAAATATCATCCACGTGAAGTTATCGAATCAGGAGTAAATTATCTTGTAAAAGGAGAAAAACATGGCAGAGGAAGAAAAACGCTGGTACCGCCGCCGCTCCGCGACCCTGGTAGGCCCTATCTGGTTCATCGGCTGGCTATTTACAATCGGTTATGCCGGTCTGGATTGGTGGCAGATTATACTTGCCATAATAGTCTGGCCGCTCTTCCTGGGCCGGGCACTGGGCGGTTAAGAGAGTGTACTCTAATAACCCCAGGGGCAGAGTGCCATGAGCTCTGTCCAGGGAAATCTCCGGGTGGTGATTTCTGAAATATTCGAAATTACAAAATTGAATTCAAGGAGTAAGAAATATGAATACAAACTCCTTAGAAAAACTTAGCAACATTGAGCTAGCTCATTACGCCATCGATGCATTAAGACGGCTAATGTTGCACTATGGTATATGGTTCAACGAGGTCGTCCATCAGCTGGGCTTGGAAGAAGCCATTCGGCTCGAGGAAGAGGTTTCCGCCTCGTTTTTCCCCATAGCTATAAAACGCCTATCCAAGACTCTGGGCTTTCAAACTGAAAGCGACCTGCCGTTATGGCTGGTTAATATGGAAAAGGAAAGATTAATCGGCCTGATAAAGGCCATGTCCTTTAATTGGCTGGCAGGTGATGGGGTATGGTTCCGAGCTGTTGAAGATAACTATGATATGTATACCGGCAAAAGGTGTAACGATACCTGCTGGACCAGATATTCGCCTCTGGAAGCAGCCATGCTAAAATCGTTTTTGCAGCTTCCCCAGCAAAGCGGACTGGACGGTTTAGAAAAAGCTTTAAACCTTCGGCTTTACGCACAAATCAATGAGCAGACCATCGAAAGGTCGGGCGATGAACTCATTCTTCGTATGGTGAAATGCCTGGTCCAGGGAACAAGAAAGCACAAGGGGCTGCCCGATTATCCCTGCAAGTCGGCCGGAGTGGTAGAATTTCCGACATTCGCCAGTATGATAGATTCCAGAATCAAGACCGAGTGCATCAGCTGCCCCCCCGACGAGCATCCGAAGGAATGGATTTGCGCCTGGCGGTTTTACATTCCTGAGTAAACAACGGGCAAATAGAATAGATGAGGACGACAACAAAGAGAAGGCTTTTAATCGGAGCAGGAACCTTATCCACAGGAATAGGGATTATCGGTGCTTTCATCCCGATCCTACCTACAACCCCATTTCTATTACTCGCCGCTTCTTGTTATATGCGGAGCTCCGAACGGTTTTATCAAGGGCTTATAAACAACAGAGTATTTGGAGCCTACGTCAGGAACTACATTGAAGGCAGAGGAATGCCCGCAAGAATGAAGATACTTACCATCCTTCTACTCTGGCTAACTATTGGACTCAGTATAACTTTTGGAGTTCAGAATATAGTTGTAAGGATAGTACTAATTTGTATTGCCGTCGGGGTTACAGCACATATC
>Ga0307429_1000579_pt1 | contig 20750 bp, 17 predicted proteins | sample SalMarWE160230MG_FD_202151 | JGI IMG/M metagenome (GOLD analysis project Ga0307429, IMG submission 202151) | Salt marsh sediment microbial communities from the Plum Island Ecosystem LTER, Massachusetts, United States - WE1603-230 | ecosystem: Environmental > Aquatic > Marine > Intertidal zone >... | reverse complement strand
TTATAGTATCTTTTAATTCCTTAACTCTTTTTGTAACTTTCTGAGCTTTTTCCTGATCAGACCAGAAAGATTCTTGGGACATTTCTTTTTCTAATTTTTTTACTTCTTCCTCTTTTGTAGATAAGTCAAAGATAAGTCCCTATTTCGTCAATTTTTTTACGAAGTTGCTCCAGCTTATTTTGTAATTCCTCTATCATTTTATCCACCTTCCTTTCTATTTCCTACTTCTCTATAATTTTAATTTTTTAACTCTGTAAAAACTTTCTCACTTTCACCTAAAATAAAATTAGATTACTTCGCCTTAAAATCCTGATAAATAATTTAATTTATAATTTTTTCATTAGGCGAAATAATCCTAAAAAGATTTTTACCTAATTGTATTATATATTTTTTCCACAACAATGTTTATATTTCAATCCACTACCACAAGGGCAAGGGTCATTTCTTCCTATCTTTTTCTTCTTTTGCCCTTCTTCCTTTCCCAATCCCTTCCTTTTAACAAAAGGTGATTTTTTTGTTTGACTGCTAACCATGTGAGCAGGTGTTTCTCTTCTTACCTGGCGAACCCCTTGAGACTCTTCTTTTTTAAGCCTGACTTTATAAATAAATTTTACTACTTCTTCTTTCATACCGTTAATCATTTCTTGAAACATATTGTGGGCTTCAAAATGATATTCCATCAAAGGGTCTTTCTGTCCATAAGCTCTTAAACCTATACCTTGTTTTAATTCATCTAAACGTCGTAGATTGTCTTTCCATTCCCGATCTACCACCCGAAGAACAATCATCGTTTCAATCTGTCTCATTAAAAGTGAAGTAAATTCTTTTTCCCGTAACTCATATATCTCAAAAGCTTTTTCTGTTAAAATGTCCTGTAATTTTGGGATAGATAGCTTAGGAATTTCTTCCTTGGGAATAACTAATGAAATAGAAAAGATTTGGTTAATATGATCTTTAATTCCTGACCAATCCCATTCTTCGGGATAAATTTCTTTATTGGTATAACTCTTCAAGATATCCTCGATAGTGTCTTTTACCATTTCCAAGACATGTTCTTTAACATCTTTACTCTCTAATACCATCCTCCGTTGTTCATAAATTACCTTCCTCTGGTATTCCATTTCATTATCAAAATCTAAAAGCTGTTTTCTTATCTCAAAATTTCTTCCCTCTACTTTTTTCTGAGCACTCTCTATCGATTTGGTAACTAAAGGATGTTCAATAGGAATATCTTCCTCCATACCTAACTTTTCCATAATTCCGGAAATCCGATCAGATCCAAAGAGCCGCATGAGGTCATCTTCTAAAGAAAGAAAGAAACGGGATGAACCTGGGTCTCCCTGTCTTCCCGATCTACCTCTCAATTGGTTATCAATACGCCTACTTTCGTGCCTTTCCGTTCCAACTACATGTAATCCTCCTAATTTAGCTATCCCTTCACCCAGGACAATATCAGTTCCTCGTCCGGCCATATTAGTCGAAATAGTTACATTTTTACCCTGACCTGCTTGAGCTATTATCTCTGCTTCTCTCTCGTGATTTTTTGCATTCAAGACATTGTATCCAATATTCTCTTTCTTTAACAATCTACTCAGTGTTTCTGATTTATCAATCGATACTGTCCCTACTAAAACAGGTCTTCCTATCTTATAAACTTCGACTATCTCTTTAATAACTGCTTTAAACTTTTCTTTTTCAGTCCTATAGATAACATCTGCATAATTATTCCTTATTAATTTTTTATTGGGAGGGATAACTACTACTGGTAGATTATAAATATGGATAAATTCTTCTTCTTCAGTCTTGGCAGTACCGGTCATGCCACTAAGTTTTTTGTATAATCTAAAATAATTCTGGAAAGTTATAGTAGCCAGAGTCTGATTTTCGCGAGCAATTACTACTCCTTCTTTTGCTTCAATAGCCTGATGAAGACCATCACTGTATCGTCTCCCAAACATTAATCTTCCGGTAAATTCATCTACAATAATCACTTCTCCATCTTTCACTATATAATCAACATCTTTTTTAAATAATCTTTGTGCTTTTAGGGATTGGATAATATGATGTTGGACACTCATATTTTTCTCATCATATAGGTTCTTTATCTGCAGTAACCCTTCAATACGGGAAACACCCACTTCGGTTATAGTGATTGTCTTCTCCTTTTCATGTACTTTATAATCTACCTCTTCCTGTAAGCGAGTAGCAATTCTGTTTACCTGTTGATATATTTTAGTCGATTCGTCAGTAGGACCAGAAATAATTAAAGGAGTCCTGGCTTCATCAATTAAAATGCTGTCCACTTCGTCAACAATGGCAAAATCATAACCCCTCTGAACTACATCTTCCAACCGAACTGCCATATTGTCTCTTAAATAATCAAAACCAAATTCATTATTAGTCCCATAGGTGATATCTGCTTCATAGGCTTTCTTCCGTTCATCGATTGCCATATCATGCTGAATTAAGCCCACTTTTAATCCTAAAAACTCATAAATTTCTCCCATCCAATACCTATCTCGTTTTGCCAGGTAATCATTTACGGTAACAACGTGCACACTGTTACCACCCAAAGCATTTAAATATGCCGGCATGGTAGCCACTAAAGTTTTACCTTCTCCGGTAGCCATCTCGGCTATCTTACCCTGATGTAAAACAACCCCTCCAATAAGTTGAACATCGAAAGGCCTCATCTTGGTAACTCGTTTAGCTGCTTCCCGAACGACTGCGAAAACTTCAGGGAGAATATCATCCAGAGTTTCCCCTTTATTTAATCTCTCTCTAAATTCAGGGGTCTTGTCTTTTAATTCCTCATTATTTAATTTTGAAATATCTGGTTCATGGCTGTTTATTTTTTCTACAACAGGTTGCAGTCTTTTTAATTCCTTTTCGTTAGGGTCACCAAATATCTTTTTTGTCCAATCAAACATAATTATCTTTTCCTTTTCATTCTAAAATCTATAATTTCTATTTTTAGAGCCATCCGCTAAAATACATCTATTTGTCCAATTTGTCATTAGAGCACTCAAGTAATATTGAGTGCTACCCGTGGCAATTTCATTATAAAACTAAAAACTTATAGCAAAAAGCGCAAAACCATAATTTAAAATTTAAAACTTTTTCTTATATAGTATTGCTTTTAATGTAGGGGTCGGATTCATCCGACCCGAGTTTTTCTGGTAATTTTTCTAGCGGGCTCGATGAATCGAGCCCCTACCTTCTATACGCCATACTCTAATTACATTCTGTTTATATTTTCTTATCCATCTAACCAGATAACTAATTAACCAACTAACTAATTCCTAACGCGATACGCAATACTCGACACTAATCAGGCTTCTGGATTCAGCTCTTTATCTTCTGAATTCTGATTCCTGATTTCTGAATTCTCTTTTTTCACCATTGCATTTTGAATTAAGCTAAACACCCCGTAAAACAATAAAAAATCTCCTACACTTACTACTGAAGGGACAGGAAATGGGGGAGACAATGGGATAACATCGGCTAAAAATCTAAATAGGGTTTTTTCAGTTATCAGAGTATTTGCAACATGACTACCTTCTTTCAATATTAGAGCAATATCATTTAATCCTGCTTTATATAGACTGCCCAACAATATCGGCATACGACCGCCATTAGCCACGATAACCATAAAATTAAAGGCTATTCCCAGGGCGATAATTTTCATTCCTTTTAGCTCTTTATTATACCAGACTGCCAACAGAAGAACAACATAAGAGAAATCTAGGGCATAAGAACTATAATTAAGAACAAACCCTATTTTTCTTGATCCTAAAAAGATCAATCCAGCCTGAGTTAGAAAAGCTAATACTATTAATTCTATTCTCTTTAGTGAAATCTGACTCAAACTGCTCAACTTACCATTACGAAGCAATCCTATTATAATAGAAATAATTATAAGATAGACATATAACATTTATTCTTCTCTTTCTCTATCAAGAACCGAAATAAGAGCTTTAACTATTTCAGGGTCAAATTGTTTTCCAGATTGATCCTTTAGTTCCTTTAATATTTTATCTTTATTTAATTTTTTTCTATAAGGACGATCAGAACCCATGGCATCATAGGCATCGGCTACGGCAATTATCCTGGCAGACAGGGGGATATCTTCACTTTTTAATCCATCCGGATAACCTTTGCCATTATATCTTTCATGATGGTGATAAATTGCTTCATATGAATTCTTTAAAAAATCTACCGGTTCTATAATCTTAGCTCCCATAACTGTATGTTCTTTAATTTTATCAAACTCTTTATTGGTTAAACTACTCTTCTTTCCTAAGATGCTATCCGCTATGCCAATCTTCCCTATATCATGCAGTAAAGCAGTATATTCTATATTCTCAATATCCTTATCGGATAAATTCAATTCTTGAGCTAAAGCTACAGAGGTTTCTGCTACTCTTTCTGAATGACCTTTGGTATAGGGGTCTTTGGCATCAATAGCTGCTGCTAAAGCACGAATGGTATCTAAATATACTTTTCGCATTTTAGTATATAATTCAAAAGAACGGCGAGCCAGCAACAAAGGGAGAAAGAATAATAGAATACCTAAAATGCCGACCTCTGTATAGATGATAGCCATAAGAAAACCCATGGGGGCTTCTGCTATATAACTAGGTACCGTCTCCTTGATACTCGTTCTCCAAATTGTTTTTATTCTAACATTTTGTGCAAATGACACAACCATAATAAATAAGGTTGTATTAACAATGCAATAAGTCAATGCGCATATGGCAGCAGGCAAGATAAATCTAAAAATATTTTGCGCTCCTATAACTCCTCCTGCTTGTTGATAGGCAATACCGGCAATACCAACTGTTAAAGCATATTGAGAAGCATTAAATATTACTTTATCCCATGATATTTTCCTTTCAATTGTTTCACCTATTAATGCACCCAAAGCAGCTATTAACATTGCTAATGCTGGCCCATAGACTAAAATTAGCAAAAAATCTATAGGAAAAGCGATGGTAATACTTCCTGCCATAGGTAAACTAACTGGTATAAATTCAGCAAAGGTAGATATGGTAAGAAAAAAAATAAATATTAACCACATATCTGGAGAAAATGATAATGAAGGAATTAAATATATGAAAAGAACAATAGCTAAGCTTACTATTATCCCAATATACAGTCTTAATTTTAAAGACAATTTGAAATTCTCCTCTTAGTCATCTAATAAAATTAGGCCGGTGAGCCTTATCTTATTGCTGATTATATATTAACTCCACCTATATCTAGCGCCACCAGCTAACAATAAAGCCATGACACTAATTAATAGGCTGATTAGTTTTGCCTTATTAATCTTCATTTTTAGCACCTCCACGGTTTCAATTTGTTTTTCCAACACTCAAAACCGCTTCGCTTCGCTCAAGAAACTGCTACATCAGTTATTATATTATTAGTTCAAAATAAAGGCCTCACCGACCTAAAGCTTTATTTAATTTTCTGTTATTAAAACTCTACGGTTAGTAGCTTTAAGTATTGCTTTTACTACCGCTTTATTAAGATCATCTTTAATTACCGTAGAGCCTACTAAGTTTTCCTTTCTTTTTGAATCGATTAGATTAATAGAAACAACTATTATTTCTTTGCTATCTAACTTAATTTTCTTTATTTCATCTACTTGAAAGAAAATTGAACCCTCTAAATAGGAGCTTATCCCCTCTAAGGCAGCTTTGGCTATTAAATATTCCTGATTTTCGTCCCAATTTTTTCCAGATACTTTACCTTCATATATTTTCCCGTTACTTTCTAATTTTACACAAACTTCGAGCTGATTACCAATAGCTCTCACTTTAATATCAGAGAATTTAAGTCTTAAAGAAGATTCTGACTCTTCTTCCTTTATTTGCTCATCGTTTATTTCTTTATCCTTTACTTGTGCTATACTAATTTTTCTATAATCTACTTGAATATTATATTTAGCTAATAAAAACGATTCAATATCCCGGGTAATTCCTTTGGGGTTAGAAGAATCTTTAGTAATTATATGAATTTCTTTTATATCTCCATCTTCTGATAATACTATTTTCGCAAATAGAATATCGCTTAGATCTTTTAACGATTTTTCTATATCTCCCACTTCATAATTAAAGCGTCTGGGAATTATAAAATTACGAAATGCGTGTAATTTCTTTTTCTCCATAGATTCCTCCTTAAAATTCCGGCTCAATCAGTCCGAAATTTCCGTCTTTTCTTTTATACAAAACATTAACTTTATTGGTATTATCATTTGCAAAAACAAAAAAACTGTGTCCCAATAAATCCATTTGCATTGCTGCTTCTTCTACTGACATCGGTTTAATAGCAAATCTTTTAGTCTTTACAATTTTGGCAATCTTATCCTGCTCGCTATCTTCAGCATCAATCTCTTGGTTAGATAACCCTGTTTTTTCTGTGCCGGGGTGGGGTTTCTGAAAATATTTTTCTTTATATTTCTTTATCTGTCTTTCTAATTTATCTGCTACTTTATCTATGGAAGTATACATATCATCCGTTTCTTCTTCTGCTCTAATCAAACCCCTATTGGTTTGTAAGGTTACTTCGATAATCTGTCTGCTCTTCTCTACACTTAAAGTTACTATTACTTCTAAGATATGATCAAAATGTCTATCGATTTTATTTAGCCTTTTTTCTATATAGTTACGCATCGCATCTGTCACTTCAATATGTTTCCCTTTGAAAATAATTTTCATACCTTTTTCCTCCTTAGTAATAGTTTATTTTACTTAATATATACATTCTCCATCTAAACCGAAAACCCTTTTTTATTTTAAATATTTTCTAAACATTTTTAATTTATTTTTTCCCTTTAGCTTCTAATTATTTTCCCTTCATTAAATATCTAAATAATTCTGTCCGCCCTTCCTTAGACTGACCTGGTCTTTGCCCCCACACTCGCCTGCTGAGAGGTTTGCTCAGGAACTTTATCCTTCACTACTACTCTTCTCTTATTATTCTAACCCGTTAAGGTTAAGGCAGGACTTACTCCAAAGCCGCACCATGCTCAGTAACTAAAGTTACCTTACGTGGGTCGTTTCGCCTGCGACTGGCTTCGACTTTCAACCACAGCTCTAAGGAGAGGCGGTATGGTATATAAGTTTTATACGGTTCGGGCTAAAGTTAAAACAAATATATTCTTAGCTCGAGCTTTCATTAATTCTTTAGCACATTCTTCTACGGTAGCTCCGGTAGTAAACACATCATCCAAAATCAGAATATTTTTCCCTTTAATTTCATCTGGTTTTTCTACCGAAAAAGCACTAAGAATATTTTTCTCCCTTTCTTTCTTAGATAAATTAACCTGAAAAGGAGTTAACTTTTTCTTTATTAACACACTTTCTCCAACCGGGATAGAAAAATAATCTCCTATGACTTTGCTCAGCAAAACACTCTGATTAAATCCCCTTTTCTTTAAATCATTCTTATGTAAAGGAACAGGAATAATTAAGTCAAATTCATTTTCAAATTCATTATTTTTCAATAAATAATCCACCATTAATTTTCCTAATGGTTTAGCTAATTTTTTCTCTCCGTAGTATTTAAAGAGATGTATACATTTTTTTAATACTTTATCATATACTCCTGTAGAACGAGAGAATTCAAAAGAATATTTTTTCTTTTTACAATCAAGGCATAGGATTTCTCTGTTTTGCTTAAAAACATCAGTAGGTACTAAAGGTTTCCCACACTTTATACAATATGGTTGTTCAATTAATTCAATGGTTTTTAAACAATCCTCACAAATTGAATATCCTTTAGATTCTCGGATAGGTTTTTTGCATATCTTACAATCTAAGGGAAAAACAAAATTAAGTAACCCTTCTTTTATATATTCTATCACACTTTGATTATTCATACTAACCCTATTTTATTAGTATTGTGTATATCGTATTGCGTATATCGTATCTTGTGAATCGTATCTCGTAAAGAAATAAATACAAACAATTAAAAATATAAACTTAGAGACTTTTATCTCTTGAGATTATTTCTCTAACGAGATACTAGATACGAGATACGAACGACGAATTAGGTTCCCATTTCCCAGGAAGAAAGATATTTTTCTTGTTCCTCGGTAAGTCTATCAATCTTTATTCCCATCGATTCTAATTTTAATCTGGCAATCTTCTTATCAATAACCTCGGGAACGCAATAAACTTTTTTCTGTAAATTTTTCCCTTCTTTTACCAAATATTCAGCGGATAAAGCCTGATTGGCAAAACTCATATCCATCACGCTTGCCGGATGTCCTTCAGCAGCAGATAAATTTAACAATCTTCCTTCTGCTAAAAGATTTATTTTCTTCCCATTTTTTAAAGTATATTCCTCTATATATTCTCTAATGTTTTTTCTACGTACTGCAAAACCTTTTAAAGCCTCTACGTTAATCTCTACATTAAAATGCCCCGAATTAGCCAAAATTACTCCATCCTTCATTAAAGGAAATTCTTCTGCTGATATTACGTTTATATCACCAGTTAAAGTTATAAAAACGTCTCCGATTTTGGCTGCTTTTTTTATGGGCATAACCTGGTAACCATCCATAACTGCCTCCAAAGCCTTCATAGGATCGACTTCGGTAATTACCACCTGAGCGCCCATACCATTAGCTCTCATCGCCAGACCTCGAGCACACCAGCCATAACCACAAATTACAAATATTTTACCGGCAATTAGAATATTGGTAGCTCTCAATAAGCCATCGATGGTGCTCTGTCCGGTACCATACCTATTATCGAAGAGATATTTAGTCTGTGCATCGTTTACCGCAATAATTGGAAACTTTAAAGCTTCATCTTTTTCCATGCTCCTTAATCGGATAACTCCGGTAGTGGTTTCTTCGGTACCAGCAATGACATCTTTAATTAGTTCTTTCTTTTGAGAATGAATAGTTGAAACCAGATCAGCCCCATCATCCATGGTTATATTAGGTTTACAACTCAGCACTTTTTCAATATGCTGATAATAAGTATCTTTGTCCTCTCCCTTGATAGCAAATACTGGAATTTCAAAATCCTTCACTAGAGAGGCCGCTACATCATCCTGAGTACTTAAAGGATTGGAAGCACATAAATATATTTCCGCACCCCCTTCTTTCAAGGTTATTGCCAGATTAGCTGTCTCGGTAGTTACATGAAGGCAAGCAGAAATTCTAATTCCCTTCAAAGGTTTTTCGTTATTAAATCTTTTTCTTATACTTAAAAGAACGGGCATTTGTTTTTCAGCCCATTTAATTTTATCTTTCCCTTTATTAGCTAAATTAATATCCTTTATTCCATAATTCATTCTCTATCCCCCTCCTTTTTTTTAATTAGTGAATAAAATTTAACATTTCATTCTTGCGTATAGTATATATATTATATAGTGAAAAACGAAAAGCGCAAAACGTAAAGCCATAGCTCAAAATTTAAAATTTAAATATATTGCTTTATCTATTGAGTTTTATCTTTCTTATCTCGTATACTATATAGTAAAAATGAAAAGATAAGAAACAAAAACAGAGCTTAAATTTATAATCTATGAAAAGATTTTGAATTTTGAATTATGGTTTTCCGCTTTTTGTTTCAACTTTTTAGTTTAATTTGTATAAGAATTTTGCTAATTCAAAACTATACGCTAAACGCTACCCGCTATACGCTAATTCTATACTAGCTAACTAATTTAATTGGTCAATTTTTTATATATGGATTTGTCCTTCTCTCCTCACCCATAGTCGAATCCGGGCCATGACCGGGATAAATTATCTTATCATCACCTAAAATCAATAATTTTTCTTTAATTGATTTTATTAAATCTTGGTAAGAACCACCGGGCAGGTCGGTTCGACCAATACCCCCGGCAAATAAAGTATCACCCGTAAAGACAATATTATTTGAAACAAGAGAGATTCCTCCCGGGGTATGACCCGGTGTGTGAATTACTATTAAATTTAATGTACCTAAAGATATCTCGTCTCCCCCCTCTAAAAGCTTATCTGCGGGAGGTGAGCATATTTCTTTACCCATAAAGGAAGAGAAATTTTTATTGGCATCAACTAACATATCAGCATCTAACCTATGGATTAATAATAAAGCTTCGGTCTTGGCTTTAAGCAAATTATTGCCAGCAATATGATCGATATGCCCATGGGTATTTATAACGTATTTCAAATCAAAATTATTTTTTTGTAAAAGGTTTAAAATTAAATCTACCTCATTTTCTCCTCCCGGATCAATTACCGCTGTCTTTTTAGTCTTTTTACAACTAATTAAATAACAATTAGTCTCTAGCGCTCCTACTACTAATCTTTTTAGAAACATTTTTTCTATAATCCTTTCGTTTGGCAAAATACTTTGTAGGCAATTCAAGTTATTAAAACACTTTTTATCTTCTTAGATAGAAAAATTCTTTATTAAAAATCTTCCAAAACAGATTGCATTGCTTTACTTATTTTTTTTAGAATCTGAGGATAATTTGTAATAATCCCATCAACTCCATATAAAATAAAGCGTATCATATCTATGTCTTTATCAACCGTCCACACATACACTGTTTTATCCAACCGATGTAAACAAGAAATAAGTTTTTCTTTACACAAAAAGGCATGCGGATTTAACCCATCCAATCCATTAATATATCTTTTAGGATTAATCCATTTAGCATATAGTCCACTTGCTTTAAGCTCAGGATATCTCTCTTTTAGCAAGATTATTGTATCTCTATCAAAAGATGAAAAAAGAATATTGTTATATCCAAAACTCTCTGTCTCTTTTACTAATTTATCTACAATGCCCGGATAAATCTTCTCTCCTCCCTTAATTTCTATATTTACAGAAAGTTTTCCCTTCAATATTTTAAGTACATCCTTAAGCAAGGGTATCTGTTTATTGTGATACTTCCTCACCTTGCCTTTTTCTAAGTCGAGTATATCCCTCTTCTTAATTTTTAATTGTCTGAAACAAACCTTCTTCCCATCATTTCTTGAGAAAAAAAGTTTTTTAACTACATTGAAGCGCTTACCATCCCAATGTAAATAAAAACTAATTTTCTTCTTAGTTAATTGCTCATAAATATTTAGATAAAACGAATTGTCTTGAATTGTTCTTAATTCTAAAAAATATTTCTTCTCTTCCGGCAATTTCTCTATAATTTTTTCTTGATTTTTAGTAAAAAATTTAGAAATGTCGTATTCTTTTAACTCTTTAAAAGTAAGCTGCTTAATGGGAATTCTTATCCCGGCTAACCTTTGTAAATTCATATCATGGATTACAATTAATTTTCCATCTTTAGTAAGGTGCACATCCAATTCTATTCCATCTATCCCTAGCTCTACTGCTTTTTTAAAACCGTAAAGACTATTTTCAGGAGCAATTCCTTTCGCTCCTCTATGTCCAATAATAAGAGGTAACTTCATTATAATTTCTCCTAAAAAGGTCGATTATTTCTAAATTAACTTTTCACTATCTAAAAGAATGGTAACCGGACCATTATTAAATATTTTTACTAACATCATGGCTTGAAATTTTCCAGTCTCTACTTTAAGACCATAATTTTTTATATATTTTACAAAATAATCATATAATTTTACTGCTTTATCGGGAAGAGCCGCGGAAATAAAACTCGGACGTCTTCCTTTTCTACAATTCCCATATAAAGTAAATTGAGATACGACTAAAATCTGGCCATTTATATCTTTCACGGAAAGATTCATCTTTCCTTCTTTATCTTCAAATATACGTAAATTTACTATTTTTTCGGCCAGGTATTCTGCATCCTTTTCTATATCTTTCTGACCTACCCCTAAAAGGACTACCAAGCCCTCTTCTATCTTTCCTGTTTCTTTTTTTTCAATCTCTACTGACCCCTTTTTTACTCTCTGTACTACTGCTCTCAATTATTTATCCCTCCGAATAAAATATTCCTCTTATCCATTATTTAAAATGTTTTTATTCTTTTTATAGTTAATATGCCTTTTACTTTATTTACTTTTTTTATTGCTTCTTGAAGTTGATTAAGATTATTGATTGAGAGAATTACATCTATATTAGCAACATTATTCTTATCAGTTACTGCATATATAGCGTTAATTGAAATCTTAAGGCTGGAAAAAACTAACAAAATATCGGATACTAAATTTGAGCGGTCATCAGCTATTATTTTTACTTTTACCGGATAAAACAGCTCTTCTGTCTTTATCCATTCCACTTTAACTAACCGATCTTTTTCCGCCGAAATAAAATCTACATTAGGACAATCTATCTTATGTATAGATACACCTCTCCCCCTGGTAATATAACCAATTATTTCATCACCGGGAACCGGATTACAACATCGAGAAAATCTTATCATCACATCATCAATCCCTTGAACTCTTATTCCTTGATCAATTCTTTTTTTCGGTTTAATCAAAGGGATAATTGGAGAGATTTTTTCTTGGGGGATTATTTTAGATAAAACCTGATAAGCGGTTAATTTACCGTACCCAATATTTTCAAACATTGATTCTAATTCGGTAAAACCTAATTCAATAGTTACTTCTTTTAACCTTTTAGTAAGCTCGGAAGAGGTTTCAATTTTATATTTTTCCATCTCTTTTTCAAAAAGTTCCTTTCCTTTTTGAACATTCTCTCCCCGCATTTCCTTTTTAAACCAGATTTTGATCCTATTTTTTGCCCCTGATGTCTTGGCTATCTTTAACCAATCTCTACTGGGACCCCGGCTTGATTTTGAAGTTAATATCTCTATAATATCTCCGCTCTTCAATTTATAATCTAAAGAAACTATCCTTTTATTAACTTTAGCCCCTACACATCTATGACCTACCTCTGTATGAATAAGATAGGCAAAGTCTATAGGGGTGGAACCAGAAGGTAATATCTTCACAGCACCTTTGGGAGTAAAAGTAAAAACTTCATCCTGGAAAAGACCTATTTTTAAGTTTTCCATAAATTCTTTAGGATCTTTCAAATCTTTCTGCCATTCCAATATTCGTCTTAACCAGGAAAGTCTTTCCTCTAATTTTTTATCCTTTTTTAAATCAACTTTTTCTTTATATTTCCAATGTGCAGCTATTCCATATTCAGCAGTTTTATGCATCTCCCAGGTGCGAATTTGTATTTCTAAAGGTTCACCTTTGGGAGTTACCACTGTGGTGTGTAAAGACTGATACATATTCGATTTGGGCATAGCAATATAGTCTTTAAATCTACCGGGCATGGGTTTCCAAATTGAATGTAAAGACCCCAAAACTGCATAACAATCTCTGACAGAATTGCAAATTACTCTAATTGCAATTAAATCATATATCTGGAAAAAATCTTTTTTTCCTTTCTCCATCTTTTTATAAATACTATAGATATTTTTCGGACGACCTTGAATTTCCGCTTTTATTTTTACCTTTTGTATCTCTTTTTTTATAATCGCTTTTATCGATTCTACATAACTTTCTCTTTCCAAGCGATTTTTTGCAATCCTGCTAACTACCATTTTATATTTTACTGGTTCTAAATAACGTAAAGAAAGGTCTTCTAACTCCCACTGAACCCTGGAAATACCCAATCTATTGGCAATGGGAACGTAAATTTCCAATGTTTCTCGGGCTATTTTTAATTTCTTGTGGGGTGGTAAATATTGTAGAGTTCTCATATTATTCAAGCGGTCTGCTAATTTTATCAAAATAACTCTTACGTCTTCTGCCATAGCCAAAAACATTTTACGAAAATTTTCGGCTTGCCGTTCTTCTTGTGTTTTAAAAGAGATTCTACTTAATTTTGTGACACCATTAACCAGCATTGCTATTTCTTCGCCAAAGTCTTCTTCGATGGAAGATAATGGAGTATCAGTATCCTCTATTATATCATGCAAAATAGCCGCTGCAATAGTAATTACGTCAAGCTCTAAATCAGCCAATATTTTAGCTACTTCTAAAAGATGTAAAGTGTAAGGTGCTCCGGAATGCCTCTTTTGATTCTGGTGAGCTTTTGCAGAATATCTATAGGCTTTTTTTACTAAGCTCAAACCAGCTTGAGGAGCATATTGGGATATTCTTTTTAAAATATATCTTATTAAAGTTAATTGAGAAATAATTTACACCTTCTTTGCTCGAAGTGTAGTTACCTGGTTAGTTAGTTAACTGGTTATCCAGTTTGCTAGTTAAAACACAGGTTAAAAGTTGCAGGTTTCGAGTTTCCGGAAAGCATGTAGAGGCATATTGTATACTCCAATAAACTGGAAACTCATAACCAACAACAGATTGTCTTTATCTAAAAACGAAAAACTATAAACAAAAAAACAGTTCTCTATCTTGAATTTGTTTTCTTAACTAGCTAACCAGGTAACCAATTAACTAAACAGGCTATATAGTGTACGCTCCACGCTAATGTGCGAGATACGATTCACGAGATACTAATTTACATCTAGTAGACAGGCGAGACGCCTGTCCTACAAGGGATGAGCAACTAATTTATTTCACATTTTGTATTTATTCTTTGTATTTTCTCTTTGCTAACGACTATTCACTAACGACTAACGACTAATCAATTATATTGCACTAGAGAAAAAACATCATATCCTTTTAATTTTTCCCGAGGGTTTAAAAATTCAAGTTCAATTATAAAGGAGGCACCCATAACCCTTCCTCCTAATTTTTCAATTAATTCAAATACTGCAGCAGTGGTACCTCCTGTAGCTAAAAGATCGTCAACGACCATAACTTTATCTCCATTATTTATAGCATCTTTGTGTATTTCTAATATATTCTCACCATACTCTAATTGATAGGATACTCTCTCTACCACACTAGGAAGTTTCTCTGGTTTTCTAATAGGTAAAAATCCAATTCCTAATTGATAGGCTACTGGGGCACCTATAATAAAACCACGGGCTTCTATTCCCGCAATATAATCAATTTGGTATTTACTACAATGCTTGGTTATTTCATCAATACTATATTTAAATGCTTCTTTATCTTTCAATAGGGTAGTAATATCTTTAAATTGGATGCCTTTTACCGGAAAATCCGGAATATTTCTAATTTTTTCTTTTAAATCTATCACTTTTATCTGCCTCCTAAAAAAATAGTTTTTATATCTTTTATATTTAATTGAACTTTTTCCGTTCCATTCCACTTATTTAGTTCGATATTAAAAGCTAAATCTACCACGTTGTTTTCAGAAAATATTTGCTTTCCTGTTCTGCTTAATTTAAATCCTATCCCTTCTAATGTTCTGTTCTCTTCCTTAATTTTTATTTTTAAATGCTCCCTCTTTTTGCCAACCAGCCTCCAATCGGATATTATGTTTTTGTAACTACAAAAGACAGGTTGAGGGTTCCCAATTCCAAATGGCTCTAGAACACTAATATCTTTTACCAAGCTAAAATTAATATCGCTTAGTGAAATCTGAGCGTCTATTTTTAATTCCGGACTTAGATCATCTTCTTTAATGAAATTTTGAGATATTTCATTTATCCTTGATTTAAACTCGGGAATTTTGTTAGACTCTATAGTAATACCTGCGGCTAACTCATGCCCACCAAAATTTATTAAAATATCCTGGCACGATTCCAAAACATTATATAAATGAAAACCTTTAATGCTCCTTCCCGAACCTTTTGCTATCCCATCTTTTTTGGAAATAATAATTGCAGGACGATTAAATTCCTCTACTAATCTAGAGGCTATTATGCCGATTACCCCTTGATTCCAATTTTCTGATTCAAGAACCAATACTTTATTACCTTCTTCTTTTACTTGTATAGAAGCAAATTCTCTGGCTTCTCTTAAGATATTATCTCCGATTTCCCGTCTATGTTTGTTTATTTCACTTAATTTCTGGGATAAATGTTTAGCTTTATATTCAGAATCAGTAAGCAACAATTCTAAGGCTAATTTAGGGTCATCTAACCTTCCTGCTGCATTTATCCGGGGAGCAAGGGCAAAATTAACTTCTTTGGTACCTAAATTACCATAATTTGCTCCACTCTCCGTTATTAATGCCTTTAAACCTTCTTTCTTGGTTTGATTAAGTGTCTTTAATCCGTATTTAATTAAGATACGATTTTCATCGATAAAAGGGACGGAATCAGCAATCGACCCCAATGCAACATAATCAAGCAGACTCCATAAATCATCCTGGTTTTTTTTTAATTTTGAATATAGAGCTTGGGCCACTTTAAAACTTACACCCACTCCTGCTAATTCCTTAAAAGGATAATTTGTATCGCATTTGGGGTTTATTATTGCTATTGCAGAAGGAAGGTCTTTTTGGGGTTGATGATGATCGGTAACTATAACATCTATACCATATTTATTTGCTTTCTCTATTTCAAAAATAGAACTAATTCCACAATCAACTGTAATGATTAATTTAATATTATTTTTAAAAGCGATATCTATAGCTTCTTCATTTAGTCCATATCCCTCTTGAAAGCGATTTGGTATATAATAGTATAAATTAGCAGTAAACTCTCTCAAAATCGTAAACAATAAGGCAACGCTGGTTATTCCATCGACATCGTAATCTCCGTAGATTAATATTCTTTCATTGTTATTTATCGCTCTTAATATTTTGTCAACAGCTTTCTCCATATCTTGAAAGATATAAGGATCTCTCAAATCTTTAAGATCTGCCTTTAAGAATTTTCTAGCACTTAAAACTTCCTTCGTTCCTCTGTTTATTAGTAATTGAGCTAAAATTGGAGAGATATTTAATTCCTTGGACAACTCTGATTGTAACTTTTTATCTTCTTTTGATATGTGCCACTCTATTTTATCTACACTCCTTTCTCATATATCGTATCGCGTATTGCCTAAAGATAAGGTGAAGCCTTTAATGTATAGTAAAAAAGCGCAAAGCGAAAAGTGTAAGACGAAAAAGCAAAACTCAAGACTAAAATCTATGAAAAAGTTTTGAATTTTAAGTTATGGTTTTTAGTTTATAATATTATCCGTTACAAAACGAGATCCGAGATACTAATTTATTCTGGCTTCTGGATTCTGACTACTGACTTCTATTTTCTTCACAATATACGATATACGCTATACGAAATACTATATACTAGTAAAGTTTGCATTTTACACTTTTATTTTTTTATTCTTTCATCAATGCCTAAAAATTCGAAAAATGATAGTTAAAATAATACTTATTAAAATACATAATCCTAAAGGGAAGTAAAAGACAAAATTTTTTCTTTGAATTACTATATCTCCGGGTAATCTACCACAAAAAGGTAACTTTCCCGCCAACAAAAATAAAGTTCCTAAAATAACCAATACTATTCCAATAAACAGAAGAGTCCTACCAAATAGGTTAAATTCAGACATTTTTATCTCCTGTTTTGTTTAAACTTACTTTTTACCCTTTTTTCCGGAAATTCTAATACCTTTTTGATGTATTTTAAATATTTTATTCCACTCTAATAATAAAGGACTAGCGATAAAAATTGAAGAATAAGTCCCGGCAACCATTCCTATAAACAAGGCTAAAGCAAAATCAGAAAGTATATTTCCCCCGAAAAAATATAAAGTTAAAATGGGGATAATGGTAGTTAAAGCTGTGTTTATCGTTCTGGACAGAGACTGATTAATGCTCATATTTATTAAATTTTCAAACGGTTCTCTGGTTTTAAACTTGATATTTTCTCTAAGTCTATCTAAAATTACAATTGTATTATTTAGAGAATATCCTACAATAGTAAGAACAGCTGCTATTATTGAAATAGTTATTTCCTTCTGCAATAAAGAAAAAATACCCAAAACAATTAAGGTGTCATGCAAAAGTGCCAATATTGAAATGATAGAAAACTTAAATTCAAACCTCATAGTAATGTATAAAATGATTCCTATAAAGGCAAAAAGCAAGGCATAAAGAGCTAACTTTTTTAAATTTTCTCCGATAACCGGTCCTACTGTCTCTACACGCAATATCTCTAAATCAGTTAAATTTTCTCTAAAAGCTGACAATATCCCCTTTCTTTGCTCTGAATTAATCTTTTCTGTCCTTACTACAAATTCATTATCTGATAAATTTTGAATAGTGCTTTGGCTTAAATTAAATTCACTTAAAACATTTCGAACTTCGGTAGTGGAAACTGATTTATCAAATCTTATTTGAATTAAAGTCCCCCCGGCAAAATCGATTCCAAGATTAAATCCTTGAAAAATAATTGAAATTAAACCAACCAGGATAATAAGTGCAGAGATAATATATACTATTCTTCTATTTTTAATAAAATTGAATTTCTTTTTTCCAATTAGGTCCATTTAAATATATCCTCCTTAATTATGTCTAAAATAAAGCTTTGGAACTAAACTTAGTAGCTACTACTTCTAAAATAATCTTGGTTACTACAATTGCAGTAAACATACTGGCTAAAATACCTACACTTAAAGTTACCGCAAACCCTTTAATTGGTCCTGAGCCAAAATAAAATAAGGCAAGAGCTGCAATTAAAGTAGTAACATTAGCGTCAAATATGGTACGGAATGCTTTATTAAAGCCGGCATCAATAGAAGCCCGAAAGGTTTTTTCTAATCTCAATTCTTCTTTTATTCTCTCAAAAATCAGAATATTAGCATCTACTGCCATACCAATAGTAAGGATCATTCCAGCTATTCCTGGTAAAGTTAAGGTCGCTTTTAAACCAGCTAAAGCTCCCACAATTATTACCATACAGACAACTAAAGCAAAATCTGCTATTAATCCAAACCCCTTATAGTAAATTAACATAAAGAGTAAGATTAATACCAATCCTACTATTCCGGCTTTTATTCCCTTGGAGATAGAGTCTCTTCCTAAGGTTGGTCCAATTGACCTATTTTCCAAAATTTCAACTTTTACCGGGAGAGCACCGGATCGCAAAAGTAAAGCTAAATGTTTTGCACTATCTACGGTAAATTTTCCGGTAATCTGAGCTTTTCCGTCAAGAATTGGTTCCTGGACTACAGGAGCAGATATTTCTTTCCCATCCAAAGTAATAGCTAAAACTTTTCCCACGCTCTTTTTGGTTGCATCTCCAAATTCCTTAGCTCCAATTTTGTCAAATTCAATTAAAACAATAGATCGACTAAATTGATCAAAGGATGATTTAGCATCTATTAAGTGGGCTCCGGTTAGCTGGGTTTCTCCTTCCTCGCTTTTAAATTCCAGGAGAGCAGTTTTACCAATTAATTCTACAGCTGCTTCCGGATCTTCCACGCCGGGTAACTGAACTAAGATACGATTTGTACCTTGCCTCTGAATTACTGGTTCTGAAACTCCTAATTGGTCAATACGGTTTCTTATTATTTCTAATACTCTGTTTACCGCATCGTTGTCCACTGCTGCATTAGGAGTATCTACACACTCTAATATAACGTGGGAACCTCCTTGTAAATCTAATCCTAAATTTATCTTTTCATTTAGAGGAAACGATAATATAATTGCAATAAAAATTACTACAAAGACGCTGGCTACCCTTAAGGTTTTAGTCCAATTCATATAAAAATCCTCTCTTTCTAATTTTTCTTATCTTCTATTTTGTTTATTACATATTACTATATTGTTTTTCAACCTTATCATTATAATATTATAGTATTTTCTTTGTCAACGGGAATACTTAATATTCGTATTGCAAATTGCGTATCGAGTATCGTGTGAAGAAAAAGAACTAGAGAAAAAAGAAAATCAAAAAACAAAAGTAATAAATATTTTTTTCTCTCTTTCTTACTACCCCACTAAAGCTTATACTAATACTTGAGAAAAATATTTCTTTAGTTAAAATGCTAAAATTTAAAGGCAGGTATAAAAAAAATACCTGCCTTTAAATTATTATCGTTATTTATATCTCTATATGTTTTCTTTCTTTTTAAAAAATACTTTGCGGTATTATTTTTCGCTTTTTGTCCCGATAGCATTACGTGTAGTATTTACAACTACATCTTTGGCAATCTCCAAGGTTAAAGTATTGCCCTTGATATCTCTGATTATTCCGTATATTCCCCCAATAGTAACCACTTTATCTCCCTTTTGTACACTATCCAGCATTAATTTATGTTTTTTTTGCTTTTGTTGCTGTGGGCGAATAAGGATAAAATAAAATATACCAAATATAACAATCAAAGGTAAAAATTGTTGAAGAGCTTCCATTTTTATAATCACACCTTTCCTTTTTAATTTTAAAAAATACCTTTTAAATTATACATAATTTAATTTTATTTAGCAAGTAATTTTTAATCAATTAGTTTAAATAATTTGCAAGAAATTTTTCTTTATATTCTAATAATCTATCTTCTAATAAAGCTAATCTTATATTTTTCATTAAAGAAGACATAAAATAAAGATTGTGGATAGTCCCTAAAATTGAAGCAAGTATTTCTTTAGACATATATAGATGACGTAGGTAAGCCTTAGTAAAATTCTGGCAAGCATAACACTTACATTTATTATCTAAAGGTGTAAAGTCATCCTTATATTTAGCGTTAGTTATAGACAACTTACCAGATGAAGTAAATAACGAACCATTTCTGGCATTTCTGGTAGGCAGAACACAATCGAACATATCAATTCCTCTTACAACCCCTTCTAATATGCTCTGAGGAGCTCCCACCCCCATTAAATATCGGGGTTTATTGATTGGCAAATAAGGGACTGTATAATCCAAAACTTCATACATTAAAGATTTTGGTTCACCTACACTTAACCCCCCTATTGCATAACCCGGAAATTCTAATTCTACCAATTTATTAGCATTTTCAATTCTTAAGTCTT
>Ga0307429_1000576_pt1 | contig 20772 bp, 21 predicted proteins | sample SalMarWE160230MG_FD_202151 | JGI IMG/M metagenome (GOLD analysis project Ga0307429, IMG submission 202151) | Salt marsh sediment microbial communities from the Plum Island Ecosystem LTER, Massachusetts, United States - WE1603-230 | ecosystem: Environmental > Aquatic > Marine > Intertidal zone >... | reverse complement strand
AGATGATCTATTGGTATTGACATATCACAAGTCATTTACGGAATTCAGAAAGAGGCTAGGACAGTACTTCAGAACTAAGCATTTCAATCTGAATATGAGGAATTATCTTACTAGGAATATGTCAGGGAACTTATCTTAATTGGTCTAGATTTTCATTAGTTAGTGTTTATACTTGTATCTGATCAAGACATTCATTGGAATAATACCCAACCAGAAATATTGCTTGATTCTTGAATCAATTTATGTGATTGATAGTTTTAATAAAAAGTATGTATTCATTTGCAGCGTTTTCAAACCGAAAAAAAACCAATAAAAGAAAGTAGCCCTAATACGACATTTGGTAAATAACTTTTTGAATACAAATAGTGTTATTTCTAATAATAACTAATGTATAAATAACCTTTTAATATATTTTATAGCCTATCATATTGATTTATATATCAGTGCCTTTGCTATATAAGGAATCTTTATTACTTTTTACTATTAGTGGTAAAATGTTACATAGTTCTCTTCTATATCTCAAATATGTAAGAATCTTATATAAGAGACATGGACAATAAAAACATTATTATAAAGGAGTACAGTATTAAAAATACGGATATGCACGAATACCTTAGAGATACTATTGCAAATAGGTATGATGAATGTAAATCCTGTAATACTAGAACTGAATTTACATGTGTTAGATGTAATTACTGTTGGAGCTGTCATTGGAAGAAAGAAATTGTGGAAAAGAGGGAGAAAGAAATGGCCGTGAATAAGTCACGATCGTTACTAGTTAAAAACGAAGGAATTCTTAACCCGTCAGAGATTACAAACCAGCACCAATTTGATGAAAATATTTCATATCCTGTACAAATAATTAATGTATTTGGCGAACAGATTGAACCTGTTTGTAATTATTATAGATGCCATCATAAGTTCTCAGAACATGGATACAAAGGTCATTCCCCTTGTAAATGTAAGCATCCACAAAATAGCATCATAGGAATTGGAGGATCCAAAATGCAACTCTTATTAGTTAAAGGGAGCTAAGAAAATTAAAGTGTCAATAATTCAATTAATATTTGTGATAAGGAGGTAAGACATGCAAAAAGGCAGTTCTTTGACGCTTAAGAAGCTAGTTCTCAAATATCTGGATGTTCTTCATATCAGATTAGATCATAAAATTGGAGTGTTATCTGTTCAATCTTCTGATCGAATATCACAAACTATAGATAATCTAGAGTTTATTGCTATGAAGATTATTAGCGATGCTTCTGTAAAAACGAGGCATATTTTTACGACATCTGAAATTAACGACTTCCTCACGATATTAGCTAATAGTATGAATATTCGTAATAACTACAAAGATTATGATGATGCGTATATTGACAATATAATCTTTGTAATTTATAAAGATCTAACTGAAAATTACTCTAAATTTGATGATAGTCTAAAATTAATATATCCAAAGATTATACTTGACGTAGTGTCTATTTTGCTCAATAAGGTAGATACCAAAGGAAAAAAAATAGGAGTCTATGGTGCTCTAAATTATTACGAAGAAAAGAAAAACGAGTATAACTCCTATTATGATAACTATAAACGTCGTGATCAAGGGTCTTCCAGTACATCAACAAGTAAAGCTAAAATTAATAGTAAGGCTATTAAAATAGACTCTTTAGATTATCCATTAAAACGTAAAGATAAGAATATTCTCTTATCAGACAACAATGATAATACAATTCTTGACAGTCTCATAGAAATAACTGGTAGAAATAGAAAGGATTTAAATTCTTCTTTAAATAGTCTATCTGACATTGATCTGAAGAGACTGAATGACCTTTGTAATAATTATGATAAACTTAAGAAATACTGTAAACTCGCAAGGAATGAAAAAGAGTTTAGAAAAGAAGCAGAAAAAGACACTGGTAAGAAACTAGGTGATAATCAATTATATCATGCAGTCTCATCTGTAAAGAAAGTAAAGATATATGTTAAAAATGTACTCGATCATAAATTTGAACCCGATGAATCACATGGCATCAATCACATAAAACATAATCTGGAATACGGATACTTATTAATAGGTTTGATTGAAAGTAGTAGAAAACCAAGAAAACCTTACTAAAAAAGATAATAATAATTTTTTAGCGTCTTATCTGATTTAATCAGAATTTATTTTACACTCTTTGTAGATACCATAAATTCTTAGGCTTCAACAATTATCTATATATATGTCAATTTATCAATGGGATTCAAGTTCCTCTAAGATAATTTTAGCTGCTTTTTCACCACCAGAATTAGGAATGGTTTTATTACTTGTAGTTATGCTCATATTATTAAATTTCTCTTCCATCAAGAATTCTAATCTGAATATGTCGTCATAATTGTAACCCATTCGTCTTGCATTTTCTTCCTGCTCAAAATGATTCTTGATTGGGATAAAAATTCCTGGTGTTTTATATACAATAGATTCATCAATAGTTGATCTTCCAGCCAAAGATACTACCAGATCTGATGCATATATGTATTCATGTAAATTATTTACAAATCCTAAGTTTATTATACTATCAATACTAGCAATATTATTAGTAGATGAAAATCTGTCCTGAATATCTACAGAAGGTCCTGAAACAATTAATAGATCAACGTCTAATTTCATTCTTAATTTTCTAAAAGCTTTAATAGTCATTTCAATCAGATATTTTCCAGAAGGAGTCCCTCCTATAGTAAGAAGAATTGTTGGTTTGTACATTTTGAATTTATTACGTAATGCTCCTCTATCTGTAGTAGTCAACTCTCTTACGATTGGACCAATGTATGTTTTGTTATCTACATTGTTCCCATAATCAGGAATGATAACATGATTACAACTTCTTATAATGTGTTCCAAGGATCTATTCATACCATATTCAATGATTGAAGGCAATCCCTTAAGAAAATGAGTTTTCAGTATATCTGTTATTAACACCCGTTTCCTATTTCTTTTCTTTCCAACAGTAATGGATGCAAAATCTTCATCACTAACTATTAGAAGATTACATTCACTTTTCTTCTCAATGAATTGTTGTGCAATTGTCTTACATCTCTTGTAATATGAAACATATTGTATAAGCCACTTTATCATAGATTGCAGATGCATAGAATAATTTACATGAAGATTATTAGGAGCATAGACATCATAGGCTACGTATCCTTTATTCGAAATAATTGTATAAGCAGCTTGACCAGTCACAAATAAAATTTTGTCATTAGTTAAAGGTCTAAGCTTTTCACAAATCGCAATATCTCTAGTAGCATGCCCTAAACCTATTGGACTGGTGAAAAATAATATAACCATTTATTCGGATAGCATAATGAATGCCATATAAATTCAATGACATTATCATGATGCAATTAGAATTGTGGCATATGACTCGTTCTTACCCAGTTCCTAAAAATACCTATAAGATGACGAAAACAGATACAACAATATTATTTCGTTTCTGACAGCCAATAAATGAATGGATAGTTCTAGTATTTTATATGGTGAGAATCCCTGACAGAAGTCCTGGAACAAGATTCTGCTACTGCATAAATCATGTCCGGACTAGGTAGATCCAAGACAAATACCTAGTTCTGTTGCCATTCGTTGCCCATAAGATAGATTGATAACACCAAAATAATTATTGATATTCAGAATCAGATTACAGTGTATAATAAGTGCGGTCATAAGAACAATAAAGAGTGTCACTTTTGTATTGCACATAAGCATTTCCAAGGAATGACTCAACTATTTCTGCCTGTGGTCGATAGAAACGTTTGTGATATCTTATTTTATTTGAATATTGCCCGGTTACTTGATGACCTGCATCAGTTCGATATATTTAAGGCGGGCATCATGATAATTAAATAATTGGACAAGATCACAGAACCAAACAATCAGAACACTTCATCATCATCATTACATTTACACTTTTTGAACTGCTCTTTCATAATTTTGATCATCATAATTTACTTACTGCCATCTATAGATCTTTCAAAAGTATTTTCACAATTTGATCAAATAGACTGAGGAATGACTAACTTCACAGAACTCTTCGAAGATGAATTGACTGGCGAAGAAGTGTGTGGACTAGATTTTTGCTCTTTGTATCTTGATGTTCAATATCAAAGTCCATATACAGTAGTGGTAGAGGGCAAATTATTAAGATTAGCAGGAGATATCATTGGATATACAACTGACGATCTAATTTGGAAAGGGGTTGATGTACTAAAAGAGGTGGGTTATATCATTGACTCAGTTCAGTTGTCAGGATTCGGAACCGAAACTAACCCATATACTTATCATATTATAATGTCAAGAGCTGTTAATTCAACACATCTTACAGAATAGTCTAACACATCATTCGATCGGATTGAAATGTTTTTAATCCAGGTATTAAAAGCTCAAACGGATTTTCACTTTGTGATGGGATAAAATCCATCGTTCATCATCATGTAAAAATGTTATCAATTTTATAGTAAACTTCCACTAGAGCCTATTTATGTAGCAGAACTAGACCCTCAGTGTCATTAGGATAACAAATAAAGTGACCTTCCTTCGGGACTTTGATTCCTACGATTGCATCCTTACAACTTGGGCAAACCTGATAGTATACGTATATCTGTTTGTTATCCTTATTGAGACCTATTGGGACGTTCCACATTTGGGGGTGGAAATTGCTGTTACAATTCGGACATTCCATACAAGTACTTACAAGAAAAGATCACATATATAATATATGAAGGATTTATAGCTAAACTGATGTCTATGGATAAGAAAGGCATTAGGGTATGCACTAAATTTACAGAGGCTCAGAATAAAATGTTAAAATAATTCTTGCAGCAAAATCAAGATCGATATTCTGTGCTCAAACTGTGTTAATATCACTAGTGATTTAATAGTGGTTTTTGGTGTTCAATAATGGTTTATTGAACTAGTTATTAACACCCTTTCATATAATCCTCCATCTGATGACGTACCTTAATTATCTCACTCCGTAATGGTTTTTTTGATAATTGTATAGATGCATCTTCAACTTTATAATGAAAAAAGGTAACTAAAACAGTCGATGCTAATTCAAAGTTCTACTATCGTGTAGATATTTTAGATTACATTCAAAAATTCCTGTATTTGAAACAAGCTTGACAACTCTTTAGAAATTTGATCACAGAATATTCCAAGAAGTTCAAAATCAGCTGGTGAAAAATATCTCTCACTAAATATAGCTAGGACACCAACTGCGCTATTCTTATATATTATAGGATAGCCTGCAAATGATCTTAACTTCTCTTTTTTTGCCCAATCTTGGTGTCTTATTCTCGGATCATTTGACACGTCATTCGTTATAGCTGGTTTATGGGTCTTTACTATTGGGCCTATCTTATTTGAATCAACGGCCACCTTTGAAAATTCACCATTAATATTTTTGTACATCCCTGCGCTATATTTCAAAATTAAATTCTTTTTATCTTTGTCAAGTAACCATATACGAGCAAATTTTGCATCAAAGTACTTGACCAGACTCTCCACTATTAACTGAAGTTTGACATTAAGATTCTCATGTTTTTTCAAAGAGTTAAGAATCCTATAAACTCGCCATTTCCTTTCATTTAGCTGTTGTTCATCAAAAACTACATACGGTGATGCTTTTATTGTACTTGATTCATAGGAACGATAATCTTGAATTAATTCTGCGAATCTATGCAGAAAGTTGTCGCTCTCCAGTTCATACTGTTCTGTAGAATCAAAAATAAAATGGCTTACCCAATCCAAATCACCATTCAATCTTGCAGAATAAACACAAAAAGCTGCTTCTTCAACGTATTTATTCAATCTGTCTATTAGAATGTGAGAATCCTTAGTAAATCTGAATTTAAGCATGATTGTTCTGCTTATCTTTTCTGAAGTGAGTGAAGGATTAAAGATTGCTGAATAACCCAAGACAATATTATTTTGCTCCAATCTTCGTAATCTATATCTTATCGCTCTTTCTGTTATCTTATATCCTATATTCTTGAGGTTATTTGCGATATCAACGGCGGGTATACGTGCGTTCTTACTGAGGCTAGAGAGAATTACCTTATCAATTTCATCAATTATCAAGATGTCAAAATGGTATATATAATATGATTCTTATTATGATATCTTTCTTTTGTGAATCATATGATACTTGAAACCGAGTGGACAATATTTGACAGATGCTAATTACGGATATCTAAAGCTCTTTCTTAATGCTGTTCGAATGAACTCGTCTCTCATAACATCTAATGGCCTATTCTTGGGGGCTGCCGTCTGGGTCTGCTTAACCAAGTAGCTATGCAACTATCATGGTACACATATAGTAAATTCATACCATTTTTTTTAATCGTGCTTGGTTATGCATAAATTATATTCGAAATTGATGATCCCGCTAATTTACGAAAACTCGTTCGATCTCAGAGATCATCCAGAACACAGAGCTTCGTACATGCCACAACTAGCCTACCATCGCGATAAATCGAAATCCGACAAGGTGAAATAGATTTTAACATACTAATACGTTAGTTCATATTACCATAATGCCTACTAAATATGACTTTTAATGAGTTACGGACAAAGCACGAGCGGTTATTCTGGAAGAACAACGAATAGCTTCTCAAGACCTGTAGAAACAGGCAAAGAATACACAGTAGACGTTACTGATAAGGGAAGAGAGGGAGATGGTATCGCAAAAGTAGATGGTTTAGTAATTTTTATAAAAAATGCAAAGAAAGGGGACAAAAACATAAAGATCAAGGTTATTTCTGTAGGGAGTAGATTTGCTACTGCAGAAGTGGTAGCAGGTTCAACAGATGCGACTTAGGCTATTCAATTAGAAAGAAATTCCCTTATTTTCATTTATTCAAAGTACAGATTCATATTAAAGATGCACATTATTAGATTAATTCATGTATTGATGGGATAATAATGGAAATATCATTTCTTTTCTATTAACTTCTTCAAAATATATTTCATAAAGCGTTATATACATTACTGTCGAAATGGGTACTAAGTAATACTAACGTGGATGAAAAAACCGAACACATTCAAGTTACGCGTAGCAGAAGAAAATACAACAATTCTGAATACGACGACAAGACTGTCGAGTGTCTTATGAAATATCTTGAATTAGAAAGTTATGAGCAATTGGAAGACTTTTTGAAACACAATCATATTCCAAACTTCGATTAGATTTACATATAGCAAATACTCAAGTTTTATATACAATGAAATGTAGTTTTTATTATGTTAAGTGATTCTAAAAATAGTGACATAGTTCAAAATTCTAAAAAGAGTAATGATTTACTGAAAGGGATGAAACGTTATTTGCGAATAGAACATCCAAATGATGATAAAGAATTACTGGAATATCTGCGAAAACAGTCAGGTTTACATAGGGAATAATAAACCTACAAAAGTTGACTGTAACCTATTTTCGAGATTTGGATCGATCTTATTAGTTTTCAATGTGTATCAAGCACTAGAATTTTTCAAAATAAACGATTCAAGAAGAGCTTCGGTGTAGTAGATGCAAAGGTCTTATTGGTTAGTCAGATGAACCCTCACATTCACTCATCACACCATAATATTGGTATGATGAGTCAGCAGCAGCAACTATTAAAACAGGAACTGACTGTTTCTCAAATTCTACGCGAATACGGAAAAAAGTTTACGCAGGTCACAAAGCGATATTCTGATGGATGGACATAATGGTAGATGTGCTATCGATTTCATTATGTCATATTATGGCCGGAATGGTAAAGACGATTCTCACGTTGCAGAAAAATTATTATGTACATCAATTGCTTTGAGACATGCTGGATCATTTTAATCGAGGTGTAGAATCACTTTAAATAAGAGCTATTCTAACTACCCAAAGATTTTTTGCCTTCTCTAATACCAAGAATTGCCACTTACGTTTTTGACAAACACTTGGTATTGATTTAAAGGCTGACTCCTCACTATCTGTTATGACTTCAATGCAACCATTAACATCATTAAGCAAACTCATAGCCTTTACAGATTCAAAAGATGGATAAGGACAAGCCATTCCTCTAGCGTCCACTGACTTTATTATACTGCTTCTCTTCAATAGATCAGGTGTAGACGATCCGGCCATCACTATTTTCAGTTCATTTTGCATATTTTATTATCTCGACTAATAACACCTTGATTGAAAGCTTATATAAATAAAACCATGCCCCCTTTCTTTGATGCAGGCAATGCTGCATTAAGAAAACCTATAACATCTTCGAACTCGACCCCGTTTTCTAAATTATCAGGAGTAACCCCCATTTGGAGCAACATTTCCTTTGACGGTCCACAAGCAGTAATTTGTACACCTGCATCAATAGCATCCCGCAAGTATTTGTCCAACGGTGGAGCACCAGGCATTGTTATGTTGGAAGCACCACCTTTTTTTACAATATCTAAGGCTCCCATAGTACAGTATAATTTACATTTTGCTCCCATAGTTGCTGTACCTAAAGCTAATACTAGAGCAGAATACGCTCTTCCTGGCTCATTTGAGGCGAGGACTAGATGAACTTCTTGCTGTTCTTCTTGTGACATCACTCTCGAAAAGTCATTTTACTTTAAAATAGCTTTGCATAAAGAGCGATCAGTTAACTCTTTGAGTCATGCTCTTGAATTATTTCGGATATCTTGCTAACCCAATTATGTGACTATATCGCGGCGGCGGCTTAACTTTTTGCCAAGTGTTCCTTAATCAATATTCATCAATAATTTCTTCGTCAAACAAACCACTTAAAAATATAATTATACCCCAGACGACTAACTAATCATCCTCGACTTCAGGTTAGAAAAGGTTGATTATCAAGATATCTCCATTTAGTGGTAGGTCCCATGGATAGCAATGCTACATGTCTAATATGCAAGAAGAAGCCCAATGAACATTCAGAACTACAAGACAAAATATGTAAAATGATTACATTAAAACAATTTGCTAATAATAACCCGGGATTTGATGTTCAGTTTAGACCGTTCTTTGAACAATGAGTGTCAATTCGTCTAGAACTGTAGGTGGATTGGTGCATTTGTTTTGATGATGCTGACTGTTCTTATCATCATCATACAATCTATTCACTCTAGCTATGGCTCGAAGCAATGTGTGCTCTTTCAATGATTTATCTAGATACATGACTTGAACTATGGGTACATCATACCCTTGAACTATGGGTACATCATACTCTTGAACTATGGGTACATCATACCCTACGAGAAGCATATCAACTACAATCAGTAATTTGGTTTCATCTTCGGGGCTTTTGAATCTATCAGCCTCGTCTTCTCGTTGTTCGAAAGTAAGATAGTATTCGTCCCAACTTGTTCCGTCTTTCCCCCTCTCGCCAAGATGAGAAGTCATTATTATTTTAGATTTAGGGGCATACAGTTTGTCTAGTTCTCTCTTGTAAGTTACTGCCGCTTCTCTAGAGGTCGTAACAATCATCTCTTGTATTCATTAGGTTGTATCTGTTTAGTATAGTGCTCAATCAAATTAAGACATATTTTTCTGATTCTAGGTGGCGCGCTTCCGCGATCTTTTCTTTTATTACATATTCTTTCTTTCTTGCAATTCCATATCGGAAAAGCTGTCTGTTTCATTTAACTTTATTCTTAAAACAAGAAGGTTTCTTTTTCCTAAAAGGAAATTATTAGTATTGAACTATTTCCGTCCAAGATATTTACTAATGAACACTATATAATGACTCATGAAACAAGATTACTTTGAAATCGATCGTGTAATTGAAGATTTGGCTAAATCCTATGCAGCTCCTTGTGCAACTAGTTGGTTTAAGGTTAACGACATCAGAAGACCTTCACGGGAAGATTATAGGAAAAAGGTAATAGAATTTATGAAGCATTTTGAGCAGGCTTTATCAATTTCTTATCCAAATAATATACAGTCAGAAGAGTTTAAGGAATATGCGAGAAGTGGATTACGAAAGGCAATCTACAGTGTTAATAGTGGAAATAGCAAAGAAGTAGAAAGAAGGTACAAATATTACACAGATTACAATTAGAAGATGATAAACAAGTGTGTGACTTTTAAGATGGTCGACTTTCATAGATTGACAATACCAATTATTGTCATTTTAATAGTAGGTGGCACCATAAGTTTTTTCTTAGCTTATGGTTTTTACCCAGAAAAACATGTTAATGTGAAAGTAGATGAAAAGTGTTATGAGCTTTTAGATAATGCTCTTACAAAGTACAATAGATTACAAGCTGAAAGAGATTTATTGGTATTAAAGCTTCAAACCAATGCAATAGAATCACCTGACGCAATAGTACCGGTGATCTTTAGTGGAACAAGAGAAGAAATTGATAACCTCATTTCTGATTACAATATAAAGATAAACAATTCTCAGAGATTGGAAGCTGGCAATAATCATATCGATAAATATATAATCGAAGCAACGACATCTAAGCAAAATCTTCGGAGCGTAGTAAAAGATCTAACGGCAAAAGATTTTGATCCACTGAGAAGGACTATATTTGGTAGTCTTGGCTTACAATCCAACTCATATATAACAGAGGAAGAAGGAAAACGGATTTCATCATACTCTAAATACTTTATGAGCAATGGGATTAGACAAATAGTGGATGACGGGAGCGATATTGAGGGCCATTATGATGGAGTAAAACAAGCAGAATGCAGGACAGAAATACAATACTGAACTATTATTTTTTGAATATAATGCAACTTGGATTATAGAAGACATAAATTACGCCAATATTGTCGAGGCGCCGTACTATTACGACAAACTAAACTAATAGAAATAAGGTTTGAGCGATGGTCTTTTTGTACATACTTAACTAGTAACAAAAAAATAGTTTAGGGTTTATGTAGACAAGTTTTACACCATTTTTGAGCCAGCACCTCATTCTTTTCTCCATTATATCTATCAACATGTACTAGTACACCAGAAGGTGTTGCTTCGATAGAAGTTCCACATCTATCACAATTAGTCATTTCAAAGTGTCTATTTCATAATATATATTTAAAGTTGGGGCTCGAAATATGTTTTTTTGATATATGGGCATTGCAACACTATAAGTAGTAACTTACTTTCATGTTTTTAATCCCATTTCTCGTTCTCTAAGCTCCTTTCATTTTGTTTAATTAAATCATATTCCACTATAAGTAATACCTTGTCTCAAGTATAGTCCTCACATAAGCAGACAAAATGGCAAAATGGATATGACTAACACCTAAAGAAATTATCAAGATATTTCATACTTATCGTTCCGTCGCTGAAATTAAATCTGTATATTGTAAACATGCTTTTTTCTCTTCCTTCATGAATCAGGTAATAAAGATCGTCTTTGTAAAATCTAAGTCTAATTGATCTTGTTGTCAGGGTCTTTATCTACAATTAAAGCCATAAGATTACTTCCTAAATTGGGATTTCCATCGGATATCATGACATGATTTCCTATGCTGAAATCTAGAAACTGGCTGGCCAAATGCTTCGTCTCCTATGAGTTAATTCGTGTGTAACGAAGTTGATACTGAATACATTTAAAGCAAGATTAGTTATCGCTGAGCCTTCTAATTGTCTTTGTTCCGGATCTGATAATAGTTAGTTCAATCGTCGTCAATATCGTAGCTTATTTCTAATGTATGTTTACGAGATACTTCTTTATGTACCTCATTATCTATAGTAAATTAGAGTATATTATGTTTGAATACAAAACATAGGGAGATCAACAAAGCAAAATCTATGTGCGATACTTAGAGTTTTGCAACTTGAGATGGGTTCACATAGAACGCATCAAATTTTCTTATAACTACAAGAAAAATACTATGAGAGTGGAAACAAAGAATCATGACAAGAGAATCGGATTTAATATGGATGATTTTATAGATTGGGATCGAGCGAATTATCACGATAATCTGTGTCCCTGTGTTTGAGTTAGTTATTACTAAGTAGGTTCAAACATGTTTTCGAGATGACACTACCTTTAACATTATCTAAAAAGCGTTTTTAACTTTGGGTAACTGATTATATTTATTATCTAAGATGTACACCCATTTTATACTATACAAATAATTATATATAAATTCTTAATGAAAATAGGAGATATTACTTTCGTTTCGTTTCATTTCATCTTTAATTGTTAGTTTGCTAGTAGTTATTTTTCTAAATCATCTACCCCTCTTTCATTAACCGTAAAACGTATATCAGAATAAGGATGATACGGAGAATCAATCATCTTAGCTATTCTATTCTCACCTGATTTTCTGAGGTATATTCTATATGTAGAAGTATGGCCTATAACATTTCCGCCTGCTGCCTTTGTTGGATCTCCAAAGAACGTATCAGGTGATGATTGTACTTGATTAGTAATTACAATTACTATATTAAATATTTCAGCAAGTCTTATTAATTTATGTAGAATAGAATTAAGCCTTTGTTGTCTATCCGCAAGTGTACCTCTACCAGAGAACTCTGCTCGATGAAGAGATATAATACTATCTATTATTACTAATTTAGCGTTAAACTCATTTATGTATCTGCCAAGATCTTTAATAATCAATTCCAAATGAGAACTATTATACACTTTACATATTGCAACATTCTTTAAAACTGACATTGGATCAAAACCTCTTGCCCTAGCGATCTGATTTAATCTTTCAGGCCTGAATGTTCCTTCTGTATCGATATAGATTACACCTCCATCAAGGCCTCCTTCATTTATAGGTTGTTTTGCCATAGCGCATAAAGTATGACAAATCTGTGATTTGCCTGAACCAAATTCTCCATAAAATTCTGTGACAGCTTGAGTTTCCATTCCTCCTAGTAACAACTCATCCAGAGATTTAGAACCGGTAGAACATCTTAGCATAGATTTCCTTTTTTCAAGAACAAAGTCAGCGGTCACAAATTCCTTTTCTAATACATTCGATTCTCTAAGCAGTTTCTGCGCTGCCATAATGAATGCTGCAGCGCTATCCTTGGAAGAGTTAATATCTACAGCTAATTGCTCTGCACTAGTTACTGCTAGATCCATTACTGATACTATTCCTGCCTCCTTTAGCTTCTTTGCTGTTGTTGGGCCTACTCCATCAATATCTTGTATTTCAAGGTCTATAACAGATGTTTTTTCGTTAGTATTATTATATATAGTTGAATCATTATTATCAGGTTCGGAAGGGTCTGTACGAGGATCAGTTTGGACTTTTGTTTTTTTATCTGTCATTAACTAACGTATTATTAGTTACTGACACTTATTTAAAGGTCGAAGAACGCGGGAGGGAGGGAGGGAATCACGAGCTAGAATGACGATCCGCACATACTGAAGAGTATTTAAATATATTACATAGCCTATCTGCTTATCATGGCATGTCATAGAAGACATTGCTGGTCTGCTGCGCCTTCAACATAGCTCAAGTATATAATGATGGACAGAGAAACACTTCAACGCTTGCGTTGGTATTTGCTAACCTCAGATAATATTCTAAGTAAATACAGAAGGGCTATTGGTATGAAATATGATATGACCAACATGTCGAATATGGAGATGGTATCGGTATCAAGTATGGACGATAGTGCTTCCCATTTTATGGGCACGGCGCTTACCGTGGATCAATATAATCAATTCATCCGTACTTACAAGAAATCTACAATCTCTGGGTATTGTAGACGACCAAGATTTGTCCTATATCTTTCTTTTAGCTTTGCTTAGTACATTTACAACACGAATTTAAGTCAGGCCACCAAACAACCATTCTGCTCCAGATTTGTCGTGCACATATACATATTGAGTTATGGAGTTAATTACAATTAGGACCTAGTCATATCCGAGGCTATACGATCTCATCTCATGAGCTGAAGCAGCATATTAGGTTTATAGTAACATTACTCGTATTTCTTCTCATGAACTCTACCCACCTATCTGCAATCCGAATGCAGTTATCATGTTAGGATGTATTTTTGTATGAACAATCACCATTATGTCCGTTGCAGGAGCTTTGTCATCAATACTGGTAGTTAATTCCTGAAACGCAGCTGCTATGTCATTAATCACCTTTTCTGGAGTTCCAGATGAAGACGCATTCATTAGCTGACTATTAAATAGATCTTGTGCTTTTGTGGCCAGGATTTTTGCTGTTTGATAGTCTGTGATGTTGACTAACTTGGATTGCTGTGATGAGGACATATCACCCATGGACATGGACATACCATCCATTGAAGGTTCAGATTGCTTCTGCATCCCAACGGTTGCACCTTCTGTTGTAGGTGCACCTACCTGCATCCCTATCTTCATCTCATCGGTAGGCATGCTGCCGCTATTGTTCATATTCATAGATGACATTGTACTCATTCCACTGTCGCTACTACTACCCATATCCATCGAGGTCATTCCATCGCTACCACCTCCCATCATCATCATGGACATGTTCGTCATATCAAATGCAACCGCATAAGCATCTCCATAGTTTTCAAGAACACCGTCTAGTATTTCTACTAACCTCAATGCTTGAGTTGTAGAGTTATTCAACTGCTCTGGATCTATTCTTGCGGTGACGACCTCATCAAGAATATCATTTAAATCACTTACAGTAAAATTAATGTCACTAGCCACACTTGGATTGGAAGTCGATTCCGTGGAACTCTTCAATGTAGCCAATGCAGTATTAAGATCATCAGACAATCTTGGATTTATTTCTGCAATTTCATTTGTGACAGTATCTGTCACAAGTGCCAATGCTCTATTTGCATGTTGGTTGGCTAAAGACATATTATTACTTGCCAAATCTTCCTGAACCAATTGAGCCTCGCCTTTAACTTTGTCAACTAGTGCAAGAAATGATGCACTTTCATCAGACGAAAAGCTGTGTCCTAATACAAGAGGAGAATTAAATCCAATTAACAAAATCAAAGCAGACATACAAAATACTGATGTTAATCCTTGTCCAATTTTTGTTGAATTCATAATAAATAGTCCATGAGACATATAAATATCTTTTATGGTACAGCAATCGAATTAAGAGATTAAATACTGCCACTAATGAGATCAGACTTAAATAGATGCATAATAGGAATGAATTCTTCCATGTCTTAAATAGTTAGAGATATGATATGCTTATCATCTTATTCCTACAAATGTGTATGTTTCTATTACCACTAAATTTTTGAATATTCGAATGGTGTACCATAACGCTTAACTAAGACTTTATTATTAGAGTTTCTATGCGTAAATTAAGCTCGAAGTATATTTACATCGGATTCATAATAGCCGCGCTAGCGGGTGGATTCGGCACATACGGAATAAGCAATCCAACCACACAAGTGTTAGCTCAAGATGGTGAAAACATGACCGGGACGTCCGGTATGTCTGAAATGGGTGGCGATATGCATGGAATGAATATGACAGGAATGCCTAAATATGTGGTGCGCGATTCGGTTGCAGAATCTCTTGAAGGGAAGATTCTTCCTGCAGGTAAATTCATTCACCTTTACGATACAACGCCATACCATATAATGAATGGTCATGTCGCAATAAGTGTACCATGTGAAGACAATTCGACTGCTAGTATTCAGGTTCTCATGGGACAAGCTCCCAATCTTAGTCCAGCAGAATTAGAAAATATACCAGAATTATCAACGCCAGGAGATATGTGTCTATACCACGCTGATATAATACCCACTACAGAAGCAATTACAGATGTGGCCATTGCAAACCCTGGAGGTTCTGATCTTGAATTTCCTCCTGGAAGTACTGTTGTTATAGGTATAAATGAAATTATGCCTGGAGCAGAGGAAGGAGAACAAGGTCATGGCGCGGAGGAAGCAAGTACACCTACTGCGTAATAGAAACGGTTACACACATGATGGACTGGGAGATTTGTGAACGAGTTTCCACAACTTCTATTTACTTTTATTTTTTATTTTGGATGCATAAAGATATGGTAAATTAAAATAAAAGAATTTAATTGGGACATGAAGCATATAAGAGTAACAAAGAAAGAAAAACATATGTATTCTGTTGGAAAACCTCTTATGATTATTAGTAACATAGTTTCTGATAAGCCAAAGCTCTTTATTCTTATTTCAATTATTGTAGTTTCAGTCCTAGCCGTTCCCGTAATAATTCCACACACAAATCACCCACAGCATATTTATCACATCGCGCTTCACATTGCGAGTCTCATATTGTCAATTTTCTTGTTCATTGTTTCAATATCATCGTATTTGAGGAATGGTGGTTCAAGATTGTTGTTCATGTCATTGGGATTTCTCTCCCTTCTCATAGTGGAAGCTCTATTCCTTTTCTACGCTACAAGGGGTATTCGGGAAATACTTATTCCTGTAGTGAATATAGAATTACCACATATAATCTTGTTTGCAATGCTAACGTTATTTGGTATAGGTATTCTGAAGGTGAACCCAAGATAATGTCTGTTTTAAAAAATAATAATAGTAATAACCATCTAACTTACAAACAATATCTTGTACCTAGCACAAATGATCTGCGGAGAGATATCTATAATTACATCTATAAAAATCCTGGTATAAGGTACAGAGAGTTGACAAGGATAGCTGGAATCACAAACGGAGTTTTATCTTACCACTTAGGTATGCTAGAAAAAAATGGAGAAATCAGAGTAGAAAGACAGAGCAACAATAGAGTGACAAGATGCTTTATTATTAATATACCAAAGAAAGACTCTGATATTATAGGCTATTTTAGAAGCAAAGTAATTAGAAGCATTGTATTTTTTGTGCTTCAGAACAAATTTTGTACTTTTAATGAAATTGTAGATCATGTTGACAAGGCCCCATCTACTATTTTTTGGCATATCAAAAGGCTGAGAGAAGCTGGAATACTTAGTACGAACTTTAGAAATGACTGTTTCATCTATAGCATTACAGATAAGTTAACAGTTAATCGAGTGTTATTAGAGTACGAAGAGAGTTTCACCGATCACATTATAGAGAATTATACGGATATTATTGACAAGCTATAACATTATTCGGTAATACACCATCGTAATCTCAGTTTTTATGGCTTGTTATGAGTTAAAATGATCTTTGTATTCTATCTAAATAGAAAACACAACAATTTATTAAAATAGAACATTCTTTTAATCTTGCTTCAAAAAATATCAAGGTTTTAATTAGGTACGTTATAATTGCGGTTTAATATGCAAGGTCTTCAAAAATTGAAATGTACCAATTGTGGTACGATGTTTATGTCAGAAATAGAAACTGCTGATAAGTGTCCAACATGTTCGGGGCAAAGTTATAGCCATCACGAACATGCTGATATGGGCGGCTGCGGCTGCGGCCACTAATTTTTTTAGTATATCCCAGGCCTCTAACTAATCAATCACCTTCTACTTTATTTAGTGTTTATGCATCTCAAACAGGTTCACTAATTGTTATCGTGTTATGTTTTATAGTTATCCAGCTAATGAATCGGGTTAGTAGGTCGGCATTGCTAGCCGACATTCTTTTAGCCATCATCATGAAATAATGGTTGTTCAGACCTGATGTAGCTCCTGTTATTCGTTATCTGATCTCTATGTTATTAGACCCATATTTTTTACAGCTAAACTCAAGTATTTCTGATTTTGATATGTTGTCAATATAGCTATATATATTACTATTTTTTCAATATATTATCATTCACATGATGAATGATATACTTGATATTATCATATACATTCCGTAAAATGTCAAGATGATATTCAATCCCACAAGCAAAAAGTAATAATATCTTGTATTAATTATGGATACCCCTTTGGAAATAAGATATGATGTAAGTATGAGCCAAACGTAATCCATCCATATATGAAATGAGAAAAGCAAGATACTTCCAATAATAACACCAAAGAGAGAAATTGAATCCGAAATCAATTTTAATCCTACTGTTAGCCACCAAGCTATGAAAAATGGATTTAATGCACTGAAGATAATACCTAATAATACTGGCTTGTTGGCTATTAATGAGACTCTATGATTATCGCTATTGAATATATTCTTACGTTTCTCTTTTCTTGTAGTATTGACGATTTGTATAATTGCAAACATGATTATGGAAGTTCCACCTACCAAACCCAGTACAGTAAGGTTATAGGTAACAATTGGGGTATTAGTCAATTGAAAAAAACTAATCGCCAGTATGATAATTAAAGGAAATTCTATCATGGCATGACCAGATGCAATCTTTAGACCTGCTCGGTAACCTTGTTTTGTTCCATAAACAAGATTCATGAGAAACAGTGGACCAGGAGATAAGACGCCTGATGCTGAAAGAAGAACAACTTCCCCAGCAAAATCTAGTACATTCATTTGAATAACCTATATTACCACAAATTTGTGTTATAATTATGTGTTATACTTCCTAACATAGGTGACAATTTAGCTTACAGACAGCGGCTGTGCAGTACAAGTAAAATGCCTTGCCAAAAATTGAGCGTTCTTTCTCAATTTTCATTATTAATTTCACGCGGCGGGCCAGAAAAACATACCAAAAAATATAACAGTTCATAGTATTAGACAGTAAAATAGGCATCGACAGACTAAAATATTAACACTGTTACTATTTGGATAGTAACAAAGTCCCAAGCGTGAAGGTGTCAAAATATCACTAGCGACTTGTTTGATACCTAAGACAAACTGGATTTCTAATACTTTAACTTGATAGAAACATTTCTTTCGATAACATGAAAATCCAAAGTCGATGAAAAGATGGGGACTGACTTGCGATTATTCTGTCTATGCCCAATCATATCACGCCGGTGCCTAGATAGGATACTATGATATTAATCAGAAGGTACTTGAAGAAGAAAGAATCCTAAACTAGAAATATGAGGATTACCCAAAATTCAAAGCGATAACAGACGACCTATTATTCGATATATTCATAATATCAGACAAGATTTTTTTGTAATGCATCAATCTCTGCATCTAGAGGAATGATTTGCTCTTCCTTGGCCGACTTGAGTACGGTCAAGAGTTCTACTTTGACGATTTGAGGCAGGTTTCTTATTCTATTCTCAATAATATTTCTCATTTCTTCTAGGTTCTTAGCACGTATCTTCAGCATTAGGTCAAATCTTCCATACATTTCATGTATTTCTAAGACAGGATCTAACAACAAAAGTTTTGATATAACTATGTCTGCAAATCCTGGCTTTGTATCAATTCCCAAGAAGGCGAGATGATCGTATCCTATCACATCGTAGTTGAGAGCAATAGTAAATTTTCGTATTATCCCTTCGACCATCAACCTTTTTATTCGCATATGGACAGTTGCATCTGAAATACCAATATTTCTAGCGATTTCAACAAATGGTGTATTCGAGTCTTTGCAAAGCATAGATATTATTCGTAGATCGATCAGGTCTAAAGAGCGGGGTTTGCTATACTTATTACTTGTTTTATTACCATTAAGACTTGGAGGGAAATCCATTCGAATTCTTTACCTTCAATAGAAACTATTCAAAGGCATAAAAATCATTATGAAAGTCCGTTTCCTTTGACTATATGGCATTCAGTTCTTATATATTAAGTTAGAGATCCATGAAATAGATTTTAATTCTGAATTGATAATAAACAAGAAAAAAATGAAGGTAGAATTAGACTTATTATTATTATTATTATTATTATTATTATGAACACGAACATCCACATCTATCAATGGAAAAATTTTTCATAATGCATTGAGATCACAGGTACTGCAAGGGCTGTTATAGTTCACGTAGTCTAGTCTCATCGATACTTATCAGACCTACCTATATACAATATTCAGAACTATCACATATTCACAAGATGGAGTCACAAACAATGTGGCGATTAGGTCATTTACTAACTTTTATTGTCAGTGGGAGGAGGTAAAGTAAGAATACTTCTTAGTATATCAGCTATATTAATGAAGATACAAGTTCAAATATCTTATACTAAGAAGACTGATATACATCGCAGGTTATGCGGCCATGAAAATTGCACATATTTCTGATACTCATCTTGGCCGTCGGCCAAAGCAAACACGATCTGGGATCGTAAACCAAGAAGTAAGGCCATTGGAGGACGACTTCTACTCTGCTTGGATAAAGTTCGTCAATGAAATAGTGGACAAATCTAGAGATAGACCAGATGTCATACTGCATTGTGGAGACTTTTTTGACACCCCTGCGGGCTATGATCCTAATCCTCCTCCTGAGTACGCACGAAAAGTTGCTGCAATGACATTTAGGCAACTACATGATGCCAATATTCCTTTGATTATAATAGATGGTAACCACGGACGATACATGGAATATCGTAGTTCGACTCTAGCTGTATTTCCAGTTGCTTTCGATAACATACACTTATTCACACATTATGATGCAAGGGATTCATTAAGGACACAACAGCCTCTATTTATTGACATTAATAATCTGAATCTGAGGGTGATTACCCATCCCTCAATCGAGTCTCGGGCGCTGTCCACACTGGGTATGCAAGCCGCATATAAAAACTGGATTCAACTTCAGAATAACTCTATTTCTTCTGATTTGATAAATATAGCTATGGCACATGGTATGATCGAAAACTCTACGCTACATGAAGATTTTCTAAAAGGTAGTTATCAGTACATCGCACTAGGAGATGATCATAAAATGCATAAGGTAACGGATCATGCTTGGTATTCAGGATCAACCGAATTATGGAATTATAGTGAGATTAATACTGAAAAAGGATATCTTATGGTCGAACTAGAACAAG
>Ga0307429_1000574_pt1 | contig 20817 bp, 12 predicted proteins | sample SalMarWE160230MG_FD_202151 | JGI IMG/M metagenome (GOLD analysis project Ga0307429, IMG submission 202151) | Salt marsh sediment microbial communities from the Plum Island Ecosystem LTER, Massachusetts, United States - WE1603-230 | ecosystem: Environmental > Aquatic > Marine > Intertidal zone >... | reverse complement strand
CCCTATCGTCCCTACCGAAGTAAGATTCTGTGAGTTAAAATCAAATGCTTCAGTAGCTTCACTTGAGAGAATCGCCATTGTTTCGGCAGGGGTTTTGGCTTGAGGTGTGTTATCGGCGGTAGCATAGAGAAACGTCGTTGCATCGAAATCAGCTTCCCGCACGAAATCACTCATAGAGGCCGATTCATCAACAGTGAGAACTTTACTCGCAACCGAGAAGGTCAAGGTGCCAGCGTAACCGTCACCTACCGTAAGGTTCTCATTTAGGATAAGGCTGTTGGCTTGGCCGAGGGCTTGCAGAGTGACATTGTAGCCGTCTGCTACAGTAAGATTTTCGCTGAGGTCTAATGTTCTCTCCGCATTCTGTGTATCAATGGCAAGTTGGGCCTTTTCTCCGCCCGAGGCATGGAGTTCTATATCCTGGCCGTCTAATATCTTGAGATTTTCAGCGAGATCAAGGGTCCGGTCCCCTCCGTTTACGAGCAGGTTTAAAGTTCGATCCGCAGATGTTTCCGCTTCATTCCATACAAAGCTTAGTTCATGGGAATCATCGGAGTCATGTATTTTCACAACATCGGCAGCGAGGTATCCTGAACCGAGATCTACTGAACCGGTATTATAAAGTGTTACCGCATCGAGCCAAGGAGTGAGCTCGGAGAGATAACTTTCGGGTAGAGTCCCTACAAATTGTTGTGCGGGAGCCGGTTCTTCAACGATAGTCGATACCGTCGCTACTCCCTGTGCCTCTGGCACTTCTCCCCGGTACACAGAACTTTTATCCTGTATGCCTAGAACCCTGCGCTGACTATTTGATATGAAATGACGGTACATAATTAATAAGCTGCCGTGGCCTCCTTTTTTTGCTTAGTTGCACTCACGATAAGTTTCTTGGGGGTTTCGTAGGGAATGCCTTGCATGGTAAGGATAAGATTGAAAGCATCATCTACAAACCTAGTTGCAGCCTTACTTCGTTTCTTGTCTGATTTTTCGGTAAAAACTTTTACTCCATTGGCGATGACATTTGAAAGCAGTTCCGGTACTCTCTGGATGGGAAGTTCAACGTCGTAGCCGAGAAAGGTTCCCTTCTCTATCTTGCTGATCACCGAACTTGCGAGATCCCGAACAAAAAACATATAACCCGTCCATGTGTTGAGGATGCGTCCAGCGATGGAAGTCCCTTTTCTCCCGTAAAGCCTGTTCCGTATCTCATCGATCGCCATAACGCCCATGGTGTTGACCACGAGAATAAGGAAAAGCGCCTTAGCGCATTTTGCATAAGCCGCTTTATCACCTGTACGTCTTACTTCCCTGTAGGTTCTCCTCATTAGATTAAGGGCTTGGTTGGTAAAAGCCCCGAACATGGTAGCTAATTTTTCAAGCGTGGCCCCCCGGGAAAGGGAAGACCGATGCTCCGGGGAAAACATTGGTTGCGTTCTTTCCGTGGTATAGTCAGCAAACTTATAAGCCTGCTTCATTTTCTGTGCAGGGGTGAGATTCATTATGTCGCTGTCCTTCATATCGAGGGCGATACGAACTTCCTTTGATAACTTCCCCTGAGCGAATTCATCCAACACCTGCAAAACAGCCCCTTGCATACCGGCACTAACAGCGGTACGGTCAAAAAGTTGTATCCCACCCATGAACTTTTCTTTTACGGTTGTCCTTCCAGCATAGAGTCGCTTCATTGCGGCGCCTTTGAACACATCGGCTACATCCCTGCTGTACCCCCCTTCTACCCTTTCAAGGTATTCAGGGGAAAATATCTTGTGTCGCTCGCTTACTTCTATGGGATGTACTGTAAAGTCAATCATTCCCTGGATCATATACTCTGCTTTTACATAAGGCAGATATATGGGGAGGGAAAGAACCTGCTTGAACATTACAAAGGGGTTTACTCCGAGCATGGCTACAGACAGGTTATTTTTCAACTTCAAAGCCATTTCTTCAACGGTAGTGTAGCTCTGGTAATCCCCTGCTATGTCCCGCAGACCCTTTTCTATCTCTCGCCATGTCTGCTTTCCGTATCTATTTTCAAGTTCGGTGCGGAAGTATTGATCATAGAGTAGCTTTGAGGCATTGCTCAAAGGCAGTTCAAGCCCTACATAGGCAGCGGATTTCATTACGCTACGATTGATATCAAATACTATCGAGCTAAGGTAAAGGGGCTTCCTGGACTTTACCCTCTTTTCCAGCATACCCTTTTCTAAGCCTATGCGGGTCCATTTGCCCTTGAATTGCTCCAATGCCTCCACGGTCTCAAGATCCGTACCGAGAGTTATGGGCATTACCTCAATGGGATAGTATGGGTCTGTGGTCTTGGGTAACGGGTAGCCGTTTTTCGCATAAAATACATCATTGAGTCGTTTGTATTGCTCCTCAAAGAGCTTATTCACCGGGTCCCCTGCAAAGTGTTTTTCCGCAGGGGTGAGGCTTTGCAATATCTCATTCAGTTCCTTGGCTGTGATCTTATAAACCCTGTTAGGCGTATCACTGGTGCGAAATCCGAATCCCCCCGCAAGTAAATGCCTGAGATTGCCTTCGTTGAGGGCATGGCGAAGCAGTGCCATTCTCTCACCCCGGGTAAGCCTGAATTTTCCGGTAACAACTTCCTCGTTCAGCCACTTGCCTATATCATCGATCCCGTGCTTCTCCGAGAAATCATCCCCCAAGTCTTTCAAGAATTTCTTGTAGGTATCCTGCTTGTACTTCAACTGCTCAATTATCCCCTCTTTGATACCCTGATAGAGCACCTTATCCATGGTGCTATTCTGGCCTGCAAGGGACTCTATGATGAGATCATAGTGATCATGCCGGATTCCGAACGTATCCGTGATGAGTTTCGCGGTCTTTTTGGTTCTCCCCACCTTGCTTTTTTGTGAGGAGACAATTTCATCTTTAACCTTCTTCGGTGGTTTCATCTCCGCGACAGACGCACGTAATACCTCTGCCTTGCGTCTCGCTTCCCTGCGAACTTTGATCGTGTTCTTGAGCTTGTTGAGGTGGATATAGTGCATTACCGCGGTATGGATGGACGCTATCTCTTCGACCGACATATCCCTGATATTACTCTTGTCCAGCCGTTTGAGGTTTTCCATCACATAGCCGGGGAGCTCCGCGTCATAATCGCTTTCAAGATATTCCCTAGTCTTGGTAAGCCGCGCCACGGTTCTTTTTGTCGGCTTCACTAGGTTGATGCCTTCAAGGAGATCCTTCACGGGCTCTGCTTCCTGGGGTGACATCTTTTCGGTATCTACCTTTTTGAGCTCATCTATCATCTTCCGGATCTTGGCGATCTGCTCTTTCCGTGCCTTTGCCCGGGCAACTACCTCTTGATAATGTGCCTTCTGCTTTGCGATCCCCTCTTTCTTGCCTATGGACATGGCCTTCTTCAGGGTGCTCCGCACATGGTAGATAAGGCGCTCGTCATTCTTGGCCTGTGCAATGAGCTTTTCGATGGGCTTCTGTGCCTCTTGTGCCTTGATCTTTTCGTAGGCCTCGGGGGATACCTCCTCGGGCTCGAGTTCCGTGACTTTGGTTTCTTGGACTTTGCCGAGGGCCTTTTCAACGTACTCATTGGCGAGCTTTTCTTCTTTGGAAAGATCTTTTTCTAAGGAGAGCTTAGTTTCTTCGGTAATCATTTCAAGATGCTGAAGATTAGGAACGACTGCTGATATTGAACCAGCATCTTCACCTACTTGCTCATAATAATATCCTTTTTTTGCCTTCCCCTTTTTTATCTGTCTAGCCATTAAAGCATTAGCTTTGAAATCTTCGTGTGGCGTGTATGGCGTATTTGTCATTTTCCCCTTAATCCTTACGGGGAAGATGTTTGGCTTTGAATTGAATAGAACTTCAGATCGATCACTGTATTTCGCTATTTGTTTACGTTGTGTTGGGTAATAATTTTTTTCTGGAATATCTTCTCCAGCATTGAACCCTGTTTGGTTAAATTCTTTAGGATCTAATTCTTTAAGTCTTTTTTTGCCAGCAAGAAGCGTTTTCCCGTATTCACGGGTTCCATCCCATTCACCTTCTGCTGGTATTCCAATTCTGGCATTTAAGGCTTCTTTTGCCGCTTGATAAGTTCCAACATGAAGGCCATAATGTGAGCCTCGCAAATCGCCACTTGGTGTCCCATGCCAAAAGACGGATTTATCTTCCTTCAACATTTCAAAATCAAGTCCACTCAATGTTGCTCTCGTTTCCCCCTTCATCCCAACTGCCGTTGTTTCCGCACCCCTGGCTTTTGGCTTATATGCCCCCGTCCTGATCTTTCCGAATATATCCTCTGGCCTTTTGAATCCCATCCCTTTCAACCCGTTGCGGATTATATTGATCATCCTCTTGAGCTTGAGGAATAATCGTTTGATAAAGCCGGGTTCCTTATCAGTCGTCTTTGAGTTCTTCATGTAGTCGGCGAACGAATCCGCTTCACTCTCTTCAGTTTTAAAGTGCTTTGCGAGGGCATTTACATCGCTCTGTGGCAACATCCAGCGTTTAGCCACATGATACCACTCGTGATAGGTAGATCGCTCTAAACCGGCTATGTTTTGCCCATTCATGGCAAGCTGAATGAGGGCATGATATTTACTGAAGGTAGTAGCTCCGAGTATCCTACCCATGTCCACACCTTCAGTTGACCAATCCCGGAGGGTTTTGGTTATGTTCTTACCCCTTAGGTCGATAAAGGGCTTGAGCTCCACAGTGATCCGGTCCAATACTTCTTTGTCGGCGCCGGCGCGTTTGAGCCAGTTCACAACAAGGGGAGCCGTGCGGATCGCGTTCTTTTGTTGGCGTTTGGTGAAGGAGTAGCCTTGGAGTTCTGCTTCGAGGGCGGGTTCAAGACGGAGCAAGCTAACGCCTCTCTCGGTCTCCTTGCTTTCCATTATCTCAAAAAGTTTATCAAATGCCTCGTTTATAGCAACTCGCTCTGTTCCTTCAGGGTATGGCCTTGCTACATAGCCGTCTATCATCGGTAGGAAAATCCCGCCGTGAGCATGGTAAACTATAAAATCACTCTGGTTTCCCTGTCCCGCGATCTTATCTTCAATGTAAGAAGAAAACGCTCTTGCTGCCATCTCATGCGGTTCGCTCCAGTAATCACCTGTTCTAGCCTGATCCATCTTTTTTGCTTCAACGGCATACGATGTAGGGATTTTTTTCGTCTTTTCAATTCGTTTTTTGGCATCATCAAATAGCTTGAGACGTTCAGAGTAAGTTCGCATTGCCGCAGATAAACGGTCAAGTAGCCCTGCATGATCAGAAGTAAAGCCGTTCCTGTTCCTAACGCTTTTCAGTATCTTGCTGATTGCCTCTAAGGTTTCATTCGAGTAACGCCCACCCCCATACCTTCTCGTCTTTTCAGATGCGATAAACTTAGTTTCAAGGTTCCCACCCTCAATCAGAATCTTCGTAAGGGTATCAAATTCAGTGAGTTGTTCATTTGATGCAGGGAGAAGCCCTCGTTTATTCTTTCTCCACGTATATGTTTTCGTCAAGTCTTGGTCTAAATCGTTTCGTATGCTACTGATTTGTTTCTCAAGTTGATCCCTGGCAGCCCCAAAGAATTTCTCAGCATAAGTCATGTCATCAACATATTTCTCTGCCTTCCTAAACATGGTTGCCATTAGGATATCATAGGCTTCCTGCAATTTGGGACGTACCTTCGATTTATAGCTCGGGCCATAGCTCTGGAAACTATATCGGCCTGCCTTGGTTTTATAAACTAAGTTTCCATGCTTATCCTTTTCTCTTTCAGCGATGGCCTTCGTGTCCTGCCGCGCAAAGTAATGATCCAAGGCATGAAACCACTCATGAGCAAGGCTTCCAGCACCTCTCATCTTTGTTAAGTTGATGACCCCATATTTCGGTTCATAGTGAGCCTTTGCCGCTGACAATCCATGTCCTCTTGCACCAAAGGCGATGGCAAGATCACCATCAAGCATTAAAGCCTTTGGTGGTATATTCAGTACTTCTGCTAGGTCAAGGAGTCCATCGTAGGCGTGATTTAACACCTGTTGGCGCTCTTCCTGGTTATTCCAGTTACCGAATTCAATCCCTCTTGGTACGAATGTCTCCATAAACATTTCAGGTGTTGCATCTTTTGTTCTTCTCTCTACTCCTTTCCTGACGGCTATTTCCGGTATAGGTAATATTTCTTCACCGAACGCTGTTTTGATATTCAGTATTTCCTCAGCATGTAGGGTCATGTATTTCATTCCTTCCTCTCTGGAAGGAAATGTTTTACCAACAACCTTAAACAGCTTTCTTTTCCCTACCCGCTTGAATATTGACCATTCATCTTTGTTTTCGCGGTCATTATAAACTCTGTGATTTTCAGCGACGGCGAATATCGGTATAGTTGCCTCAGCCTCTTCTTTTGATGCAAAAACTTGCCCTGGCCTTCTGCTTATGCCGAACTTATCCCCAGCCTTCCCGATAGTCCAACCAGTTCCATCAACCCTTTCCATGGCCACGAATTTCTTACGCCATGGTTCAATCCCTTCACCCTCTTTTATTGCCTTTCTGGTCATGGTGTATCCACGCTCTGCTGTATCTTTACGGGCTCCACCGATTTTTTCTCCAAAATCCTCAATCTTCTCTTCAATCTCCTCTGTCTCGCCCTTCTTTGCTTCCTCTGTCCAATAAGTTGAGAGATCAAAATCGCCTTCCGTTTTTCGCCTACCACCTCCAAATGCTCTAGCATATTCTGAATATCCTCTTCTGATATTCAGATCCTTGGCTATCTTTTCCTGTATTTCTTTTATCCGTCCTCTATGTTTTGTGAGGCGCTTGCCACTCTTTGTATATTCAGCCCCTTGATAATTAAGGGGATCATTTTCAAGCTCACCTTTCGTTCTTGTGAAGTCGATTTTCCCATATTCATCATGTTCTTTTATGAGTTTAGTTAATTCCTTATAGGATGAATGCCTTTTAATTGCCTTTTTTGCTTGCTGTCTTCGTTCTTCTTTGGCCTGCATAGCTTTGGATTTTTCAAGTTCATACGCTTCCGCTTTAACTTTCTTTTCGACTTCGGAAAATCTATCAGATACTTGGTCTTCTGGCACTGAAGTGATTTCAGCCCTACGTCTTAATTCATCAATAAGTCTTTGATGTTTTACTTGTTCTCTTTCTGTGGGTTCCAGCTTCTTGCTTTGACGCTCAATAATATCTGCGGCTTTACTTGCCTCACCATACATCTTGATAGTTTGGTCTACCTCTTTTTCTAGGGTAGGCGCTGATTCACGGGATTCAGATATTTTGGTAATCGTGAGGGGTTTACTTTCTGCGGTTTTAGCAACCCTGCTTCTAAATTCCTTTAAGGCTGCCTCTGTATTCCAAATATCTGCGCCACCATCAATATCGAAGTGCATCATATTTTCTGCTGTCTCTGTGCCTGATTCTGGTGCCTTCTCAATCGCTTTATCTATATCAGCGAGAAGTTGCTTTTTGTCTTTGAGGATGACGGACTTAGTGGCCTTGGCTTTGGGGATAGCCTTGGCCGCCCCTTTTTTGATGGGGGGGGGGTTTTTTTTAAGGGCTTTAATGGCATCGTTATACGCTGTTTCAGCCTGGTCATACGTTGGATACTCTTTCATGCTGATTACATTGCCAGACTCCACATCATAAGCTCTTACTATTCCTCGCTTGTCTTTTAGCGCATTTGCATTGTAAAGTTCATAATCAATGCCATCAATACGTTCAGTTTTTGCTACAATGGCATCTATTCCCATTACCTTTTGAGCATCGCCGATCTTTTTAGGGCGACTTTTCTTCAATGCTTCATCCGCCCACTTCTCCCCCTTGTACTCCTCTAGGACATGGCGGGGGACGGGTTTGTTTTTGGAGAGGGCTTGTTGGATTGCGTTTGTATGAAGTGCATAAGTATTTATATCTTCAAAAGCGTGTTCTTCTTCAATTTCTTTCTTTGTCATCTCCCATGTCTCTTTCGCCTTGGGTGCTTCTCCTTTGATGACTTCTTTCATCTTAGTGATAGCAACCTTTTCAGACATCGTTCTTCCACTAAGAGAGATTTCCTTTTTCTTTGGGTATCTATGGGCAACCCTGCCAGTTGCCTCATATTGTTCAATAAGTGAATCAATCTCGTCTTTTACTTTAGGTATGACCTCACCCTTCGCCTCTGCCTTTTCTTCGATCCCTGGGACGCCTATCGCTTCTGTGGGTGGTTTTTCGACCTTAACAGGCTTCTCCGGTGTCTCCGGTATTGCAATCCCTTCCTTTTCAAGTGTCTTTGCGGCGATGGTACTTCCGTCATATCTACCGCCTTTTACTGTATAGAAAGGAATTGGTTCTTTTCCTGGTACTTCCCAATAATGTGCGAATGTAGCGATAGGTTTGGCCTCCTCTATTATTTCCTCTTTTCCAGTTAACTTTATTGGGTGTACTTTTCCATCTTTTGAGATTAATGTAATTTCATCAATGGTTATCTCTTTACCTTCAAAGAAAGTGTTGCCAATATATTTTTTGCCCTCGCCTTTCTTCACATAGGCAATAGTAGCGTGTGGTTTATATTCCTTGTGTGTTTCTCCCGGTAAATCAACGGTTTCTCCCACTTGTTTATTTGCCTTTTCCAGGTCTTCACTTTCAATATCAATCTTGACAACATCATATTTATCAGTCTCGAAGATAGAGACTTTTCCCATCTTGATTTTTATCGGTCCAACCCCTTTAAAAGCAGGTTCAATTTCTTTGGGGTCAAGGGTTTCCATCCCATACCGAACGGTTACATGGGGGTCATCGATCCTGCCGTAAGAATCATCTTTAGGGTCTTCATAGATTTCAGCATCGGGTATTTCTTTAGCAAAACTGCGGACTTCAGAGGCTTCCTTTTCCGGGATATTGACCTGTGTATTGCTATAATCATGGACTTGCTTTGGCTCAACCTTCTCCTCTGCAACCGCCTCACGCTTAACCAACTGCAGAGGAGTTGGTTCCCGGGGGACAACCTTTTTAGGTTCTTCCATAATCTCAAGTGGTTCAACATCTTTGGCCTCTTCAAGGAATTGCTCTACTGCCCTATCGCCTGATGCAAACACATCTGTGGTGGTAGACGCTACTATGGTATCCCCTACTGCCTTAGTTGCGACCGCATTAAGCTCCTCCTGGGTAATGCCAAGGGCTTGTACGGCGGGGTTTTCACCCATGAAAGCGACATTTGCGGGGGTAATGGGGTTTGCGGGGTCTGCTACATCCTGGCCGATTCTCCTTAGAAAGGCCTGTTTCTGGGTCTGGGTTTCGGCTACGGCTTCTTCCGGTCTTGGCTCCGCTACTGGTTCGCCCCTCTCTGCCCGGGCCTTCTCTACCTTTCCCCGGATATCCTTCACACTTTTCCGTAGGGAATTCAGGTCTTTCCTTGTGAGTTTTTCTAGTCCCGCATCCTGGGCGGCTTTGTTGATCGCCATATCCGCAACATCTTCAACCTCTGCCTTGCTGAGCGGTTCTTTCCTGTTTTTATAGAGTAGGTCGGTGAAGTCTTTCTTTAAGCGTCTATATGCTCCATATCTGCTGAATCCTGTGGATGTGGCTATAACATTGACACCCTCTCCAAGCATTTGCAGACCTGCGCCAAGGGCGGCGGTAGTGAGGACGTTTCGCAACAGCGATTCATCTTCTTCCCGCACACGAGCGCCACCGACAATCCCCCCCGTGATGGCTTGCTGGCCTACCCTGGCCGCTGCTTTCTTTATGATATTTCCTGCGGCCTCTGTTCTTCTTGCGGTATCGGTGATTTTCATCAAGTTCTTGCCGATCCGCAGGGCCCTGAGGTAGTTCACGCCATAACCAACTAGCCTGGAGGTTATGGACCAAGGCAAGATAATTCCCATGAATTGGCCTGGGATGCCAATATAAGGGCTTTCAGCAATCTCAGGAGAAACGCCATATCGTTCCTTGAGTATTTTACTTATCGGTTCCCTGACTTTTTTTTGAATTGATGTAAAAGGGATTCCAACAGTACCTTTTTCTGGCTTAACAACACCGAATGTTATTGCTTCGGTAACTCCAGCTTGCACTTTTTGAATGACTCCCACAACATCCTTCGCGGTCTGAAGGGCTACATCTTTGGCAAAGGAGGGCTTTTCAATCTCTATGGGTTTCGTTTCAACTACCCTGCCGGGGACATACTCGATCTTCTTCTTGAAATCATTCCACGGCATATCGGTGTAGAACTTCTGGTGAAAACCCCTTGCTAACTGATCATCGGAAAGATCATCATAATCAGGGTATTGTTTTCGTATCTCAGATAAATTCATTATCTAATGCCTAACGGGTCTGCTTTCTTTGATTTGGGCTTATATGACTTCGGCTTTTCAATCTTATGCCTCACACCGCCCGGTTCACCACTGGATTTAACCAGTGTCCATCGCTTCTTGGTTTCGGGATCTGTCCAATACCATCGTTTTTCAGAAGGCATAATTTTGCCTGTTACCTCTTTGTATTCATAACCGATAGTATTGGCTGCATCGTTGATGATCTTCTTTTGTTCAGGCGTGAGCTCTCTTTCGCCCTTATTGGTGTATTTATCGATAAGACCGATAAGGGAATTGAAATCGCTCACCTTGAGTTCTTTCCCTTTCTCTGGTTTTTCCGGCTTCTCCGTACCCCCTCCCGCATCCAGTATCGCTTTCTCAAATGCGGGAACTGTGGCTTTTGGTAGATAGACTGTGTGTTTTTTGCCATCCTTATTCCAATACTGAAACTGTACCTCGGCTTCTTTGCCCTTGCCTGTCTGTTTAATCCTCTCCAGTTTTTCCTTGCCCTTTTGCTCCCTATGGTATTTGATCTTATCCTTTATCCGGTCGATGTTAGTCTGAAGTACCTTTTGCTGTCCTTCTGGCAATATGTTAGAGGCATGGGCTTGAAGCGATAGCATGTGGTCTAACTGTGTTGCGTAGATATGTTCTTTGTCCTTCAGCACCTCTTTCAATCTTGCCCTTCTCTTTTCATCGGTAGCGGGATCTACCATTTCCGATTGTAGCTGATATACGTAATCTCGGTTGAGCAGATCGATGGCATTGAAAAGGTCGGGACTCTCCTGAATTTGTCGCTTTGTGAGAGGCCCTTGGGCCGTCATAAATACGCCTGTTTGATCCGCTTTGGCCCCATATCCTTCCTCTACGCCTTTCACGACATTAGGAAGACGATTGATAAGATCCTCGGGATCTCTCACACCGGTAATCTTTGCAAGCCAACTATGGGTAACAGGCTCTTCGAGCGCCCTTTTTTCCCTGCCTAATTTCTCCAGCCCTTTCCGTGCTGTTTCACCTGTTAGGTTGGCCTGTTCAATGTTTGCCTCTCTAATTGGGGCTTGTTCCGCATACCTTTCCTGCTCAACACCAAATACTTTTTCTCTGTGTGCCCGCTCCTCTTCGGCCTTTTTTATCTCAAATCCTGTGCGGGCTTCCTCTAAACCTATGTCTGCACGTTTTAGGCGAGATTCACCAATACCCGCCATTCCACGATAGACAGTTTCAGATAAACCTCGTAATGCTCTGGGTACTAAACCATAATCTGCCATGATAATTACTCCTCATTAAAAGTAGGATGAAACAAGGCCTGCAACACCGCCGATTACTGCACCGATACCAGTACCTACGCCTGGTGCTAGCCATGTGCCATATGCCGCCCCTGCCGCAGCTCCTCCGGCCATTGATCCCCATCTACCCCTTGACTCTTTGCCTTTTACTAAACCTTCTGGAATATATTTTTCGCCAAGACGTCCACCTATCTTTCCACCCATATAACCAGCACCAGCAGTACCGAGATAACCCATGGTGGTTGCTTGTGGTACAGGAGTTCCAGGAGCACCATAAAAGTCAGGGCTTGAGCCAATGGGAACCGTAGTTGCGGGCGTGGCTGTTCCTCCCCCAGCCGTCATACTTCGTGCCAGATAACCCGTAGCCCCTACCTGAGCAGCACTTATTCCCGTTGCAATCTTGGCTTGTCTTTCCTGTATCCTTTGGCTTTCTTCCGCCAGTTGAAGTTCTCTCTCTCGTTGTGCCGACAAGTTCTCACGGTATTTTCTATCTTCTCTCATTGCATACATATCGGGCAGTCGTGAAGCCTCGGCATTAATGATGGACCGATACTGTGAGGGTATCCTGCGGCCTGTAACCGCACCTAATTGTGTTGCCATTTTAATATCTCCTATATAAGCCTTGCCTGAGCTTTAATCTTTCGGCTAATTCTGTATCGGCTCTGATTCTCTGCAATCCCATGTAGGTCGATGCACCGACTTCACCCAGTCCGATAGCGGTAGCTATGGGGATTTGCCGTTTAGCGAATCTGAATTCCTTTTCTTGCAACCCAAGGCCCCTTTCGCCCAACTCAAGGCTCTTTGCTTGTGCCTCTTTGTTTGCAGCCATACGCATGGAATTAAGTCGCCCTTTCATTTCTTCATCGGCAAACACCTCGTCAAGGTTTGCGCTGGTAAAGATTGCCTTTTGTTCAGGACTCATACGCATGAGCCTTTGCAATGCCCTTTGATATCTAGGCGATGTTTTCCAATCCCTCATTGCCTTTCTCCTTCCTGGCGTTTCACCGCCCTTCGCTGTTTGGCCGATATCATTCTCGTCGGCCTATGCGTAGGGATAGGAACACCCGGATATTTTGCTTTTAGTGCTTTCTGCACGTCGGTTTTCTTCTTAGGCTTTATGGCCAAGGGCACATTCTTGCCCGTCCTGAGGAATGTCTGCCATTGGTTGTCGTTATTTAAGGATTGACTTTTCATAACCGTTTTGTTAAAATCTGCCCTTCAGATGAGTAATGTCTATGGGTAAGTGACTCCCCCGCCCATATGACCCGATAAGATGGCTCCCATGGTCTAACATGGTTGTGCCTATAATCGCCGGGGAGCGTTAGAATAGAGATTAGGTTCTGGACATTACTCATTATTTCTCTCCATATTAAATTTTAGGAGGTAAAAGTGATTGCATTTGAAACAATAATAATCTCCTGGTTTACGATACAAGCGATAATCCATCCTCTTTTGTTGATTATATATTTCATGATAAAACATAAAGTATGGCCTTTTATTTAGAAACAAAATCTAACAAAGCAATTTAGTCACCCTTAACGGGCGACTGATCGCAATGTTATATATCGTATTCATCATCCCGCTCGATAAGATATTGATACCCGAATCCGATTGGGTGAAATTGAGTTTCCGTAACAAACCCAGCACTCAGTTCAAATTTAAAACGATGAGCCCACCCGAACAATGGTGTACCACTAGGCGCAGCTTGCGTAAATTTACTGATAGGATCTCCAGCGTCAAGGTTATGGGCAGTCAATGAGGTTCCTGTTGCTTCCGTATCCTTATAGTGTGTAGTTGTAAGATTCTTGCTCGCTTCAGTTATTTTCTTAACAATCGTTTTCACCCGTCGGATTGTAGTGATATGCCATAAATCGCCCGATGGAAAGAAATCACCGGTTTCTATCACAGGAGACATAGCGGTTGCTGAATCATCTGCCCATGTAGCTCCGTTTTCCAACCTCATCATATTGCCGTCATTGATACCGGCATAGATGTATTGTTTCCCATCAGTATCGATCACGGGCCAAGCGGCCTGCGGTATCTCCGATGCACCGGGTTTTTTCTCAGACCAGCGTTTTCTTACAAGATCATAAAACACCCATACAGTGCAGTTTGTGGCTCCAGATGCGGAAGGGATTACAAGATTATATTCTCTATATGTGGCATCAAACCACCCTCGGCATCTTTTGATGCTAGCAGTCTCCAATCGGGCAGTTTTAGCAGGGTCAAAATATTTGTTAATCCCGGGAATAGGCATAATTGCAGCACCATCGAACATCATAGGGCCGGCGTAGGACATCCATATCACTACCCTGCGGGTTATCCCGTCGGCAAATACCACTTCTGCCACTGCGATAGTCAGGGGAGCAGGGCAACCGATGGTTCTTGAGATCGTATATAGCCTGTAATTATCCGGCCCATCGCCGGTAAGCAGATACGTTTCGGTGTTTTTAAAGAGTAGGAAGGAACTGATAATGTTGGAACCAAAGCGGTTAAATAGTTCGATTCCACAGGTAAGATCGTCCTTGCCTCCTACGTAAAGGCTCTGTATGCCGTCCATGCTCGATTCGTCACCGTTGAACACATCTGCGGCTTCGCTTACCGAATAGTCAACTCTGTTGCCCTCTTTCCCCTGGGTATATCCACAGAGCATAAGCCTATTGCCCGGAGAACTTGAACGGCTTAACCGTGTTTTGTGCGGGGATACCCTTGATGGTATCAATCACAACCTCGTGGGCTCCTCCTGCCGTGCCCGAAAGCGTACCAGTAAAGCTAATCTTGTAGGCGTAGCCCGTAATGCCGAATTCGGTCTTGCGAAACTCACTCGTTTCAGCAGGAGGGTTCCAACTAATCAATCCGGATTCATTGAGGGATTTGCCCGCACCAGTAGTATCGGCCACGATTGGATTACCAATATAGTCAGTGCCATTCCAGTAACTCACAGATGCAACGGATGTATTTGTATTTACCAGTCCTGCTATCATCTCAATCCAAATAGCAGACATACGCTCTTCAAACATAACGATAATATGATTATATGTATCCAGAGCATCCAAAACAGCTCCAATAGGATAATCCGCAAAGGAGGGTTCATTGACTTCAAGGGTATAGTTCTTGTATTTCGCAGTCCCGGGATCATAAGGATTTTCATAGGTGAAGGCTCTCCATGCTGTATACTGTGTATAAGGTGAATCAATCACTATATGGTAGCCACTATCTAACTTATGCGTTACTGTTACTGTATGAGACCAATCTACAATAGTTAAAACTGCACCAACCTTTATGTTATTGAAATCAGTCGTTGACCATAATCGCAATCCATGGCCAGTGCCATAAATCCATGGATACGCATCTTCAGCGATTAAACCGTGAGAATCTCCTGAGACCTCTCCCCCGCCTTTTGATAATCCACTTGATACCTGAAATGATATGGGTTGCCGATATACGCCATCCCATATATCGACTGCATTCTGAAAGGGTGCATCTAGCGTAACCTGATAGATGTAGGCAGTTCCTGCGGAAAGCTCAAAGAGATACGCATAGAGATAAAGGCCCTCAAAATAGAGAGGTTTTGCGACTGGGCTGGAACTGTAATTCCAAGAGAATGTGCCGCTCTGCTTCATCGATCCACCAGAATCAGTTCCGTCTGATGGGGTATCTACGGCCTCGAAAGAATCACCATCCCAAATCTTGCAAGTTGTGGTGGCTGATCCCGTACCATTGGCTGTACGCAAAGCATATTTAACGCCTTGAAGTGGTCTCGTCGATAACACGAGCCATTTATAGCCGGTAGTTCCGACAACGTATGCAGCTTCCGCAGCGGAGTTTATCGCATTGTTAATCCTATCGGTATAATCCGTTGCCTTCTGATAATCGTAATGTGTTGGGACCGTGACGGTAACGGTATCCCCTTTCACTTCAGCGGTAAGGACACCCGTGTCAAGTGTAAGGGTGAGCCCATCGTTAGAAATGCTCACAAGTCGGAAAGAATTATTGTTGCTGGTACTTCCCGATACCGTTATTATCTGCCCCGCTTTAAATCCTGCCTGAATGAAGTTCTGAGCATCGCTTACAATCGTATCGGCACTGGCCCCACCATCAACGAAAGCGATATCAGTAGCGGTGACCGTGGGAACGTAGATACTGAAAAATCCCGCACAGCGCATCTCCTCACCCGCCCAGATACAAGTCTCCTCGCCGTTGCAATAGCAGACCTGGCCTCCCGGGGCATCGGAGAATCTACCCTCTAGGGAATAGCCTGAATCCGTATGAAGGGCGGTGGCTACAAAATCTCCTTGGCTCGGGATTGCCGTCTGGTTTTGATAAACCTTAGAATAGTTGCTCGCCACTGTGTCGTGCTCGGTATGTACCAACACGTAGGTCTTTTTGGTGAATTCGCTCCGTAGTTGAAAGCCGTTTCGGATATTCTCGTAATTATAGGTGCTCAAAGAGGTGGTGTTTATCTTGGAGTACCCCAGAACGCTCTCAAGGTGTATGATCTCATCTCCGGCATATCTATAATTCTGAAGGGTTTTGAAGTTTTTCGCCCCTATCTCGATCGGTTCATTGTCCGGTAGCCATTTGCCGTCAAAGGGGATGAAGACGTTTTTCAGCTCTGTATTCGGTGCTTCATAAAGCGAATCAAGGGACATTGTGGCGAGCGGATGTTCTTGAACTACCTCCATGTCGGGAGCCGAGGGCAATTCTTCGATAAGTATAGGCTGAGGAGGTACTTGTTCGATTATCTGTTTATCGGAAGCTACAGGTATATCAGCGGGAGTTTTGGCCCTGACTTCTTCCGTGAATATCTCCATATTGGGAGCCACAGGTATATCAACAGGGATTTTGGACCTGATGTATTCTGCAAGAATGCCTATTTCATCATTTTCAGCCATTCGCTACTTTTCCCATTGGTATCTCAAACTTATCCCGTGCATCTATATCAAGCCTTGACCGATATATGTCTTGTTTGTGAAACATCAAATTATTGAGATACATAGCCATGAACATCTCAAAGTCATCTTTCCATCCTTCGGATAGTCGCGCCATTGCGAGGGTATAGGGCACCGCAAGCCATCGCATACAGCATGGAAGGTCGGTAATGGTTTCCGTAACTTTGGAGTAAAAGGCGGTAACTATATATTCATCATCGGGAACGGGATAAATCCCTATCTTGCTATGATGATGATACCAGTGATAAGGCTCATCGGTGATCGAAATCGGTAGGTGCCCTACAAGGCGGGGATGTATTTGACTGAGGCCCCGGTAATCGGTGTCGGAAAGTATATTTTCTTCATAAAATTCAATGTTGGTAATATTATAGGTCTGTGGCGGATGAAACAAACCATCTAAATCACATATCCATAGACGAGTAATATCACCATCTGATGTATCTAAATTTATTTCATCTAATGATTCATAACCAGAATCTGAAAACCAATCAGGCCAAGCATAAAAATATGTGGATATTTTTGATACATGGTTCCAAGTAATCCTTATTTTTGTGGGAGTATAACCACTATACCATGAAGCACCGGTTTTAACATCTAAGCTTTGAGCGATACCACCATTAAGCACTATTATCCATTTGCTTCCATCCCATGTGGCACTGGCATATACACAATCACCTTCTTGCCAATCATCATCAAAATGTTGAACCCATTCGCTTTGATCATCATATCCTCCTTTCATGCACCCGAGAACCTTAACGCACCCATCTGGTTCATCATATTCTAGGGCATTCTCAGATGTCCGAAAGATGTGCGTTTGTTCATAGCAACCCGTTTTCGTGCTGATATCTATGGACGCTTCCTGAACCCATTTGTTGAGTTGGTCGTCAATCCATCGTACAGCCGATTTCTCGTTGAGTATCGCCCGGATTGTCTGCAATAAATATGCTGTAGTGAATAGACATGCCATTTCATTTTTATCCTACTGCTATAGCCCTGTCGGGAATCTGAAACATTTCCTTAGAATCAATACCCCGCTCATACAGATCCGCACGGTAGAAATGAATCGAGTTGATATACATGGTAAGCCACTGTCTACCTTCCGCTTCCATCTTCTGCTTGCGTCGAGCCATGGCAACCGCGTAATAAATGGCTAGAGGTTGATAGTAGTAGGGCAGATTGGTAATAGTTTCATCTGCCATGGAGTAGAAAACCTTAACCTTGCCGGTAGCGGTTACTACCGCAGCATTGCTTACAGGGAAAATGCCGAGTTCATCGCCAAAGATATAATAGTAATAAGGTTCCCCTGGTGTCCGTTCCTGTGTACGGCCAACTATCCGGGGATGAATTTTCATCAAGCCCCTATAGACATTGGTGCTGTCATAATATACCGCCCCGTAAATCTTGAGGATATCGTCAATAGAATCACCGCCATCCAGAGCGCCATAAGTAAGCACAGGCGTTGAAACGAGCGTAATATCACCTGATTTCTCATAGCACAGGGTCTTGGTTGTGATGTCTATGCAGGCTTCTTGAATCCACTTATTGAGTTCATCGTCCGTCCAGTAGTTTGCGGTGGGTTCGTTTAGGAGTGATCTTACCTGTTGCAGGGCTTCGGCTGCTGTATAGCCATCTGATAAATCTAATGCTGACATTTTATATCTCCTTTATTGCGCTACAACCGTTCTATCGGGTATCTGCATATCGCTCTTGGCGTCTACCGGACGCTCGTAAAGGTCAACCCTATGGAAATTCATGGCGTTGATATATTGCGTGTAGAGCTCCATGGCTTCCCTATTTTTCCGCTCCTTGAACCGTGCCATCGCAGCCGCATAGACAATAGCGAATTGCTGATAGTGATCCGGCAGGTCGGTAATTGCATCCGCTACAAGCGAGCAATTCACGATAATGGGGCCGGTAAGTGCCGCTTCGATTGCAGTAGGAAGAGGGAAAAACCCTAATTTTCCCCCAAAGTGATAGTAATAATAGGGAGGACCTGGGGTTGCCTGCGGTAGGTGCTGTATCATGCGAGGGTGTATCTTGTTTAATCCCCGATAGCCATTGCTGCCATCATCATAGATGCAGGTATATACCTTCACTACCTGGGCAATCCCGTTAGTAGTAGGAGCCGCGAGAAAGTCTGTATATTCAAGTTGATTCGCAACTAAGGCCAGCGTGTTTTTATGCTCGTAACACAGCGTCTTGGTGGAAATATCCACCGCAGCTTCTATCACCCAGTTGTTCAACTCCTCATCACTCCAAAAACCCGCAGTTGGTTCGCCTATAAGCGCCCGTACCTGCACCAATGCTTCAGCCGCGCTATATGGTAAGGATATTGCTGCCATTTTATGTTTCTCCTTTAATAATACCCATCCTCCGCATCACTCTCGTAGTAGATGGGTTCTTTGTCCTCGGGACCGATAAAAGCCAGGAGGTCGCCCATGGCTTTCTGAAACTTTTCTTCAAATTTCTCGGATCTGAGCGTTTTCCCCTTTGTGGATTGCTCCACCATGCCAAGGATTTCCTTCGCGGCGTAGTTCACCAATAATCGTTCATGGAGGTGCGATGGTACGCCGTCTGGTGTGGAATCACTGGCAGACATTTCAGTTGGAACCCTGTAGTAGTGAAGCGTGAGGGGTTCAGCAGTAGTTGGCATCGGCTGGTAGTAAAGGAGATCACCCTTAACCGCTACAACCGCTACATCGCCGTCCTCATCGAGAAGGGGGTATTTCCGTAAGAGCTTGTGAAAGGAATCGAAAACCTGAATCCGTTTATCCTGGGAACCACTCGACACATAGAAGAGTCCACGGCCATAATCGGAAGGAAGAGCCACACAGGGAGATTTTATGGTCACTTCTTCCCCTGCGCTCTCTGCGGTGAGCTCATCCGTGCTCACAAGGGTAATAGTGCCCGCTGCAACCGTAGCTAGAGAATGATACGACTCATCATTATTCAAAGATCCGGATACATGAATAAGCATCCCTGCCGCAAAACCGGATGTCACAAAGGCACTATCCGAATCGGTGATGGTATCCGCACTCGCGCCCCCGTCCACAAATGCAATCGTGGTTGCATCGGCTATAACAACCGTATTCACCTTTGCAGTTTTATGGAGTTCAGGTAGGGGCGGGGACAGCACTCCCTCATACATGGCTATCCCCGCAGCTATGCGGTTTACCCCTTCATTCAGATATGCGGTAATATCCGTCGTTCCGAATGCAGTGATATCTGGTAGAAGGGCCTTTTTAACCTTTTCCTGTAGTGTAGATAACGTAGCCATTTAACACTCCTTATTTAAGGCGTTGAAAGACTACGTATCGTTATACTTGCAGCCGATAAGGATCGAGTATCAGTGTTACGTGAACCTTATCCGTAACCTGATCAAAATCAGAAGTTACGATTTGAATAATGCCATCTTTGGCTATCTCCTGGTCTGCATCTGCCGCTACATAAGTAGCGAGTTCTCCCGCTACATCGGTAGCGAATGTGGCTGTACCGATAGTCGTTCCACCAATGCCATTACTAACCACAACAGTTTCATCAGCCATACCGGTGTCCTGAGAGATTGCACGAACATCCTTAATATGGCAGGCATACGGAGCTGCTACGAAGTAAGTTTCACTCTCTAACAACATCATGTCTATCGCGTCACCTGTAATCATGACATGTCTCCTTAGATTTAAGGTCTTGAATGATTAATCTTTACGTTGCCGGCGTTATTCTATAAGGATCGAGAACGAGCGTTACGTGAACTTTGTCAGTGGCATGATCAAATTCAGAAGTCACTATCTGTATGATGTCGCCCTTATCTACTTCCCGGTTTCCAGCCGATGGCACATAACCAGCAAGTTCACCTGCTACGTCAGTGGCGAATGTGGCTACTCCAATGGCTGTACCACTAATACCGTCAGTTACCGTAACGGTTTCTCCATCCATGCCGGTATCTTCAGATACTGCAAGAACATCCGCAACATTGCAGTTGTAAGGCGCTGCCACGAAGTAGGTTTCTTGCGATACGAGCATCATGTGAATAAGATTTCCAGTTATCATCACAAATCTCCTTAAATTGAGGGCGTTGGCCGCCTCATGACGGCCATAACCCGGTTAATTAACACCTCTTAGTTAGGCTCAGTGAGGCCGGTGTGCCGGCAGTGAGCCTTCCTATTGCTGCATACCAACTGACCTACCCAACGGGTGTTCGCGGTTTTGGCATCAGGTTGTTCCTTGTCATATTCCCACTTGGGCTCGGTGAAGTTGTAGTCCTGGTGCGTCTTGATTTTTAGATAATTCAAGTTGAGCGCATCGAGATAACCC
>Ga0307429_1000569_pt1 | contig 21070 bp, 19 predicted proteins | sample SalMarWE160230MG_FD_202151 | JGI IMG/M metagenome (GOLD analysis project Ga0307429, IMG submission 202151) | Salt marsh sediment microbial communities from the Plum Island Ecosystem LTER, Massachusetts, United States - WE1603-230 | ecosystem: Environmental > Aquatic > Marine > Intertidal zone >... | reverse complement strand
ACGATGTCCGCCAGGAATGCTCCAGGGGGTTGGAATTTATTAAGGAGCTTTTCCAGGACCCATCCTGGGATATGCTGGTTCTGGATGAGATAAACATTGCCGTGCGCGACGGCTTTCTGAAAGAAGAAGAGGTTCTTTCTATCTTGGAGACCAAGCCCGAAAAGTTGGAGCTTGTCTTAACCGGTCGGGGCGTCACAGAAAAAATTATAGGAAAGGCAGATCTGGTCAGCGAGGTGAGGGAAGTGAAGCATCCGTATAGTCAAGGAATAAAAAGCCGGGAAGGCATTGAATACTAAACTTGAGGAAGATGAAGGGTTTGAGTATGAAGTAATGTGATAACCATTCAGCCTCCCCATGTCACCCTGAGCAAAGCGAAGGGTCTCCGAGATTCTTCGGTCGCTTCGCTCCCTCAGAATGACACTGAGGGTGAGTAGTTATTTCGGATTCAGACTTTAACAATGGCACGTACTGTATCTGAGGTGTTTAGTGAGCCCGTTATCCCCTATGCCATTCGCTGGCAAAGTAGAGTTTACTCTTTACTGGGGCTCGCGGGACTGCTTGTAGTGGTAGTCGTGTTTGCCACTACTTTGGGAAGCGTTCCTATACCCTTTGTCAGTACTTTTCAAGTCCTTCTCTCTCAACTACCCTTCGTTCATATTACCCCTTCTTCTCCTGAAATTTTCGGAGCGCCGTTGAGCCTGGAAATTCTGAAAACGATAATCATTGATATCAGGCTGCCACGCATCTTTCTGGCAGGTTTAGTAGGAGCAGCCCTGGCAGTAGCCGGAGCTACTTATCAAGGACTGTTTCGTAATCCTCTGGCTGACCCTTATCTTTTAGGTGTGGCCTCAGGAGCTGGACTGGGGGCTACCATTGCCATGCTTACTCCTTTCACATTAGCGTGGATGGCTTTTGGGGCCGTGCCATTATTTGCCTTCATTGGTGCCGTAGGCGCCGTGGCTGTGGTCTATTTGCTGGCTCGTGTCGGTAAAACCCTGCCAGCCACTACACTGATTCTGGCTGGAGTAGCTCTAAGTGCTTTTCTGGCCTCCATCACCTCCTATCTCATGACCATTTCCGGTGAAGAACTACATGGGATTGTATTTTGGCTGCTGGGTGGACTTTACCTGACTAAATGGTCTGAGGTGTGGACGGTCCTCCCTTGTGTATTAGCGGGCCTTGCAGTCATCTGGATTCATGCCCGGCCGCTCAATGTAATGCAGCTTGACGAAGAGCAGGCCCAACAACTGGGCATCAATGTGGAAAGGGTCAAACTCATATTACTGGCTGCTGCTACCCTTATCACCTCCTCAGCGATTTGCTTCACTGGCCTTATCGGTTTCGTCGGCATACTCATCCCTCATGCAGTTAGGCTTATCTGGGGGCCAGACTACCGGTTTTTGCTCCCCCTATCCACACTGGTTGGCGCCATCTTCCTTATCCTGGCCGATACTTTAGCCCGTACCATAATTCCTCCTACGGAGATTCCGGTAGGAATAATTACTGCTCTCTGTGGAGCACCTTTCTTTCTTTATCTATTGCGAAGAAGGAAGGGGCTTGCTTTCTTCTAAATTGTTTGCCTGTCACCCTGACCCTGAGTGAAACGAAGGGGAAGGGTCTTGAGATTCTTCGCTTCGCTCAGAATGACAAGAGGAATCAGAGTGGCAAGAGAATAGGCAAAATGATGAGAGGAGCAGGTAGTAAGAATGATTGAACTGGATAATGTTAGCCTGGGCTATAACCATCGAGCCATCTTGCATAATGTAAGCATGAAGGCTGGGCCCGGCCAAGTACTGGGGCTGGTTGGCCCCAATGGCTCGGGGAAGTCGACATTAATCAAGGGAATGGCCCGGGTAATAGACCTGTTCTCCGGGCGTATCTTAATTGACAGTCGCGATATAAAAACTATTAAGCGCGACGAACTGGCTCGCCTTGTTGCCACGGTGCCGCAAAGCCCTGACTTGCCCGGGGCTTTCACTGCTTTTGAAGTGGTGCTTATGGGACGAACGCCTCACCTCGGGCTTCTTCGCTACGAGGGAGGAAAAGACCTGGCCGTCGCCTGGCAAGCGATGGAGGCAACGCATACCCAATCCTTCGCTGAGCGCAGAGTAAGTGAGCTCTCAGGAGGAGAGAGACAGAGGCTTATTATCGCTCGGGCACTAACTCAGCAGCCAAAGGCGATGCTCCTTGACGAGCCGACTGCCAATCTGGATATAAACCATCAAGTCGAGATTCTCAATCTGGTCAGGAGCCTTTGCCTGGAGCAAAGTTTGACCGTCATTATCGCTTTACACGATTTGAACTTAGCTGCTCAATACTGCGATTGGATGGTCATGCTAAACGGAGGGAAAGTTTACGCTGAAGGCACGCCACTCGACATACTCACAGCGCCCAATATCAAGAAGGTTTACGGAGCCGAAGTATGTGTTTATCCCCACCCCATTAATAAGTTGCCCACCACACTTATCACAGCCGGCGGGAGTCACGGAACAAGCTGACATAATTACTCGTGGTCTCCGGCATCCCAGTAAAGATAAAAGGCTAATCCGCTATAAACCTGTTACAAAAGATTGATTCCCCAACAAAAATAGCATACTATTTAGTCTTGAGGCGTTGGGTATAATAAAGGGCAGAAGTGGGAGCAACTATAAAAATCAGCGAGTGAAAAATAACCGCAGTGCGGTTATGCACAAGTTAAGCATAATGCACTCAGTTGGGTTATAGGGTAATAGGGGTTTAAATATGAAAAAACAAATCAGAATAATACTTGATCCTGAAATATTAGATTCAAAAAAGGGAGATTTCTTTGAAAATATGGTTCGCTATGTTTTTGAGAGCCAGAGGTATGATATTACACAACGGGTTAGTTTTACAGGAATGGAAATTGACTTAATCGCTAAACATAAGGATAGATCAGAAACGGCTTATATAGAGTGTAAGGCGAGAGAAAAACTTGAGTCTAAAGATATAGAAGCATTTGCTTTTAATGTAGCGTATCGAGAAGCAAATTATGGATATTTTCTATCAACCACAGAATTTGAACATCAAGTAGCTGGGTTAATTGAAGAAATGAAGGGGAAAGGGAAATATGCAAATCTATATTTCTGGGGGCCCGATAAAATACTTGAGCTGCTTGAAAGTGCAAATGTAATAACTCAATTAGATCATAGCAAAATAAAACATACCGTCACTAAAACCATTCTCTCGTATACATATTTTGGGATTTTTTATATATTGATTTTAATGAAAAATACAATTCCCACTGAATTTTGTATCTATGCCGCTGAGAAAGCCTCCCCAATTCAAGATAATGAAAAAATTAAAAAACTAAAGGAGAATATACCAGAAATTAAAGATTTAGAATTTCTTTCCACAACATCAGCGGATAAAGAAATACCAGAGGGGGAATTTAAAGAAACAGTTGCTGAAGTGCAAGAAAGCGAAAATTGGGATGATTACCTTCCCGCTTCAACGAAACATTTCATTGGTCGGAAGGATTTAAGAACAAATTTATTTGATTTCATTGATCAAGCAAGTTCAAAGAAAACGTCCCGTAGAATCTTTTATGTTGATGGAAAGTCTGGTTGGGGCAAGAGTTCTTTAATAACTGACTTAAGAGGGAGAAGTAAAAATAAACATTACCGTAAGCGCTATTTTGTCCTTGCAGTAGATGCCCGAAGTGCTACGTCAAGCAACTTCGTTGCATTAGCATTTAATAAACTTGTTGAAAATGCAATAAAGTCTGGTTTTTTGAGGACGACTCTGTTTAATCAAAAACTGGATTTCATCTCCAGCTTTGACATATTGGGTTCTGAATCAGCACATCAGTTACTTAGGGAATTAGAATACCAAAATAAAACTTTGATTTTAATATTTGACCAATTTGAAGATGTTTTTAGAAAAACAGGGCTCTTCAAAGCATTTCATAAATTCTTGCTTGATGTCGATGAGGTTAAAGCTAATCTCGTTCTGGGGTTTTCATGGAAATCTGAAATAAATATCCCAATCGACCATGAAGCCTATCATCTATGGCAGCAAGCAAAGGATTTCGCTCTATGTATTTCAATGCGAGAATTTGATCCATCCGAAATAAACGGCGTTATTAAACAATTAGAAAAGTCTATTGGTAAACCAATAGACTTGGATCTTAAAAGACGTTTGATTGAAAGTTCTCAAGGATTCCCTTGGTTAATCAAAAAGTTGTGTATTCATACTTATAAGCAGATACAAGCCGGAAAGACAATTGAGAACTTAGTTGAACAAGATTTAAATTGTGAGGCTTTGTTTAAGGATGATATGGAAGGATTGTCTTCTGAAGAGATCAGAGCACTAAATTATATTGCAAAATGTTCTTTCGAAGGTAATTTCTTTGATGCAACCGATGTAGATGAAAAAATTAATGAGCCAGTTATAACCGCACTAATCAATAAGCGTCTCGTTGTAAAATCAGGTGCAAAGTATAATGTATATTGGGATATTTTTAGAGACTATTTAGTAACTGGGAAGGTCCCTCCAATCGGTGAGAGTTATATTCTTCGGCAGTATGTAAATGTTTGCTTTGATGTATATAAGCTATTCAAAGATCAAGAGAAATTTAATTTGGACGAACTTAAGAAACTACACCCAAGGCACCCGGGAATACGGACACTTGATAATATCCTACGTGAACTGAGAAGCGTGGGGTTAATACGGAAAGTAGGCGACTACTTCCAGATTGGTCAGCCTGGGATATCCGCAACTGAAGATGATTTTAGAGGGTATCTGTCTAAAAAATTTGAAAGGTATACTCCTTATTTAAAATTGAGCAATTTAGAAAACAAGCAAATCGGTATTACTGAAATAGTCTTGACTTTAAAGGACATTTTCAGAGGAACTTCATTCACAGAAAAAACATGGGTTACTTATGCAAACTACCTTATCAGTTGGTTTCAATTTACAAACTTAGATATTCAAGATAGATTGGGAGGATTAAAAAAAGGAAGGTATGCCAGAACTGGCGGAGTACAACAGTATGATAATCGAGAAACCTTTACTCCTCAACAGCGTCCTAAAAAAGATATTGATGTTTTTTGCAATCTCATAGATCAATCGAAAATTGATAACTTTAGTAAGTTATACGACTCTTTCTATGATTTAAAGTCGATTGGCTTAATTACATATTCTGGTAATAAAGTATACCTGACAGAACAGGGTAAGCTAACCTTGAAAAAACTTGGCAAAGAGGAATTTGAAAAATCAATTGCGATTGAAGCCCTAAAGACCAAAAAAGTAAAACAGGCTGCACAGTATTTTTTTGACCACCCAAATTGCACGAAAAAAGAATTCGGAGAGGTATTATCAGATTTAACTTCTAATATGAAATCGGAAATATATAAAAAACAAGTAAATTATGTACTTTACGCTTGGGCAAAGTTTATTTATGACCATTTAGATAAGGCAAATTGGATTCGGTAAGTAATTAGAACTAGATGGGAGATACAAGTGCACTACGCCTAACACAGCATAAAAGGTTCGCCGCTTACGCCACTCACTGAAATTCTTGCCTCCTTGTAAGCTAATGGTGGAACTATGTGGGCTGCGGGGTTCCGGCTTTCTGAGCTTCATAACATGGGGCGGGAGAAGCCGCAGGTTCGGCAGTGGTACTTGCCTATGCCTGCCCCACAGCAGGGACAGCTAATTTCATCACCACTGGCCTTGGGAATTTCTCCCACAACTTCGTTATAGATACGCCAGTAAAAGAAGTGCTCTTTGTTTATGAACTTTATGTCAACTTCCTTTCTTGCTGATTGGAATTCTTCGTCTGTGACCATACCGTTTATTATTTCGTGCAGCTTGGTGGAGCCTGAGCCGTATTCTATGGGCTCCTTTCTCCTCCACACTATCTCCGCCGGAATCAAATCTTCAAAGCTCTTTCTCAGGATATACTTCCCTACGCCATCTTTGACCTTGAGCTCCGGGCTTATTTCCAGGGCAAAGCAAACGAAATCCTCGTCGAGGAAGGGCTGCTTTATTTCAACGCCCAAAGCCTTGCCAAGATAGCCGGATGAGAAGTGCCAGTTTTGTGAGAGCCTTCTTATATATCTTTCCAGGTCTTTAGGAGGAAGCTCCGCCATATAAGAGTAGCCGGCGAAGAGCTCATCGGCTCCGTCACCGGTCATTACGGAATTAATTCTATTTTCCCTGGCCAGCTTTAGGGCAAAATATATGGAAAGGTCATTGGGCATGGCGAGGTCAAAGGTTTTCAGTATTCTCATAACCTCAGGAAGTGTATTAAGCGCTTCTTCCGTAGTGAATTCCATTTTCTTATGCTGTATTTCCAGGAGCTTGGAAACCTTTTTTGAATAGACAAGGTCAGATGCCGGGGAGTCTTTCAACGCCACTGTGAAGCCCGTGCTCGGCCTGGCTACAAAAGCCAAAATGCCAGTATCGACCCCTCCTGATAGGAGTATGCCATCGGCTCTGTTCCTCTCCACAGCTTCCTTAAGCTTATCTCTTAACTGCTCATAGGGGTCCATATTGACGGGTCCTCTTGCACCTATAATAACATCTTTCCCACTTCTCAGATTTTTGACCATTAAAGGTTCCACGTTCGTATATTTTTGACATACTCCCTTGCATTATGCTATAATTTAAATGTTAGGCAACGAGAGTTGGTACCTAGCAAGGAGGTGGGGCATGACACGAAGAGAAGCCTGGTTGTGCCGATGGATATTTCCTGATCGGAGCTCCCCGGCAACGTAAGGGGGAGGTGGCTTCGGTAGGTAAGGTGTGTTGCTGGAGAGCAGTTGGAAGCCCCGAGCTCTTCGTCTGTAAGGCAAGGCTCCCAGGAAGGGGCAACGGCAGTTCAGCCGGAAGCTGAAGTGGAAGAGTAAGGGTGATTTAAAAACTGAATAGCGATATTCAGGAGCGAGCTTCAAAATCTGGAGCTCGCTCTTTTTATTGCCTATTACGACGTTGTGGCACTCATTACCTAAATAGGCGGAAGACAAAGTTCAGGATGATGGTGAGCTATCTTTAGCGTAATCTGGATTGTATAATATTGGTAAAACCAGACGGTGCGGGCATGATTACCTCATACAGCCGAGAGTTACTGCTAGGTATCCCCCAGGGCACCTTGATTGACCTGGAGACCACCGGCCTTAATATGGGCCAAGATGAGATAGTGCTTTTTGGCTACATTCAAGGGAGCCACCTTGAGATAATTTGCCGGAGTTCGAAAGAAGAAGCGCCGTTTATCGCCCAGCTTGCTGAACTCGTTCCAACGCTCCCCGAGCCATTTTACGCCTACAACCTCGCTTTCGAGAAGGGATTTCTTCAAGCTAAAGGGATTGATATAGAAGGGGTAGACTTATTCCAGCCCTGGAAGGAAAAAGCCGAGGCACTTTATCTCAAGTGGCCTAAGTTAGATGAGCTATTCTCTCACGCAGAACGCTATTTCAACGAGCCAGTGATAAGCGGCAGAGACGTCCCTTTGCTATGGCAAAGATTCCTTTCCACAGAGGATGATAATTATTTACAGCAAATCGTAAAACACAACGAGTCTGACCTGCTTAGAGAGCTATACTTGCTGGTGTATTATAGAGATAGCTACAAGGTCTAAGGGAGCTATGAAGCCAGACATTGAAAATACTGAGGGCTTTCTACAAGACACATAAAATAGTTCTACAGTTCATGATAGAATAGAAGCTAAACCGGAAAGTATTATGAAAAGGATCGGAGTCTTAACCAGCGGCGGTGATGCTCCAGGGATGAATGCCTGCGTCAGAGCTATCGTCCGCTATGGAGCCAGCCGCGGGCTGGAAGTCGTAGGGATTCGCCGAGGGTACTGCGGCATACTGGAAGAAGACTTCGTAAAGTTGGGTCGTAGGTCGGTAGCAAATATTATCCACCGTGGGGGCACTTTCTTAGAAACAGCTCGCTGTGAAGAAATGAAGACCAAGGAAGGCGTACGGAAGACAAACGAGATTCTGCAACGGAAAGGCATCGAGGGATTGATAACTATAGGCGGGGATGGTACCTTTCGCGGTGCGGTAGCCCTGGCCGAAGCCGGAGATGTAAAGGTGATTGGTATTCCGGGCACCATAGATAACGATGTCTATGGTACCGACTATGCTATTGGCTTCGATACCGCCATAAATACAGCTTTGGATGCCATAGATAAGATCAGAGATACTGCGGGGTCGCTACAACGACCCTTCTTCATCGAGGTCATGGGAAGGTGTAGGGGATTTATTGCACTGGAGGTAGGAATTGCTGGCGGAGCCGAGGATATCTTGATTCCGGAATTAGAGACGAAAATAGAACAACTTTGCCTTGATATAAGGCGCAGCTTCAAGAAAGGTAAGAAATCCTCTATCGTGATAGTTGCTGAAGGAGATGAGGCAGGCGGCGCGTTTTCAATTGCTCAACAAGTATGGGAGAGATTAAGGATGGAGTACAGAATTTGTGTGCTGGGACATATCCAAAGAGGCGGCTCACCTACAGCCAGGGATAGAGTTCTCTCCAGCAAGTTAGGAGCAGCGGCTGTGGATGCCTTGCTCGATGGGAAAGCAGGTTACATGGTGGGTGAGTTGAAGGGAGAGATAGCCTTCACTCCTCTAAGGGAAACCTGGGAGAAGAGTAAGGAATTGGATAGCAACTTGCTACGGTTAATCAAGGTATTGGCTGGATAGGAACGTAAAAAAGGCTTGATCTTGCTTCTATCGATCTTTGTCTTGTTCTTCTCAGAGAGCGCCCCCGGTTAACCTGCTGTACACCTCACGATATCTTTTTGATGTTCCCTCTATTACCTCCGGTGGCAACATAGGCGCTGGCGGTTCTTTATCCCATCCTGAACCTGAAAGCCAATCACGAACAAACTGCTTATCAAAGTTGGGCTGAGAGTAGCCAACCTTATATTGGCTGGCATCCCAGAAGCGACTTGAGTCTGGCGTTAGTAGCTCGTCGATAAGGGCTAATTGGCCATTGATGAAACCAAACTCAAATTTGGTATCTGCAATTATTATACCCCTTGTTCTGGCATAATCCCGAGCATAACCGTAGATAAGCAGGCTTTTTTGTTCTAATTCTTCAAAAAGGTTTTCAATACCAATGTCTTTTATGTCCTGGTTGGTTAAAAGGCGGTCATGCTCCGTGTCGCTCTTGGTAGTGGGAGTAAAGATAGGTTGGGATAATTCCTGGCTTTCCTTCATTCCCGAGGGTAAATGGATATGGCCAATTTTTCCAGTCGCCTTATACTCTGCCCATGCCGAGCCAGATAGATAGCCGCGAACAACGCATTCTACAGATATGCGCTCGGCCTTAGCCACAAGCATAGAGCGGCCAATAAGAGAATCCGGTAACTCCCCCGGCTGGCTCGAGAGATTCCTTAATTCGTTCAGAACAACTCCGACAGAGTCGGAGCTATCGATTACCTTGCTAAGATGATTTGGGAGGATATGGGCTGTTTTCTCGAACCAGAAGGCAGAAAGCTGGTTAAGAACCTTTCCTTTGTCAGGGATGCCGCAGGGCAAAACAACATCGAAGGCCGAGATGCGGTCGGTGGACACGATGAGTAATTTATCACCTGACTCATAAACATCTCTTACCTTGCCACGGCGAAATAAAGGTAGAGGTAGCTTGGTTTCTAATAATACAGACATACTTAACCCAGGTTAGATAGCACGCGGAGCCAAGCCTTCTATCTTAGCCCGCTTTGCCTTCTTCCTTGCCTCGCTTAACCCCAGTCGCTCAAAGACCTCATCTACGTATTTCAGATAATACCCATAATCAAATAGAGAGTTCAGTTCTTCTTTGCTCAAATGAGCTGTTACCCGCCTGTCTGCTTTAAGCAAACTCGGAAAGTCTTTCTTTTCCTCCCAGGCCTTCATAGCGTGGTCTTGTACCATTTTGTAAGCTTCTTCTCGCATTAGACCTTTATTTATTAAAGCAAGAAGTACTCTCTGGGAGAAGACCAGCCCCTGGGTAAGTTCGATGTTACGCCGCATGTTTTCCGGATAAACCTTGAGCCCTTTCATTATTGAAGTAAATATAGATAACATGTAATCCAAGACCAGACATGAATCAGGTAGGATAATTCGCTCTGTAGAGGAATGGCTGATGTCACGTTCGTGCCATAAGACAATGTTCTCCAGGGAGGTCAAGGCATGGCCTCTTATTAATCTGGCCAGCCCGCAGATACGCTCACAAAGTTCGGGATTTCTTTTATGAGGCATCGCCGAGGAGCCCGTTTGCCCTTCTTCAAAAGGCTCTTCAACTTCCCTGACCTCCGTTCGCTGGAGCCCTCTAATCTCAGTGGCAAATTTCTCCAGAGAGCTGGCGATAATAGCCAAAGTGGTCAGGAATTGGGCATGGCGGTCACGCTGGATTATCTGGCTTGAGATGGGAGCTGGGGTGAGTCCTAACCTGGCGCAAGCTATTTTTTCAACCTGGGGAGGCACAGTAGCATAAGTGCCTACTGCTCCCGATATCTTGCCCACAGAGATATTTTTCTTAGCTTCAGCCAGCCTTTGAGCATTACGCTTCATTTCCTCAGTCCACAGTGCCATCTTTAAGCCCAAGGTAATAGGCTCAGCGTGAACACCGTGGGTCCGCCCCATCATAATGGTATATTTGTGCTCTATGGCTTTATTTTCCATGGCGGATATAAGCTCAGCCACGTCTTGAGCCAGGATATCTGCCGCCTGAGTCAATTGCAGACTAAGAGCGGTATCCATAACATCCGAAGAGGTGAGACCAAGATGTATGAAGCGTGACTCTGCGCCCAGGCTTTCAGCCACCGAGTTAAAAAAAGCGGTCATGTCATGGTGGGTCACCTTCAGAAACTCGGCAACACGGTCCAGGTTATAGCTGGCTTTCCTTATCTTGACTATCTCTTCTTGAGGGATTTCGCCCAGCTCAGCCCGGGCTTCACAAGCGGCTATTTCCACCTTGAGCCACTGGTCAAATTTGTTTTTATCAGACCAGATTTTCTTCATCCGGGGTCTGGAGTAGCGTTCAATCATATTATCCCCTTGCTAATTCTTCTTTATACTTACGATAGGCTTCTCTTATCCCTTTATGCTCGGTGCCCAAAATCTGGGCGGCAAGCAAGGCGGCATTCTTGGCTCCACTCGCCCCGATACCCATGCAGGCTACCGGCACTCCCCCGGGCATCTGGCTTATGGAAAGCAAAGCATCTATGGCCTTTAATTCACTGGTAGGCAAGGGGACACCGATTACGGGCAAAGTTGTCCAGCTAGCCAAGACGCCGGGAAGATGAGCAGCTCTGCCAGCAGCAGCAATGATAACTTTGAGCCCTCTCTTCTCTGCTTCCAGGCCATACCCCCTTAGTTTTTCGGGATTTCTATGGGCTGAGATAACGGAAAGCTCATAATCAATGCCAAATTGCTTAAGCGTATCCAGCGCCGGCTGTATCAGCTCGGTGTCTGTCTTGCTGCCTATAACTATGCCCACTAATGCCATTCAAACTATCTCCCTTAAAGCAATATCCCTACGATAATAACAGCCTTCAAAGTAAATTTTAGGAATGCTGTGGTAAACTTTTTTCCGAGCTTCAGCCATATCTTTGCTCATACCTACTACGGTGAGCACGCGCCCACCGTCGGTATAAATTATGCCATCATTTCCCAACTTAGTTCCAGCATGAAAAACTAGCACATCCTTGTCCACGTTGTCTATCCCTTGAATGTGAAAGCCAGTTTTATAGCTCCCAGGATAACCACCCGAAGACATAACCACTCCAACGCAGGCCCCGGGACTCCACTCTATTTTCACCCGGTCGAGGTTGCCCTGGACTACTGCCATAAGTATATCCACCAGGTCGGTTTTGAGAAGAGGCAAAACGACCTGAGTTTCCGGGTCACCGAAGCGAGCATTGAATTCCAGCACCACAGGTTCTCCCTCGACAATCATTAACCCCACATAGAGCACTCCCTTATAAAGCACGCCCTCCTTAGCCATGGCCTTCACAGCCGGCATTAAAATATCCTTGGTTACCTTTTCTGTCATCCCGGCGGAGAAAAACCCCGGTGGGCTGTAACTTCCCATCCCTCCGGTGTTGGGACCCTGGTCATTATCCCCGATTTTCTTATAGTCGCAAGCCGGCACCATAGGTGAGACTGTTTTGCCATCGGTAAAGGCTATGAGGCTTACCTCTCGACCGCTGAGATACTCGTCAATTACCACCCTTTCTCCAGCGGAGCCAAAAATCTTTGCTTCCATGATGTCACCGAGGGCTTTGTTGGCCTCTGTCAAAGAACCAGCAATAATCACACCTTTGCCAGCGGCTAATCCGTCGGCCTTGATGACAACAGGTGGACGCTGCTCTTGAAGGTATTCACGAGCCTCAGAGCAAGAGGAAAAAATGGCGCCTTCAGGACAGGGAATGCCATATTTTTCCATCAAATTTCGGGCAAAAACCTTGCTTGATTCTAATTGGGTGGCTTCTTTAGTGGGACCGAAAACAGGAATACCCAGACTATCAAAGTAGTCCACTATGCCCGAAGCTAGCGGAGCTTCAGGACCAACCACGACGAGGTCAATGCTTTTTTCCTTAGCTGCCTTGCCCAGCCCTTCTATGTCTGTGGGGCGCAAATTCAGATTTTCCGCGATAGCGGCTGTGCCAGCATTCCCCGGCGCAGCGAAAACTCTTTCCACCCTGGGGCTCTGGACAATCTTCCAGACCAAGGTGTGTTCCCTCCCCCCACCACCAACGACTAGTATCTTCAAATTTCACTCTCGCGTGTCAGTCTTCAGGGTATAGCCGTACTAATTCCTCCATTTTCTGGATTTTTCAATGCCAGTTTTTGAAAGATGGCACTGGGAATGATAGTGAAGGTTACCACTAGGAACAGCCGATCTGGGCCTCGGAGAATACCTACTGCTTCCTTTTCTTCTTGTGCTTCCCCCTATTCTTCCTCACCCCTTTTAATTTCACTCTGTGTGCCATGGCATTATAAAATCCTCTTGAATTTCTCGGCCTGAACGGGGTCGAGATTCTGAATTAGTCGCAGCAACTCTGCGACATGCTCTTTTTCTTCTTCAATAATATGTTCCAGTGTATTCACAGCTTCCTCCTTCTCCAGGTCTAATATATGCTCCTGATACTGGTTAATGGCTTGCAACTCGCTTATCAAATCATCGCGGAGCATGCCCAAGTCATCCTGTATAGCTAGCTGTTCTTCATAACTTTCTTCAAAAGAATGGCCCATCTTTTTCTCCTTTAATATTTTATTCCCATTCTATAGTCGCCGGCGGCTTACTGGTGACATCATAAACTACCCTGTTGACACTGGGAATTTCATTAACCAGGCGGTCAGATATTCTAGCAAGAAGGTCGTGGGGCAGGCGAGCCCAATCAGCAGTCATAGCATCTTCACTGGTTATTGCTCTGACCGCTACCAAGTAGCCATAAGTTCTGTAGTCGCCCATGACGCCAACGCTCCTGACATCAGTAAGTACAGCAAAACTTTGCCAAAGTTGGCGATAAAGTTTGGCTTTTTTGATTTCATTCATCAAAATCCAATCAGCAGCCTGCAGTATCTCCAGCTTCTCCCTGGTCACTTCACCGATGATGCGAATGGCTAACCCCGGTCCGGGAAATGGTTGTCGCCAGACCATGTCCTCAGGCAGGCCTAGAGCTAACCCCACTTGTCGAACTTCATCCTTAAACAAATACCTCAAGGGCTCGATAAGAGTGAAATTCATTTTGGCCGGTAACCCCCCGACATTATGATGGCTCTTTATCTTAGCTGCAGCTTTGGTTTCCGCAGAGGTACTTTCAATGACATCGGGATACAGAGTGCCTTGGGCAAGAAAATCAATCATACCTAATTTGGCCGCTTCTTCCTCAAAAATTTGGATAAACTCGTTTCCTATTAATTGTCGCTTCTTTTCCGGGTCGCTAACCCCTTTAAGTCGTTCTAAGAATCTATCGGTAGCGTCTATGTAAACTACATCCACTTTGAGGTTACGCTTGAAGGTATTAAGCACCCTTTCAGGTTCATCACGACGCAATAAGCCATTGTTGATAAAGATGCAAGTTAACTTATTGCCAATAGCACGGTCAATAAGGGTAGCAGTTACTGCCGAATCGACGCCTCCAGAAAGAGCACAGACCACTCTCCCACCGCCCACTTGCTCCTTAATTTTATCTACGCTCTCAGCTATAAAATTAACTGGTGTCCAGTTGCCCTGGCAGCCACATATTCGAAGTACAAAATTCTGGAATATGGTTTTTCCTTGAGCTGTGTGAACCACTTCAGGGTGGAACTGCAGTCCATAAATACCACCATCGTTACCTATAACAGCGAACGGCGAATTTTCAGTGTAAGCCAAAGCCTTGAAGCCAGGAGGCATCTCCATTATTTGGTCACCATGGCTCATCCACACCGGGAGAGAAGAAGGAAGACCGGCAAAAAGAGGACAGTCTTCAGCACTTATGTGTAAGATTGTATGCCCGTATTCGCGCTTCGTTCCCCGAGCTACATGGCCACCCAAGTCATAAGCGATAGCAAACATTCCATAGCAAATGCCCATAACAGGGAGACGGCTTTCGTAAATGTAGGGTAAAGGCAAAGGAGCCCCAGAATCGTAAACGCTAGCTGGACCTCCCGAGAGGATAAATCCCCTTGGGTTAAGGGAAGCTATTTTCTCCCAGGGCGTGTCATGAGGCACAAGCTCACAATAGACATTGCATTCCCGTACCCGCCGGGTAATGAGCATACTATATTGAGAGCCAAAGTCGAGCACCACTATAGTTTCACGCTCGCTTGGTGGTAGCTTAGGCTCAACTACAGGTTGCTCGCCGCGCAACTCTTTGGCCAGCTCCAGATAAGTTGAGACTTCGATATCATCGCTGGCAGCAATTCTGTGGCTTTCTGACTTCTTTTTCATTGCAGATTTACGGTGGTGAGTTCATTTAGCTTATCATTGTCTTGAACTATTATCAACCCGAGAGAGGCTAAGCTTTTTCCCACCTGGCAAGGCTTCTCACTCACGGCTAAAGCCTTCCCGAGTTCCTGAATGTGGAAAGGATAAATTCCTACCCCGGATGTCACCATGTTATACTAACGTCGAAAAAGATGGGCCTTTTACAACGAGAAATTGAGAAGGGAGTTAAAATCCTCCAAATGGGTGGGGTAATTGCATTCCCTACCGATACGGTCTATGGCCTGGGGGCTGACGCCTTCAATTCCACAGCCGTGGAAAGGATTTATAAGATAAAAAACCGACCCAAGCATCGGCAACTTCCCTTGCTTATCGCTGATGTAGAGCGATTGACTACTCTGGCCGATCCAATATCAGAAATTGCCTGGTTTTTGGCAAGGCGGTTCTGGCCCGGCGGGTTAACTCTGGTTCTGCCAAAAACAGATTCGTTGCCTACCTATCCAGCCTCAGGACCCACCATAGCAGTACGAGTTCCCGACCACCCTGTTTGTCTGGCTCTCATTCAACGCCTGGGGAATCCCATAATCGGAACCAGCGCTAATATTAGTGGCCAACCGGCTGCCTTAACTGCTGAGGAAGTTAGACAACAGTTGGGAGGGAAAATCGACTTTGTTATCAATGGAGGCAAATGTCCCGGCGGCAAGGAATCCACAGTAGTGGATGTTACCCATGAATCGCCGATAATTTTGCGTCAGGGCATTATACCCGCATATGAAATCAACGAAGCGTATAAGGAATACTTGGAGGTAAATAGTGAAGCGCATTGCTATAGGTTGTGACCACCGTGGCCTTGCTTTAAAGGAGCTAATTATGTCCTTCCTGCAAAACACGGGTCATAGCTATCAAGATTTTGGTTGCTACAGCACTGACCCTGTGGATTATCCTGATATCGCCCAGAAAGTCGGGGAGGCAGTGGCTTCGGGCAATTTTGACCAGGGCATTCTAATATGCAACACTGGCATAGGTATAAGCATAGCTGCTAATAAGATAAAGGGCATAAGAGCAGCTTTATGCTGTGATGTATTTGCAGCACAACAAGCCCGCCAGCACAACGATGCCAACGTCTTATGCCTCAGGGGGGAGAATATAGACACCGAGCCAGCTTTGGAAATCGTCAAAATTTTCTTAGCCACGGATTTTGAAGGCGGCAGACACTTACGAAGGGTTAATAAAATAAGGGCTTTAGAAGGAGATTCACAGAAATAATAGCCCTTGTTCTTGAGGGATACGACCTGAGGAGACAGTTATTTCGCCAGGTCACACTCCATATCGACTTCTCAAGTCACGGGATAACTTAGCTGTTAATTCCAGAGCTTGACTTGCCGCTTCAGGCGATAAGCTTTCCAGGCCACAAGAAGGAGTTATCAGCCCTTGAGCTATGAGTTGCCTGAATTTAACGCCATCCCTGGTGAACGGAGCCATGGCTTCTTCCAAACGGTCACGGAGGCCGGACAAGGATTCTTTAGCCAAAGCCTCTTCCTCATTAGGAACTATCCCCCAGGCAATGCTGCCACCACCTTCAAGAAAGGACTTCACCTTATCGGAGTAGGTGCTCAGGGAAGAGGCATAATTGTACGCATCAAAACTGAGAATATCAATTTTGGTGTCCAGAAGGACTGACCAGTTGGTGTTTCCACAGCAATGCAACCCTTTTACCCCTTTTATTCCTTTGATGACTTCTTCTAGCAGAGCAGGCACTTTTTCTTCAGGAATAGGAGTAAACACAGAGCCCAAAGAAACCAAATAGGGTTCATCAATAAAGGTAATGGTATTAGGCGATATTTGCCGCAAGGTATTTTCTTGCCACGAAGCTTTCAGCCGCAGGAATTTAGCCACGGTTTCGGCTAAAGTGTCATCATAGAGGATGCCCAGACCATCCTGACTGGTAACCCTCAATCCCCAGGTGATAGGACCTGTTACCTGTCCCTTGACTATTTTGCTGCCTGTTGCTTTGGAGAGGAAGGCATGAAGCCCGGCAGCATATTCGGCCGAAATGCCATACTCACGGGCGTTATCCTGCTCACAATCAATGTGAATTTGCTCCAGCTCGCTCTCAAAATCCGCCGATGGCTCGATGTGAATTTTGTCCCCATCTATAACCACCCCCGGAAAACCCTCACTGAATTGGATAATCATGTTTTCTTTAGGAGAGCGCTGCGGTAATTGGGGCCAGGCGGGAATGTCAGGAAGACATTTCATGATAATGGAACAGGCCTCGCCAGCATCCGTGTGAGGCATGCTGCCGATGGCAGTGGGCAAACATCCAAACTCAAGTTTGGCTGACATCTTCCTCCTCGCCTAAATACTTGCCAATTAGCAATTCCAGCTCTTTCCTCTTCTCTTTCGGTATGTATTTCGTTCCAGTGACTATGGCATATTTTAGGGCGCTAGCGCAGGCACAGTCTCGTTTCTGCGGTATAGAAGGTAATAGTAACTTCAGGATTTTCTTGACAGTATCAACACCCCTCCGCAGGTTGGTTAAAATCATATCCGTAGTCACCGACTCATAAGTCGGATGCCAGCAATCATAATCGGTGACAAGGGCAAGCGCGACATAGCATATTTCCGCCTCTCTAGCTAATTTAGCTTCAGGCAAAGCTGTCATTCCAATAACATCAGCCCCCCAAGAGCGGTAAAGCTGTGACTCAGCCTTGGTGGAGAGTTGTGGCCCTTCCATGACTAGACAAGTGCCACCCTTATGTACTTTAACCCCAACCCTGGTGCTTGCCTCAAAAGAGATCTGGCTCAGAATAGGACAAAAGGGCTCCGCGAAGGATATATGCCCCACTATTCCATCTGTAAAGAAGGTATTAGCTCTTCCTCTGGTACAGTCTATTAGCTGGTCAGGAATGACTACGTCCAGAGGTTCTATCTCCTCCTTAAGACTGCCCACAGCGTTTACAGAGATAATCCTTTCCACCCCTAGAGATTTCAAGGCATAGATATTGGCTTTCGCCGGTAGTTCACTGGGGCTTATTCGATGTCCCTTGCCATGCCTGGGTAAAAAGGCAACCCTTACTCCTTCTAGATTGCCCAAGATAATAGCATCGCTGGGCTCGCCAAAGGGCGTGCCTACCTTCACTTCCTCCACCTCTGTCATACCCTCCATCTTATAAAGCCCGCTTCCGCCAATGATGCCAATACCTGCTTCAGGCATTTGATACCTCCGTGAAAAACAATATCCCGTGCTCTTGCGCCTCTACCTCCACCTCCTCCCCAAGGTATTTCAGGTGAGCTATAGTTTCTCCACCAGTACTATGTTAAGCCAAACCTAGCATACTTCCCTGGAATTGTCCACCATAAAGCCTCTTTTTTTTCGCGGAGATGTTGCATTTTACTACATTTAGTGGTAAAATATTTTCATACCACAATCCTTGGGGGAAATTTGTGAACTGTCCTTACTGCGGCAGCCAAGAATCAAAGGTAATAGATTCTCGGGGGCTAGACGAGGTAGTGAGACGCCGAAGAAAATGCCTCGCCTGCAATGCCCGCTTCACTACTTACGAGCGTATACAGCCGCATGATATCTTCATTATTAAGAAGGATGGACGACGTGAGGAATTCAGCCGGGATAAGCTCCTTTCGGGTATTCACAAAGCTTGTGAGAAACGTCCCCTTCCTACAGGCGCCGTTGATAAGTTCGTGGACACCATCGAGGCTGAGCTTTACAAGGTGGGCAAAAACGAGGTCTCCAGTTCCTATATTGGTGATTTGGTCATGGAAGGATTAAGAAAATTAGACCACATTGCTTACATTCGCTTTGCCAGTGTTTATCGGGAATTTGCTGATATTACATCGCTAAAACAAGAGGTAGATACCCTACTAAGCAGGGGATCCAAAACATCTGTCCCTACTAGCCAGCCACCTCTGCTCCCCAGCGAGGAATTGGGAACGCTAGCCAAGAGTCATCAGAAGGGTCAAAAATGAACGCAACTAATTTTATTAATGGAATTGAAATATTAGGAGGAGGCAAATGATAAGGCAACCTACAGAGCATGACCTCAACGAGAGAATTGAAATCTGGGGATACGTCAGGTATTGGATGAGGAGGCTTGGTATTAGTTCAATGCAGCTTGCTCAGCGAATAGGATTACCGCAAGACAGCATCGAAAGAGGAATAAGCGGGCAGCCAGAGCCAGTAATGCATAAGCTCGCTGATTTGGTTGACGCCTTTGGCTTGGTAAGTGGCAGACAAAAGTCATTCGAGGACACAAGTGACATTCTATCATTAAGTGAGCATAAGGGACTCCTGAAGCCGCCCACAATGTCCCCTTATCAGAGCAACTTGTGGGGTGATTAGGAGGCTTGATGAGTACAAATTACTTAACTGATGATAACCTGACCAGTCAGGTACCCCCAGTATCTCTCGATTTGGAACAAGCTACAAGCCTTATTGTAGAACGAGCCAGAGAACTTACGAAGGAGTTGGTTAAGAGTAGAGGACACGGCAGGCCACCCTTTCTATCAGAAGAATACGCTCGCTTGCTAGGCATTAAAGAAATTTCGAAAGCAGATCTTGAAGAAAGCGCCGTCCTACTCAGATTTCATGACGGCTACGTCATTAAAGTAAACAAAGACCACAACTTGGCTAGGCAAAACTTTTCTTGTGCTCACGAAATTGGGCACGCCTTACTTAGCGAGCTGAAAATAGAACCTTGTATAGAGGAGGTTGAATTTCGAACCTTCAACCCACAAGCTCCTGCGATAGCTCGTGCAAAAACTAGAGAACGCCTATGTGACGCCGCTGCTACAGAACTCCTCTTGCCAGAGGCAGTTTTCAAGAAGTATTTATCGGGTTTTGGCATATCTATTAAATCGCTTGAATGGTTGGCCAATATCTTCAGAGTTTCCATTAGCTCAACTGCTATTCGGATTGTCGAGGTCAGCACAGAGCCTTGCATTGCCCTTCTATGGCGCCCCCGGCCAAGAACTAAGTCCAAAGCACTTCGGTTAGCTTGGCATATAAGCCCAGGCAACAGATCGCAAATTAAGGGTAACTATGTGCCAAAGCATACGATTGCTAGGCATACTTCCACTTTGTACAAAGCTTACCAATACGACAGTCCTGTTAAATGTCGCAAGGATTTTAGACTTGATACTGGTATTAAACGTATACCCATCGAATCCAAGGGTTTTGGTCGTGGTGAAATGAGGTACGTTATTTCTCTAGCTTTCCCCACCAGATGAAGCAAAATACTATATCTGGAGAGCATTGTGTCAAATAATAGTCACAAAAGAAACAACAGTGAGGAATCTCTTAATCGCACTGAAATTCTGAGGGCTGTAATGGCTGATACTGAGTCAATGGGTATACGTGATAGAACCAAAATAGAACAACTCACCACCCAGGTGATTGAACGCTTGGAACGGCAGCGAACCTTACCTGGAATGGAGCACTTAGTGCCAAAGTACCGTCCACAGAAGCGTCCATTCGCTGAGTCTGAAATCCGGACTGCGGTAAAAGAAATCTTGGCTGCTGAAGAGCCAGCTAAGCCAGAGGAGGTTAAGCCTGAAATGGAAACCAAGACTAAAGAAATGCCTGTTATTCTAGCCAAGCCAAGGATTCAACTCGCTACTGATATTAAATTCAGCGACAATGCCTTAAGGGTTCTGGAAAGGAGATATTTGTCAAAGGATGGGGAGGGAAAGGTTATTGAAACCCCACAACAGCTATTTCGCCGCGTCGCCAGGCATGTTGCCAAAGCCGAGCCCAAGGCGGATGTCTCCCTCTATGAAGAGGCTTTTTATCAACTCATGGAAAACCTGGAGTTTCTACCCAATTCACCTACTTTAATGAATGCCGGCCGCGAACTAGGGCAACTATCAGCTTGCTTTGTTTTACCTATTGAGGATTCTATGGAGTCTATTTTTGATGCGGTTAAATATACTGCTTTGATTCATAAAAGCGGCGGAGGCACCGGCTTTTCCTTTTCCCGACTTAGACCGACAAGTGATAGAGTGGGTTCTACAGGTGGCATCGCTAGTGGCCCCGTCTCTTTCATGCGAGCCTTTGATGTCACCACCGATGTCATCAAGCAAGGTGGCATGCGCCGCGGAGCCAATATGGCAATACTCAATGTTGAGCATCCCGACATCTTAAAATTCATCGCAGCTAAGGAAG
>Ga0307429_1000564_pt1 | contig 21154 bp, 15 predicted proteins | sample SalMarWE160230MG_FD_202151 | JGI IMG/M metagenome (GOLD analysis project Ga0307429, IMG submission 202151) | Salt marsh sediment microbial communities from the Plum Island Ecosystem LTER, Massachusetts, United States - WE1603-230 | ecosystem: Environmental > Aquatic > Marine > Intertidal zone >... | reverse complement strand
GAAACCTGCGCCTGCGCAATCAGCTACGGGAAGCCGTTTCGGCATTGAACGACGTGGGGATCACCCCGATCCTGCTCAAGGGAGCCGTTGGCCTGTTTACTGCTCCCGATGAGAAGATCGGCAACCGGTTAATGAGCGATATCGATATAGGAGTCCGGCCATCCGAGCTTCGGCCTGCGCGATCCCAACTCGCCCGCCTTGGGTACGACGATGTCGATGGGGACCGCGGAATGGGACGGCCGCGCGACGCAGCGATGCTCGAACTGCGGCCGCATGAGCTAGCTCGGGCTGGTGTGCCGCAAGGTCTGTATCCCAGGCTCATCGCGTTGCGAACAGCAAGGGCATGGATCCCTTCACCGACTTCTCGCGCGTTGCACATCATCCGGCATGACATGCTGAAGGAAGGCGATTACTGGCGCGGCCGGATAGACTTGCGGCACCTCCATGACCTTGCGCAACTTGCAGGCGCAATCGAGGGTATTGACTGGCAATGCCTGCGGGCCAGCATGCCGCGAGACCCTGGACGGAACGCGCTCGAAACTCAGCTTCTGGCCCTGCAGCAGCTTTTCGGGATCATTATTCCGCCGCCGGAGTCTCGCCGTACCATGGCACACTTGCAGCATTGGAGACGCATGATAGAGGCGAGGCATCCTATAGTTGGTATGCCACTGCGCCTTGCAGGCAACCTCATTTGGGGGTGGACACGAATGCTGGCGAGCGATCGTCGCCATAGGCGCGGCGCATTGGACTTCGCACGGCGCGCAAACCGGATTCTGACGGGAACCAACACAGGACCGAAAATCTAATCGGCGCGCCGGACGAGTGCACCCCCGAAGAAGTAACTCTACATGAGTAGCCGGTCTACGCCTCATGCTCAGCTGCCCCTGAGCAGAATTCTGGTATTTTTGCAGGCGGTGAGCTCGTCTTATTGAAAGAGGCCCGTCGTGCAAAATCAACCGGAGACTTCGAGCGAGCAAGATCGCCGCGAATTCGTCAAGAAGTGCGGCCGGTTTGCTGTCATCACACCTCCGGCCCTCTCCTTGCTGCTTTCGACCACCCTCTCGTCTGACGCACTTGCACAATCGGGCGGACGCGAGGGATCCCATCTCCATAGGAAATGGCGAAGACGACGTCGAAGGAGAAGGGCAAATTAGCTGAGGTTCGCAGTGGCGATGTGTGCGGCAATCAAGTCATTTATAATGCCCCTCGAGATGAAATTCGCTTTTGACGCCCAGAGCCGATTTCGGGACTAGCGATACCCACCCTACGAGGCCAAGTTCCCTTGGCCGATTTTCAGGAGAGCCGCTGGTCGCCGTCGGAAAGGTTCCCTCGGCTTTCCCGGCGTCCCTCGAATTGCCAACAGAGCTGAACGCGCGCTCGTCCGTGCTATTTGTCACATCGGTCATTTCACTTCTGCCGACCGCGCTCTGGAACGAGCGCGGTCGACGCTAAGACGATCAAAATTCGATGTGGATCGGCTGTTGGTCGCACAAGTGACATACGCCGAGGCCTATGAATGCCTGTGCGCCGGCGATCTCACCCATTTCTGACAGCAGACCCTTGACGGCAGCGTACCGATTGGCCGCTGAAGCTTTGACCCTACTTCGGTTAGAGGCTTCGGATGCGAGGCGGCAGCCGCCGGGAAGGGGTGCCTTCGCTTGTCATACCGCATCCGCCCTTCACGATGCCGCGGGGCGCGAACTACACGTTGGGGATACCGAGTCGTGGCTTTCGGATTCCGAATGCGAACTTGGGGCTGGAAGAGTGCGAGGCGGCGGAGGTACCAATCTCACTGTAATCTTCTGTCTGGCCAAGACCTCGGCGGCATCACCATGGCGGTACGCAGCGTGCCTTTTCAGGCTAACTTCAGTAATGACGGCGCTGATAAGATGGGCCGGATTCTTTTCGTGACTTCCAAGCAGGCTAAGAGCGTTCTGCGCAACCTCTCGCCGCGTGTGCCCCCACTTCACGGTGAGAAGCACTTTGTCAACCATGGGAACGAGCAGCCGCGTCGATGCGGCGCTGAGCAATGGATCGCCGTGGATCACCACATAGTCATAGCTCTCGCGCAGCTGACCCAATAGATCCGATATCTTGCTTCCGCTCAGAAGCGTCACGGGATCAGCAGAGTAAGTCTGCAAGGGCAAATAATCGATTGCCAGATCCTGCATATGCTGGATCGCCTGCCTCCAGGGCCCGCCCTGCAGGACATCGACGCGCTCCTCCCAGGCAGACTTCTTTTTGACGTCGCCCGGGATAGCACGCTGCCTGAATGCGAGATCGACCAGCACCACGCGACGCTGCAGGGAGGCAGCAAATGAGGCAAAACTGACCGACAGCTTCGTTTTGCCTTCTCCCGGAACGCTGGAAGTGATCAGGAAGACCTTGGGTTGGGGGGGAGGGCCGCTCAATTGCAGCGCCGACGTGACCACCGAGCGGATTGCCTCGGTATACGGATCAAATGGATTCTGAAGAAAGGATTTGTAAACGTGCTTTCTCCAGGCTTTGCATAGGGGCGGTACGAGGCCGATGCAGCCTATTCCGAGCGCAGCCTCGATGTCACGCGCGGTTCGCAGTCCTCGATCCAGCACTTCGAGGACCGTTGCCAGCATACCTCCGGCAATTGCAAAGGCGATGAACGCAGGGAAAACGAATAGGATCGGATTGGGTGTACTTGGACTGCTCGGCTCCTCCGCGACCGTGAGGATGTGCATTCCTGGCGAAATCTCCGGTTGCGCGTGCATCTCTCGCTGCTGGCGGCGCAGCAGGCTGACGTACGGATCGTCGCCCGCTACTGCCTTGGGCTGGGGCGGCGGTGGCCGACGCACCTCGAGCCCGCGCGCCTGTCTGCGAGCGCCCCGCACCGCTTCAACGCGCTGCTGTAGGGAAAGAACTTGAGCGCTGGCGATTTGAGTCTCGTTCGCCAGTTGACTCATGGCTCGCTCGGCCTCGCGGTCGATCTGTTCGCGCAGCTCTTGCAACTTGGCGGGAGCAGGTGCTTGCGCCGTCGCCGATGCAGCAGACGGCCTACCCTGTGATGATAGCAGCGCAATTTCGTCCTGGCGCAACTCACTGAGGACCGGAGAGTCGAGGGCTGCGATGAATTCGTTCCTACGGCCCGAGCCACGCCGCAACTCACGCAGTGCAGTCAGTTGCGTCTGCCGAGCTTCCAGGTCGGCCTTCGCTAACGACAGCTGATATTCAAGATCCGCAAGCTCCTGGTCGAAGGAGGCACTGACCTTTTCCGCTTTTTTCAAATCAACACGTGTCGCCACGTGTAGTCTAGCCACCTGGTTCGCAATCGCGGCCGCCATCTGCGGGTCCGTCCAGGTGAACGTGATGGCAACGACCCGTGACTGTCGCTCCTGGTATGCGTTCAGCGACACTTCCAGTTCGTCGACGCCAGGAATCGCCACTGCTTCCGACCAGGAGCGGTTGAGTCCGTCGTCCGCCACTTGCAACTCGGGTTCCACCAACAAGCTTTCGTGCACATGCCGCAGGTGGTTGCGGGACAAGAGCATCGCCACCTGGGTCTCGATGGCGAGATCGTTCACTGGCAACGCACTGCCCGTCCTCACGCCAGCCAGGCTGATTTGCTGAGGGTCGATCAAGATCTGCGCCTTGGCAGTGTATTCGGGCGGCATCAACAGGCCAACGACGCCTGCCAGCGTCGCGCCTAGCAAACCCATGGCGAGGATCAGCTTGCACCGTCGAGCAAGCATGCTCACCACCTGTTGCAGCTGTGTCTCAGCGGTTTGCTGCATTGTCATACCCATCCTCGATTGCTGGGCTGCTGATGCCGACGGCAAACCCGCGTTGGCAGCCGTCGCATCGCGCATGGCGCAGGTCCATCGTTGCCGCGTGCACGCGCTCGCTTGCGCAGCTCGCGTGCCGGCGCGGGTGCTCGTGACGCGCGCCGAAGGGGATAGCGAAGATATCACGCCAATACATCTCAGCCACTCCGTTCGCAGCGGGAGCTCATCCTGCGGATCCCTTCGCCTGCCGCAAGGCAGAAGGCAACGGAGAACCAGAATATCGGGTGTCGGGCAATAAAATGGAAATTGGAGAAGACGAAAAGTGAAAGAGGGAGGATCGTTAATGCGATCAGCCCCGCCCTGCATGCAACGAAAAATGCCGTTGCGATGAGCCAAAGGAAGCTCAGCGATGCAACGATTCCCCCTTGCGTGAACAGGTCGAGCAGCGTGTTGTGGGCCTCGAATTTGTCGGGAGGAGGACGTTTCCACTGCTTGTGGACGAGGTGCGGACCCGGTCCGAGGCCCAGCATGTTGGCCTCTATGCCGATGGTGAGCGCCTCGCGCCAGAGCTTGAACCGATTCTCAGCCTGATTGTTCTTCTCCATCATCGCGGAGGTTTCCTTCAGCGAATGGTCGATGACCGCAGGGGCGAATGGAGCGGCGGAGGCAAGCATTGCCGGAACCGCGAAGAACATCAGGCTAGCAAAGGCCGTGCGAAAAGTGAGCCCCGACTCGATTGAGAACAGCCAGATCCAGAGCTTGAAGCCAAGGTACGCCGGCACGCCGATCAGCATAAACAGGTTGAATGAATCACTCTTGGTGAGTACCCCGGCGATGAAAAAAGGGACGGCGCAGACCAAGGCGGCCAGGCTCTCGACGGCCTTTTCTGCCGTCTCCGCCAGATGTAGAGACAGCAGCACAAGCACTGCGCAAAAGAGGGCGAGCTGGTTAGAGTTCTCCGACCAGCCGCGCAGCCTGTGCCACTCCCATGGCTCAATCTCTGGCAGGGGAACCAGACCGTATGCGCCAGCCACCAACACGGCCATGCTTGCACTACCGACAACAGTCGTGAACCAGGTGACCCGGCGCAAGCGCCGCAAGGTCTCAGGTTGTACGACGATGAGACAGGACATGGTTGCCACTAGCGCGTACGCTATTGTTGTGTGGACGGCCGACGCTGTATCCCGGAATTGTTCCGTCAAAAGCCCGACGAACCAGCCGACGCTCTGGGCGAACGCGAAAACGAACCAGAAGATCAGCAACCGCGAAAGAGCGCCGTTCAATGGTGGCCCGTGCCTGCGCCACTCATACGCAAGCGCGAGGGCAATCCAAGCGCATAGGAACAACTCGCCTGGTCCGAGTGGGGCGCCTGGCATGCGGAACTGGGTGGCATTCGTCAGCACGAGCCCCAGTGCGAGGAGACAGTCCCGTATCATCGGCTGACCTCGCCACTATTGATCAGATCGCACAGAGGCTTCCATTCGAAGGCCGCGACAAGGGCGGCGAAGCGCTTCTCGCACCGGTGGAGGTTGACGCGGTGGCGAAACTGATAGGTGGCTCCGAGCTCTCTGAGGCGCGGCTGGCCCGGATCGATCTCCCAGGGATGGATGTAGAAAATGTATGGCCGCCCTGCGCGTAGGATTGCTCGGATGCCGCCGCACCAGATTTGAAACGGGAGCAGCCGAAAGTAGCCACCGCCTCCCCAAGGGAGACCGCGCTGGCCCAGCCTGACGCACGAGATGCTGATTTCATAAAACCCCTGGCCCACGGCGGCGATCGGCGTATCCACCCCCATGCCATTCAGCTTGCCGTACCGATTGTGGGCTATGGTCGGGAAGTAGGAAGAATCGTACCTGAATCCTAGCTCCTGCAAAATTTCGATTGCCCACTCGGTGATCGAGAAGCTGGGCGCGCGGTAGCCGTAGACCGGCTTGCCGGTGAGGTCCTCAAGGAAGCTCTTGGAGCGAAGGACATCGGTGAAGAACTCGCTCGGCCTCTGCGAGTAAACGAGGCTGTGCCCATACCCGTGCGACGCCACCTCGTGCCCCTGGGCGCTGATCGCGCGCACGAGCTGTGGGCACCGCTCCGCGACCCAGCCAAGCACAAAAAAGGTGGCTCTTGTATTGCCTGCATCAAGGATCTCTAGAATTCGCATCGTGTTCCGCTCAACACGCAGCTCGCATCGCGCCCATTTTGCGCAGCCGACGACACCTTGTAGGTTTTCCGCATGGAACCAGTCCTCGACGTCAACCGAAAGCGCCGTCTGATCGGACGTTGAACATTCTGGAGCGTTCGGCATCTCTCGCTCCCTATGAGAGCCTATGGTCGAATCTTCGGATCTCCTGCACGTCGTCCGCACGGGTTGGAAACGAGAACTAAGCCGCCTGGCTCATTTCGGGCGCCGTCGGCGGGGCTGCCAGCATCAGTTGGCACTCCGTTGCGCGCCAACATTCGACAACCGCGAAGCAAGGTCGCCGGAGGACATTCGTTGGACGAACAAATCTTTCGTCTTCTGGCTCGAGATCAGGCGCTTGAGATCATCCTCAATTCCGAGCCAGGCGGGAGAAAGCCCGACAGCCACGAGCGCAACCGTCGCCAGGATGATCCGCAGGTCGACCACCAAGCCCATTTGCCCGAAATATTTTCGGTAGCAGGATAATTTTAGCGGAATGACTCGCTGTCGGTAGATTTGGACCGGATCCTGGTCGGGCGGAAAAAGCGAACTCTCGTCGCGTAGCAAAATCGACGCATAGTCGGTGATTCCGGGCTGTAACAAGAGGATAAGCGATCGCTGCTCTGGCGTGTAGAATGTAATGTATTCAGGTGACTCGGGGCGTGGCCCAACCAGAGACATGTCGCCTGCCAGCACGTTGATGAGCTGCGGCAGCTCATCAATCTTGCTTTGTCTGAGGAACCGCCCGAACCGCGTGATCCTCTTGTCGGCGCTCACCGTGAGTTTGGCACCGAGCTGTTCGGCGCCTACGCGCATTGTACGGAACTTGATGATGCGGAACGGCTGCCCCCCCCGTCCGACCCTATATTGGCGGAAGAAGACCGGACCCGGGCTGTCGAATTTGATGCCAATCGCAATGATCGCGAACAGCGGCCACAATACGGCGAGCCCGATGGCAGAGGCGAACATGTCGATTCCGCGTTTCAGCCGTAATGAATACAGCGTCCGACGAGCAAAGGAACTCTCGTGCATACCCATATCGCCGCCCTTGCTCAACCGCGGCCGAAATTGACCGAAAATGCCGAGGCGTTTCACACAAATGTCAGGTTACTGAAGGTGACCGCTGTCCCGCATTGCTAAGGAGGATAGTTGGCCGTTCCAGAAGAGTTACTTCGCGTCGGGTTATTCGATACTCATTGCTGAGTAGTGCGCTGCGACTGTGTGGTGGTTGCGCGCTTTACATTTGATATCGTGCCGCGCCCCGGAATTGCGTGGCACGCCAAAAATCCTTTCTATTTTGCGCTATGGGTGTTTGGGAGGGGCTGTAAGTATTTGGAAAGCCGTCGCTGATTATCCTCGATGTGCCCTTCTAAGACTGACCTGTCTTTGGTCCGGCAACTTTGACCATCAGCACGTTCCCGATCGGTTACCTTGACAATTTCCGCCGTTACGAGCTCGAGGACTCGTTTCAGCTGCGGGGTTGCCCCGTATTTCTCCTTCGTTCAATTGCCTCCGCTCGGACTGATGCGCCCAGAAGATCGACTGGGCGCCGTGACGTCCTCCTGTGGGATTCATGCAATTCCGTCCGAGTCCTGGCAGAGGCACGCAGTTTGTTCGCCATCGCTTCCTTGCCATGCCGTCAGCGATGGGCGTGCTAAAGGGCGCATCGAACGTAGGCGGCGCGGCTATCGCCATCCTCTCGTCATCGCGATTCGCCGACAAGGACGAAGGGCGATCCTTAGTCGCCGCGGACTAGTGGTGTCGGCAGCATCAAATCAATGGTTCGTGAGTGATGAACCGCTGGCCCATAGTCAGCGTCATGACCTTCTTAGGGGTGGCGCTTGCCCTCGACACCTGGTTTGACGAGCGCATGTTCAGGGCGATCAGCTCGGATCTGTCACGTAACCCTTTCACTCGATTCATATTTGCGCATTCGACGCCAGTATTATGGAAATACCTGCAATTTTCGTGGATGGCTTGTGTCGGGGCGGTGGCGTCACGCCCCGGCGAATAACACGCTTGTGCGCTTAGGACTCGGCTTCAATGAATTGGTCGACAATTCGCGGCACCAGCTTGTCTACCGAACTACGCTCGGTATCGAGAACTAGGTCCGGATCGTCCGGTGGCCGATATTCACTATTATAGCCGACGAGCGTATCGATCTCACCGCTGATCGCCTTTCGATAGAGCCCCTTCGGGTCCCTCCGAGCGCAGACGTCGATGGAGCAGGATACGTACCCGATCTTCAGATTGCCGACCGTGCGGCGTACATGGTCGCGGGCGTCCTGGCCAGCGGTTAGTGCGGCAACGATGACATGGAGCCCGGCCTCGGCTGCCTTGTTGGCGAGGTGCGCCAGCGCAACCACCACGCGCAGCCGATCACGCGCTCCAAATTCGAGGTCGGGTCCCAACAAGCGGCGTACCTCGTCGCCATCATAGCCAATGATTGGTACTTCCATCTCGCGTAAAACGGCGAGGGCGCGCGCGGCGAGCGTTGACTTGCCGGCAGAAGTCGGGCCCATGAGCCAGAGCACGGTTCCCCGCTGAAGCGGTCTGGCACGATTCATACCCGATCCAAGAGAGTTCCCAGTGAGTTGATTATTGGCATCCATCAGAGAAACCCGACCAATTGATTAGATCACGACGTGCGTTGCTCAAACCTATCCGACGTTCGAATGAACTACGTGCATGTCGCCTGCGAGTTTCAATAAATTCGAACGTAAATGGCTTTGATGTCAAGCCATCCCGAAACGACGAAAGGTTAACAAAAAGTCGTGGTGCTCATCTCTGTAATTGCTGCAACATCGACATCTATTTTTCCGAGATACTGCTAAAGCACCGGGCGCGCCTCGGTGGCGCGCGAGCACAGTCCGAGGCGGTCTAGATCGCGATCTATCGCCGCCTTGCGGACGCTGTAGTGGAGCGATATCATTTAGTTTAGAGCGCGCTTGATTTGCTGTCGGCTTGCTCACTCGGGCCCGATGCAATGACCGAAACGCTGAAGCCGCCGATTATTCTAATCGGCAATTATCGTTCCGGAACGGGGGTAACGCAGAAGCTGATCGGCCTGCACCCCGATATCGTCACTTGGTACGAGCCTAGGACCTTGTGGCTTTATGCCGACCCACGCCGCGGCCACGACGAGTTCGACGAAGCCGACGCTACTGAAAAGGTGGTGCGATACATTCGCGGCCGTTTCCTCCGCTACCAAAAGCGCCATGGCAATCGGCGGATCATGGAGAAGACGCCGGGCAATGTTCTTCGGGTGCCGTATGTGAGGACGATATTCCCTGAGGCCATACTGCTGCACATTACCCGCAATCCCTTTTCTTTCATCAGCTCGATGGAGCTCAAGTGGCAGCGGGTCAAGACCCTAAAGGGCATCCGGCGGTCCGTCGCGGATACGCCAATCACGCAGCTTCCCTATTATCTGGGACCCTTTGCCGATGAAATAGTGCGCAAGAAGCTGCTCAGGATGAAATATGTCTCAATCTACGGGCCCAGATATAAAGGCATTGAGAAGGACCTGAGGACTTTTAGCAAGCTGAGGGTGATCGCTCGGCAATGGGCGATCGGCAATCGCAGGGCCAGAGAGGAACTTGCGGCGCTGGGACAAGGGCGGGTGCTCTCGTTCCGCTACGAGGATCTGATGGCATCTCCGAAGGGCTATTTTCGCCAGATCTACGATCATTGCGGGCTTGAATACGATGCCGGCATGCTGCATGCGGCCGAAGAGTTGGTCGATTCCGGCCGGCAAGAGAAATGGCTTCGTCTCGACCCGAAGCAGATCAAAGCCATTATGCCCGAGATCGAAAGCGAGATGGACTTTTATGGATACGAGATTCCCCAGCCGCTGAGTTGAGAGAAGAGACAAGTCGGCCTCAGCTGGCCGTGGCTCAGCTCCCTTCGATCCATCGGGAAGCGGCGCGTCGGATAATCCCAGATTCCGCCGCTGCTGAGCGTTCTGAACCAAATGGAATGAGGCGCTCTCGAACCCCCGCGAGACAAGATTCCATCACGGTCGAGCGCACTCTATCTAGTCCTGGAAGAGCTTGGACTTCGTCATCTGCTTAGCGCGAACCAATTCCTGCACTTGCGATCGCATCATCCAGTTTGGCAGAGCGTCACCCTCTGCCAACGCTCGTCTGATCTCCGTGCCGCTAATGGAGGCCGCGCCCTTAGAGTGGCTCAGCTCGACATAGCGTTGGCCCTGCGCGTCGTAGCCGATCGCATCAAAGAAAATGGGCTCGATCCCAACGTCGCCCACCTTGTCGAACAGGGCCCTGCTGTCGTTCAGACCGTAAAAGCCACCGACTCCGGCATGGTCGCGACCGACGATGAAATGACTGCAACCCATGTTTTTTCTGCAAAGTGCTGTGAATACGGCCTCGCGCGGGCCGGCGAACCGCGGGTAGGTGATGAGACCCGCGAGTACCACCCGGCCGGGAGGATATAACCCGTAATCCAGCATGGCCTGGTAACCGTCGAGGATGACCTGCGGTAGAAAATCTCCGCGCCTCGTGGATCCTAGCGCGGGACTGATCAGCAAGCCATCGGCGTGCGTTCGTTCCAGGGCGGCGAGCTGAACAGCCTCGTGGCCTCGATGGACAAGATTGCGGCTATGGAAACCGACCACCCTGCTCCAGCCCTTGTGTGCAAAGACCATGCGCAGCTGTTCTGGTGTGAGGTCGTAGAAACGGTATGGCAGGGGGAGCTGTTTGAGTAAAGTCACTTTGCCTGACAGGAAGTAATTGCCGCGCGCGCAAACACGCGCCACGCCGGGATGATCCTCTGCGTTGGTGCCAAACCACCTGCTCACAAGGCTGTCCATGTCGAGTCGGAAGCTCTCCGAGACATCAAGCACCGAGTGCTTCAGCCCATCCCTTCCTGTAAGGACGAGGCGGTCGCCCTTTCGGTAGCGCATCGCGGCCTCCCTAGGAACGGCGAGAACGACCGGCATCGTCCATGCCAAGCCGGAGGGGAGCTGGTATTTTGCGAGCACAGATTCCACGCACTCGGCGTCCATGAAGCCTGAGAGCGGCGAGTAGGTGCCGCGCGCTATCTGCTCGACGTCGGTCAACTCGTCGACCGGGACTGCGATTGTCGGCAAATCGGCGATCGCGGTGTCCTCCGTCGATCGGGAGGTGCGGCACACTAGACATCCGCCATGGGGTTCAATCAGAAGCGACGATGAGTGAACCGGAAAGGAGCGTGCTCCTATGTCTGGCTTCTGCTGAAACTGATGTATGACCTTCACCACCATCTTGGCGCAGTTTATCGGATATTGGCCGACGGCCGTTTCCGCTGCTAGCACCAACCCGTCGGCACCGTCCTCGAGCGTGTTGTAGATATCGTTCACCTCGGCCCGAGTCGGAGTCGGCGAGTTTGTCATGGATTCAAGCAGGTTTGTCGCGACATAAATCTTCGTGCCGTGGGCTTTGGCCCTTTGAATGATCTTTTTCTGCATCGAGGGGATCTGCTCGATCGGCACTTCGCGCGAAAGGTCTCCACGGTCAATCAGAATCGCATCCGACTTCGAGGCGATCGCGTCCAGGCTGCTGAGGCCGCTCAGACATTCGATCTTGGAGATAATGACTGCCCCGGCGCCGGCCTTGTCGCGGATAAGATCGACATCCGAGTCACGATGGGCGAAGGAGAGCGCGTAATGGCGGATGGCCATCTTGCGGCCGATCGAGATCGCCGCGAGGTCCTTTTCCGTCAAGGGCGCCATCTCCAGGCTGCGCAGCACCGTGACCGCCTTGTTCGGGCCGATGTCCCCGCCGTTCAGGATTCTCAGTACAACGGCATCGCCCGTCTTCTTCACCACCTGCGACAGCACCGCGTTGAAATCGATGCTGATGATATCGCCGACCTGCAGAGCCCCGACGACATATCCCGGGTAGAAGCTGAAATTGAGCGGATCGCCCGGAACCGGCCGCGCGTGCGCTGTAACGAAGCGGTTCTCGCGAACCGTAACTTTGTTATCGACCATTGGGCCGGTACGAACCTGCGCGCCTTCGGTGTCAAGGCAGATCGGCACGCTGGTTCGTCTCTGGACGAACGTCACAATTCTCTCAAGATCCTCGATCTTCGTATGGGACAGATTGATCCGCAGCAAGGAGGCGCCCGCGCGCTCCAGACAATAAATCACCCTGTCATTCAGAGAGGCCGGCCCCAATGTGCAAAGAAGCTCGATTTGAACTGATTTCATGAATGGCCACCTCTCGCTGCCGCGATCTCTGTAATCCGCAGCCATGGGAGGCCTTTGGACGAGCGGTCTCCAAGGCGGATGTGCTGGCGGCTTGAACAGCAAACAGCCGTGGCACTTCCTCGATCTTGCCTGACCAGAGAAACCGCCCGATCCGCGAGCCTCTCTTCGGCCGTTCCAGACGACGCAAGGAATTGTCGCCTAATCTATGCGCAGCGGCTGCGAATCTGCGTTGCGAAGGAGGATAGTAGTTAGTCCCATCAGAGGTACTTCGCGCCGCCTCCCATAGCAACGACTGAGTATTGTCATCGAAAGGCACGCTGCGGTACTGACAATTATCCTCTCTTGATGCGATAAGCATGGGGCGCGCCAGCTATCGCAAGTGGACCCACGGGCCGCGCAAGACGTGACGCAAGGGGAGCGGCCGAGACATGGTTCATACGACTGATACCAGCCAGCGCGAATCTCAAGTTCGCGCACCAGCGTCACTGCCATTGGCGTGGATTGCGAAGACCGTGCGGTTTGTATCAGTGCTGGCCGCAACTGCCAGCGAGATCCTCGCGGGTGGACCGCTCGCGTCCGCACCGCGGAGCGCTGACCATGGTGGCTGTTGGGGGAGTTTTCTTGCGGAACGTGATCTGACAAAAGCAATCCACTATAATCAACAGAGTAGTTTTGACTTGTTCCCGGCATCCTCCGACAGCATATGGCTTTTTTCTACGAAACCCGATCATACTCCTCACCTGCTTATGGGGACATTGGCAGGTTCACTATCAGCGGCGCTCAAGTCTATTCAAGTGACAATTTTAAATCACAAACTTGCTCTTGTCTCAATTTCTCAACCCCCCGCTTACACGTTCGCCTGTTTAGATTTGACTTCAGATGTGGTCAATGTCACAGGCATTCACGACACCAAGTACACTACCTCAAATGCAAAAAACCGAGCCTTCGATGCTAGATCGGCCACATTTTTAATCCAAAAAGAAAGCCATGGTATGGTTGCTTCTCGCGGTAATGCCAGCCAAACGGGCATGTGTTGGGCTGGAGGGTATTTTTACTCCAGCAAACCGTGGGATGCCTCATGGGATGATCATAAAGACTTAGATGGCCCAACTCGGAATAGCTCAGTCATCAACAACGCATCTCACGGAATGACAGTAACTGGTATCCATTTTTTCAACGTCGAAGATGGACCAAGAAGCAGGGGGGTTAATTGGACCGTACAGCATGTGTGGGGCGAATATGTGAGAGATGATTGCATTGAGAACGATCACTTTTTATCTGGCAGAGTTTACGATAGTTTGTTTGATGGGTGTTATACGGGAATAAGCACTCGCTCGTCAGGTTCTTATAATGGGCAGGGCCATGTCGTTACCCTTGAAAACGTACTCTTAAGATTGCACCCAATGCCGTATCCCTACAAATGGCAATCGAAAAGTGGAAATATAGATGAAAACGGTAACCCCTATGACGGTTCAGGAATTCCTTATCGTCATGGAAAATTTTTCAAATACGTAGAGAAGAACCCAAGAACAAACAACCATTTTGTATTAAAGGATAGCGTATTTGCTGCTGGTTCTGAAAACATTGAGGCTAGTAATTTCAATCTCCCGCATCCCGACCTAATTGATCAATGTCAAGGCGTCGTCTTTGCTTGGCTAGCGGACAGCCGGTTTCCAGGTAGCCACAACATTGTTGCCGTCCAAAGGAAGTTTCCTGGCTGCATCACCTTGCTCGAAGGCCAAGATGCTCGCGATTTCTGGCGGCAAAAAGTGATTGACTGGCATCAAAGGCATCCCCACGTAGGGGCGCGCCGCAAGCCTGCGAACCCAGGTGAGGTAGTATTCCCGCTAAAATTTTAGTTTCACGCGCGAGGAACCAACCTGATCGCAGGATCAAAACTATCAAAGCGAAGCGCATTACTTACCCACGTCTCGCAAGCTAACCGGGAAAGAGCCGGCCCGCGAGCGAGGGGGCGCTCAGATATGCTTGGAGTCGGAGCAACGACCATGAAGCGCTAGCGGACCTCGACGGGCGCGGCGCTCGGCCAGCCGCCGCGAAGAAGTGGATTGGCGGACTGCTTTCTGGGCGCTTGATTAATGCTTCCGGGGTACTCCCCTTGGCCGCTAACAGCTCCCGGCGCCTCCACGTATGATATTTGTGTACTTGCGCAATCAGGGCCCGTACTTGATTCGAAACTCTTCTATTCTCGCGTGATTTCCATGCTAACCCGTGTCCTATCCCTCGCTCGCATCGCGATTTTGACGTGGCCAGTCCTTCTGTTGGGAACACTTGCCGCCGGTTCTACCACTGTGGCCGGCGCGGAGTACCGAGTGCACGCGGGCGACATTATTGAGGTCATGGTCGCCGGGATGCCGGAGCTCACACAGCGCGTCACAGTTCAGATCGATGGTGGCATCTCGTTGCCGCTGCTCGGGACTGTCATCGTCGCCGGTTCGACCACCTCTGAAGCTCGCGCCAAGATTCAGGCAGCACTTGCGACCAAGGTCTTCCGCCACACGACAGCGGACGGTCGCGACCGGCCGGTCGTGATCAAGTTCGATGAAATTTCTGCTTCGGTTGTCGGATACCGGCCGATCTACGCGGACGGCGACGTGCTGAAGCCCGGCGAGCTTACCTATCGTCCACACATGACGGTACGCCAGGCGGTGGCGGCGGCCGGCGGCTACTTTGAACATTCGCTGCGCTTTCAGACTCAAACCATGTCCGCGGTGCGCGACGTGATTGGCTTGCACGGCGAGTACGCGTCGCTTTGGGTATCGCTTGCCAAAGAGCGACTGCTCGTTTGGCGCTTGACGTCCGAGCTCGGAGAAGCGGCCGAGCTCAACCCCAAGGTCCTGCAGGGCGTGCCGCTACCCAAGGCGACGCTTGCCAAGTTTATGAGCATGGAGGCCGAACACCTGAAGGCACGCAAATCCAACTTCGAGCGTGAAACGGCCTTTCTCAAGCACTCCATCGCAAAAGTCGGCGAACACATTGCGGCCCTTGAGGAACAGCAAAAGAAGGAGGATGAAGGCATCAAGGCCGACTTCAAAGAGCTCGAAAGCGCCACCCGCCTTTTCAAGCGGGGCCTCATGATTACGCCCCGCCTTACAGAAGCGCGGCGGGCTCTGCTGCTCTCGACGACACGACAGGTGCAGACCCGATCGCAGTTGATCCAGACCATGCGGGAACGTGACGCGCTCAAAAGGCAGCTCGAAAAGCTACCTGACGAGCTCAGAATCAGTCTGCTCAAGGAGTGGCAGGAAGCGCGGACGCGGCTTGAAGTCGTTCGGGCGAAGCTGAAGGCCATTGAGGAAAAGCTGCCCTACACGATGAACCCGCTGGGTACCGGGCGCAGCAACAAGCAGCCGAGGATCACGGTCTTTAGGAATGACTTGCGCGCCGAGCGCTCCTTCATCGGCACCGGCGATACCGAGCTTCATCCTGGCGATGTTGTCCAGGTCGTTTTACTGCCGGCCGAAACCGGCGAGATGGCGGCGCGATGATGCGCGCCCGCGACAATATCGATGCCCGGGTCTTCCGCGCGGGTGTCAGTACCGCTCGCCACAATCATCGGCCGCTTTACTGGCACTCAAGATAGCAACATGGTGTGGCTCGGATGGCCTTAGTTCACGAACACCAATTCGAGCGGGCCAGGTTTGGATCATCTACCGATTGGTCGGATAGCGAAAACTGGAAAGTCTCCCCGCGGCTGCCTAACCGACAGATGCCGAGCTGGACGCAGAGCTCTTGACCGGGTGCATGGCCGAGCTACGCAACGACAGCTAACAAGAGGGTAGGATGCTGATTGAGTTCCTTGGCTTGCCCGCTTGCGGGAAGTCTACTATGTCGCGACGCGTTGCTGATTTATTAATGGAGCAGGGACTTGTCGTGGACGAAACGAGCTACGACCTTGCTCACCGACGGCGCAAGGTGGCGCGTCAACGCGCCAAGCTGATTCATCTAGCGTCTTTTGCCGCATGGAATCCGCTCACCGCCTTTTCCGATGTGCTAGCGATCTCAGGCACGCGGCAAGCATCGCTTATGGACTTGGGAAAAGAGAGTCTCAATTGGCTCTATATTTTGTCCATGGCGGCTCGCCGTCGGTCTCCACCGGTAGTCACGATACTCGACCAGGGCATTGGGCAGGCCATCTGGTCCATCGGCTTTACTGCCCAGCGCACGTCGTGGCTTGACTTGTTATCGACTAAGTTTGAGCGGGCTGCGGCCATGCTGGACCTTGTTGTCCGTGTCCGGGCCGACTTTGCGAACATCGGCGATCGGTTAGGTGCACGAAAGCGGTACGTCAGCCGGATGGATTCCCTCGGCCATGATCTTGAAGTGGTCTGGCGCGGCGAGACCACTGGCGACGCGATTGCCGCCAAGCTCCAGGCGATCGGAGTCCGCGTGATTGAGATCCAGAACAACGACGCCGCGCAACTCGCGCAAGGCGCCCGAAAAGTTGCTGATATGGTTACGACAGAGCTTAGTGGGCAGGAGACAGCATCCCGCTTGCAGCACCAGCGGTTGGTGCAAATTGAGACAGCTGCAGTCGAACACAACTTGGCCGTTGTAAGTCCATTCGTTAACCAGGCTTCTTTGCCGACTCGGGCTGATTCGCAGTTGGACGCCAAGCGGACACCAAGGCAATCTGATCCGGAAAGTGGTCATGAGGAGACGGGGCTGTGAGCGTCATGCACCACGGCCTAACCAAGCGCAGCGTCGCCGGTGTGTTTTGGACCGGGCTATCTGTAGGCGCCCAAGAGACGATGCAGGTCATTGCGCTCGTGGTCTTGGCACGGCTGCTCATGCCGCCCGAGTTTGGCTTGTTCGCCGCCACCATGGTCGTCGTCGGCTTCTCCTCCATCTTCTCGGGGCTTGGCGTGGGCCCTGCGATTGTGCAGCGAACAGAGCTCGAGAATCGCCATCTCCGCGTAGGCTTCACCTTGTCGGTGCTGCTGAGCCTCGTGGTCGGAGGACTTATTTTAGTCGGCGCTCCAGCTCTCGCGTCTTTTTTCCGCCTTCCTGAGCTTGCCCCGGTGATGCGCGTCGCGTCGCTCGTGTTCGCATGCCAAGGACTTTCGATGGTGGCGCAGGCGTTGACGCAGCGCGCACTACGCTTCCGCTGGCTCGCGGCAGTGGACTCGGGTGCTTTCGCGGCTGGGTTCGTTGTCGGCGGTCCCCTGTTGGCCTGGCTCGGTTTCGGAGTCTGGGCGCTAATCGGTGCACTCCTTATACAGCAAGTCCTCCGCATGGTGCTGCTGCTTGGCGGCCAGCCACACCCGAAGCGGCCGCAGTTCGATCTTCAGACAATTCGAGAACTCGCTTATTTCGGAGGCGGTTTCACGCTTGGCCGGATAGGCAACTACCTCGCCGGCCAGGCTGATAAGCTGGTCGTCGGTCGCTGGCTCGGCGCCCAGACCCTCGGACTCTACGCGCTCGCCTTTCAGCTTGTCACCGCGCCTCCGATCCTAGTCGGCAAGGTTCTCGATCGTGTCCTGTTTCCGACCATGGCCCTGGTTCAGCTCGAGCCCGCGCGGCTCGCCCGCGCTTACCGCAGCGGTGTCGCGGTCTGCGCTCTCTTTATTCTTCCGGTCAGCATCGTGGTAATGATCCTGGCGCCCGAGATCGTTGAGGTTCTACTAGGAGCGAAGTGGGCCGGTGTCGCTGGTCCGCTCCAGATCCTGGCCGTCGGGATGTTGTTCCGGACGAGCTACAAGATCAGCGACTCAGTGGCCCGGGCGACCGGCGCCGTCTACGCCCGCGCCTGGCGGCAGGGGGCCTATGCGGTCGCGATTGTCGCTGGTTCGTTGATCGGCCAGCATTGGGGAGCGAGTGGCGTCGCTCTAGGAGTGGTCGCGGCTGTCGCTATTAATTTCATCATGATGGCGCAGCTCAGTCTACGTCTGACAGGCATGCGCTGGTCGGCATTTGCCGCTGCGCACGTTCCGGGGTTCGCCTTGGCTGTCGCGCTCGGGGCAACGACCTGGTTTCTCGCGGGATCACTTCGCGAGCTGCACGTCGCGCCGATCCTACTTCTCATCGTAGTGGCCTTGACCGCCTTAGCGACAACCTTGTTACTGTGGCGGCATTTGCCAATGATCTTTCTCGGGTCTGACGGTCAGACACTGGTGCGCGCGCTTGCGACATTTGCCCCGGTGCCACTCCAACACCGCATGCTATGGATAGTCGAGAGGTATAAGCATGCCTGAGAGGGCTGCGTCAGAGATGTCGACTTCAAGCCTGACGCCCCAGCGGCCGAGCGAACCGCTGGTGCTGCAAGCCCGTTCGAGGTGTCTGGGCGTTGTTAGCGGACTTTTCAATCGCTTGAACGAGGCTGACATCCCCTACTGTCATTGGAAGAGCAATGAGCACCTCAGTGCCGCAGTCGCTGGCTTTACGGACTTGGATGTGCTGGTCGATCGGCACCACAGCCTGGAGTTGCAGCGCATTTTTTCGCAGTGCGGATTCAAGCGTTTCACTGCGCCCCCACTGCAAGCGTACCCAGCGATTGAGGACTATATCGGGTTCGACGACAGCACCGGCCGGCTCGCCCATCTCCACCTTCACTACGAGCTCACACTTGGCGAGCAACACCTTAAGGGATATCGACTCCCCTGGGAGGATCGGATCCTGAAGACGCGCCGGTTCGAGCGCAAGTACGGAATCTACGTCACTGAGCCGTCCATCGAGCTGCTGCTACTTTTGCTCCGTGCCGCCCTGAAGGAGAGAGCTCGGGATCGGTTACGCCGTATCTTTTCGGGAAGGCCGCGGAGAGGTACGGCGGACTTCGAGCGCGAGTTCGCCTGGCTGCGGGAGCAAGTCGACGAGGCGGTGGTGCTTGACACCGCGCGCAGGCTTCTCGGGAAGAGCGCGGACCAGGCGCTGCGCCGGTTGTTCGCCACGCCGCCAGGTGCGAATGATTTCGCCGTCCTCTTATCCGCGCTGCGACCCACGCTGCGGAAGCACCGGACCTATGGATGGATGGAAGCGCCGCTGCGTGCGTGGACGCGCGAGCTACATTGGTGCGCCGATGCGGTCAACCGCCGCTACCTCCACCGCCCCACGCCACTCCGACGCATCTCGCCCCGGGGAGGCACGATTGTTGTGCTTGTTGGGGTCGACGGCTCCGGCAAGTCCACACTTTCCCGGACGCTCCAGGTTTGGCTCGGCTGAAAACTGGACGTGATTCCCATTTACTTTGGCTGCGGCGATGGGCCGGCGGCCTTCTACCGGAAGCCCCTGCAGCTGGCACACCGACTTCTGAGACCATTTCTAGGTGGAGCCGCATCGGCACCGTCGCTCGTTGCGGAAAAAAAACCAGGCGCTCCCGCTTTGGCAACGTTCGGCAGCATTGGTTGGCTGCGGACGACAGCCCGTATCCCCTGGGCCGTGGCATTGAGCTTTGAAAAACGGGCCAAGCTGCGCCGCATGATCAAGGCGCGCAATCGCGGCTTGATTGTGATCTGCGACCGTTTTCCGCAATCTGACGTTCCGGGCTTTAACGACGGTCCGCTACTGGCCCATTGGCACGAGCATCGCTGGCGTTTCTGCCGCACCCTCGCCGCTATGGAGTCGAGACCGTATGTCGAGGCTGGTCAAGCCGCGCCTGATCTTGTCATAAAGCTGGTGGCGCCACCGGAGGTAGCCATGCAGCGCCGCCCAGAAATGCGCCCCGAAGGAGTTTGCCGACGCGTGCAGGTGGTAAAAGAACTACGGTTCCAGACCACGACGAGAGTAGTTGAACTTAATGCCGATGCACATCTTGACACGATAGCCCTTGCTGCAAAGCGTCACGTCTGGGTCGAACTCTGAGACGGCACCGCATTCACTTAATATGCCCTCGATTCAGTAATGGCGAAGAGAAAATCGCTCGATGGCAGCAGGTTCAAGGGTACGAACCTGCAATATCACTTAGAGGTGCGAGGTGCCGCTAAGCCCGTAGTTGGTGAAGCTATAGGCCCTCTGCGCAAATCCCACGCATAATCGTTCCACAGGGGATCCTCAAGGGGATCCTCAACTCAGAGGGCGAACTGTTGGAGCTTCGCGCCCTTTCTCATCTTGGCTACCAGCCACCTGGGCCTGCGGCCCCGACCGATCCAGGTATGTGAAGGATTCTCCGGGTTGGCATACTTTGGCACGGTCGACTTGCATTCACTTCGGCCACCAAAGAGTTCGCGTACCGTGAAGCCATATTGTTCTGCTAGTGCTGTCCATTTCGGCTTGCGTTCCCGCTCGCGCGCAAGCGCGATTGCGTTCAGAACCTTCGCTTCAAGATCGCGAAGCTCCTTAACGGTCAATTGATCAAAGTTGAGGCGTCCCAATGGTGAGCCTCCTCGGGCTCTTGCAATGGAAAAAGGGTGTCTCTGGATCGATATAGTGGCCCATTGCCTCGGGCCTAGGAAACACTATGAAATGGTACTCCTTTTAAGTTCTCGATCAGGCGGTGATTATGACTGATAATTTTAATAACCGACTATGCCGAGGGTTGCACCATGCGCCCAATCTTACTCGCCTCGATCGGTTCTTGGGTGCTCGACGGATCCGCGGTCTGCGCAAGTTTGTACCCGCGAGACCCACCGTCGAACGTAAGCACGACACTTAATTAAGACGCCGCCCCGTTCATGACGCTTACCTACCCCAGCTCAGCTTCCGACCATGACCGATCTCGAACTCTCCCGCAAGGTCAGCATCAGTGCTGCGCTTTCAGACCGCTGTTATCGCTGCGCGAGGAACGGATCATAACGAGTTCGCTCACGTTCTCCGGTGTGATGTAGCCGATGAGCCGGCCGGAAGGATCGACCACCCCGACGCAAGGCGGGGTCGTCTTTCGCAGCAATGCAAGCGCCTGCTCAAGGTCCATTTCACGCGGCACGATGGGCACATCTGCCGTCATGATCTCCAGCACGGGAATGCCGCCACCATTCTTTTTCAATACCTCAATAATTGCTTTGCGGGTCACCACACCACGCAAGCGCGACGCGCCATCAAGCACCGGGAACTCATGCTGCGCAG